>Ga0209401_1000797_pt1 | contig 21141 bp, 21 predicted proteins | sample M_140807_MF_Meta_FD_187318 | JGI IMG/M metagenome (GOLD analysis project Ga0209401, IMG submission 187318) | Freshwater microbial communities from Lake Montjoie, Canada to study carbon cycling - M_140807_MF_MetaG (SPAdes) (version 2) | ecosystem: Environmental > Aquatic > Freshwater > Lake... | reverse complement strand
CGTTGATCCCGTCGGGCTCGGACTTTCCGGTGATGTTGATGACACGGCCCCAGCCGTTCCCCATCATCTGATCGATCAATCGATCGGTGAGTTGGCGATGGCGGGTAAAGTTCAGCGTGATCGCCTCTTCCCAAACCGCTTCGTCGGTGTGGAGCTTGAATGGACGTGATCCGCCCGCATTGTTGACCAGGATTTCGACCGTACCGAGCGCGGCCAGCGCCTGATCGGCGATCCGTTGCGCTGCGTCTGGGGCGAGCGCGTCTTGAATGATGATCGTGGGAGTCGGCCCGCCGTCCGCTTGGATCACTGAAGCGACTTCGCTCAACGCATCGGCACGGCGGCCGACCAGGGCGAGTCGAACGCCCTCGGCGGCGAGCGCGATCGCGATGGCGCGACCGATGCCTGCGCTCGCTCCGGTGACCAGCGCGGTCTTGCCGCGCAGTTGCATATCCATGGACCTACTCTCAGGAATCGAGTTTTAGATTGGATTTCTTCACCACAAGTTCCCAGCGTGCCTGTTCTTCCCGGATGAATTTGCCGAAATCTTCTGGAGTGCCAGGACCGAAGATCGCATTGTCGGTCGAGAATCGTTCACCCACCTGCCGGGTTTTCAGTGCCTGATTAGCCGCTGCATTGAGTTTTTCGATAATGGCTTTGGGCACCGCTGCGGGTGCCATGATTCCGTACCACTGCGAGGTCTCGAACCCCTCATAGCCTTGTTCGGCAACCGTTGGTACGTCGGGCAATGCCGCAATGCGTTTGGGCATTCCGACGGCGATTGGCCGAACCCGGCCATCCTTAATGTAGGGCATCAACGCGGGAGCCCCGGCGGAGGCTGTCTCGGTGCGTCCCGCAATCAGATCGATCATTTGCGGGCCCGTGCCGCGGTAAGGAATGTGCGTCAGGTCAATGCCCGTCACCATGGCCAGATATTCGTAGGCGAGATGTCCGGCGCTGGCATTTCCTGCCGAGCCATAGTTCAGTTTCCCTGGTTTGCTTTTCGCCAGCGCCACGAATTCCTTTAGGTTTTTGGCTGGCACATCGGGATGAACCACGAATAAATTGGGTACCCGGGCCAGAAGGGCGACTGGCTGAAAATCTTTATTGACATCGTAGGGTTGCTTCGCGAGTGCATAAGGGTTGACCGCCAGCGTCCCGACATGGCCCAGAACCAGGGTATGACCATCGGGCGGCGCCTTAAGTACCTCGGTCATCGCGATGACACCGGCCCCGCCCGGTTTGTTTTCAACGATGACATTCTGTCCCAGTAGAGTGCTCATTTCCACCGCGAGGGTGCGCGCAACGATTTCGGAGGTTCCGCCTGGCGCGAACGGCACCAGAAGCCGAATCGGTTTGGTCGGAAATGCCTGAGCAAATGCCAGCTCGGTTCGTCCGGTCATCACGATGGCGGCGGCCGCAGTCGCGCTTAATGACAATCGTCGTTGGCGCTGGTGTTTGGTCAAAGTTGAGTTCATGGGCATTCGTCTCCGATGATGGATAAGGCTATTCGGGCAAGGCACGTTCGCTGTAACGCCATAACTCTTCGGCCAGAGCCTGATTAGACGCTAATGCACTCGGTTGCCTGACCTGACATTGATCGTAGTACAGGCCGGTTTGTTCGGCGACTGCGTCGGCGCTCGCGCAATACAGCGTGGTTTTCGCACCCTCTTCGGGCGTAATCATGGAACGTTTGCGAAGCTTTACGATGAACTGCGGCGCGTGGCGCCAGATTTCACTGGCGATTACCCCAGGGTGCAAGGAATAGGTGTGTACCCCGGTCCCCTGGAGTCGCCGTCCGAGTTCTTGACTGAACAAAATGTTGGCGAGTTTGGAGACTCCATATTCGCGAATGGTCAGCCACGACCGCGTGCGAACCGTGAGGTCCTCAAACCGGAGGCGAGTGACATAGCGATGGGCCCGGCTCGCGACCGTCACGATTCGGGCGGGTGCGCTCTCCTGGATGCGGGGCAGGAGCGCTTGCGTCAACGCAAAATGGCCCATGTGGTTGGTTCCGAACGCAACTTCAAAACCCGAAGCGGTTATTCCGCGGGCACCCGCCATACCGGCGTTGTTGATCAGGCAATGAATCGGCAGGTCCCGAGCCAGGAGTTGATCGGTGCAGGCCCGAATGGATTGAAAATCCCCCAGATCGAGCGCGATTGTTTCGACCCGATGATTACCGGTGGCCAGCCGGATCTGGTCCCGAGCTGCATTCGCGCGCGACTCGGTCCGGCAAGCCATCACGATATGCGCGCCCTGTCGGGCGAGTTCCAATGCGGTGAAGAAGCCGATTCCGGTGTTGGCACCCGTAATCAGGACAACTTTGTTCTGCATTTCCGATCCTTTTCGTTCTCGAGAGCGTACCACCGGGGCGGGGCAGGGACTTTCGCGATCGCCTGCGCATCAAATGCTTGATTCTGCGAATTACTTCACCTTTCAGTGGTTTTTCCGCTGGAGGTTAGATTGGGTCGGGCAGTAGGATCAATCTTGATTTGAAATCCATTTCAACCGCGGAGATCCACATGGCCCGTCTTGCCCCTGATTCCAATAGTGAACTCCTCAAAATCCGCGCAGAGCGTGAGCGCCTCGAACACCGGGAAAAGCAGTTGTTGCGCAGCGTGCAATCGCGGGGGCTGAACGAAATCGTTCGAATTGCCGGGCTTTATCAACTGGATGCGGATCGAATCTCGGCGGCCTTATCGCGCCGCACTGAGCGGGCAAATCCCGGCATCGTCGTGAGCAGCGGCCGCAAGGTAGATCCCAAATTTCGTGACCCGGCCGACCCAGCCAAAACCTGGTCAGGTCGCGGGAAGAAACCGCATTGGGTTCAACACCTGGAAACCGCCGGGCGGCTCGACTCGGCGCGCATTTCGCAACGCGCTTCGGTCTAATCAGATCGGTCTGATCAGATTCGCCGGACCGAATACGATTTTAAGAAGTCTTCGACCGTTGGCCAGCGCAAGCGGGCCCTTAACTCGCGCAATGCCCGGCGCCCGTCGATTCGGCGGGATTCCGACAAAAATGAAAGCATCATCGGGGTCAGGTATTGAGCCAGTTCCGCCTTCGGGACCCGCGGGGGTGGGGGCAGGCCGAGCGTATCTGCGACCATATCCAGCCACTGTCCCGTTCTTAAATCGCTTTGATCAACGGTATTAAAGACGCGTCCCGACCGCATTCGTATCAAACCGAGGACGGTCAGTCGGGCAAGGTCATCTGCGTGAATATGATTGGTATATCCGTCACCGGTGCCATCAGCGACCGGCAGTCGGTTGCGTAGTCGTTCTTCCGGTAAACGTTCGGCGGCATAGATACCAGGAACCCGCAGAATGTTTGCCTGCAGGCTTGGTGGTCGCTCTAGTCGCCGTCCCAGTCGCCCCCCGGGCCGTCTACGCTTTATCGCTTGGCGGATTTGTTGTTCAGCATCGACGCGGCGCTTTGCGCGCGGTGTTGTCGGCTGGACGGGCGTAGTTTCGCTGACCCACCCCCCTGCCCGGTCTCCATAAACGCCAGTCGTACTCATGTAAACCAGACGGGGTGAGGGTTTCGAGGTACCTGCGCGCTTGGCTTGTGCGGCGCCGTGCGCTGTCAGCCAGTGCCCTAGTCTCGGATCGGCGGCCCCGGTGTTTGGTGGTGGCGCGAGGTAGAGTGTCCAGTTGGCAAGGCCAGCAGCGCGGGCCAATGTGCGCCGATGATCGAGATCTGCAGTCACCGGCTGGATACCAAGGCGCCTGAGTTCGTCGGCGGTCGCCTTGCTTCGGGCGGTGCCGAACACGCGCCAGCGCGAACCAAGCAAGCCAGCGATCCGTTGGCCCACATCGCCGCAACCGACGATCAGCAGACGCGGGCGGCGTAGTCTGCGAGGAAGAACAGGCCGTCGCATTAAAGTCTTGAGTCCTAGAGTTTGGCAAAATCGCGAACTCAACAAGTTTATCGGGTACGCACGTATGGGCCATCTGGTCACTCTCCTCCCGAGCGGTCAAAAATTTTCGGCTGAGCCGGGCGAACCGATTCTTGAAGCGGCTTTAAGAGCGCATGTCGTTCTGCCTTATGGTTGTCGAAACGGCGCTTGTGGTTCCTGTAAGGCGCGGGTGGTCGTGGGCACTTTGCAGCAGGATGCGCATTCCACCGGCGCGATGACTCAGGCTGAAAAACAGGACGGTTTTGCCCTATTGTGCTGTGCCGTTGCCCAGACCGACCTGACCGTCGAAGCCAGGGTCCTCGCAGGTGTGGGCGATATTCCGGTGCGCAAAATGCCGTGCCGGATTGCCTCGATTCAGCGCCCAACGAACGATGTGGCGATCCTGCGTCTGCAACTCCCCGCGACCGAGCGGCTGCAATTTCTGGCGGGGCAGTATGTCGACATTATTCTTAAAGACGGCGTGCGTCGGAGCTACTCGATTGCGGTGCCCCCACACGCGGTCGAAGACGGTCTGGAACTGCATATTCGACACTTCGCCGGTGGGCGATTTACGGATGCGCTGTTTGGCGTCACCGCGCCTGAGATCAAGGTGCGCGACATCCTGCGATTCGAGGGACCGCTTGGGACATTCTTCTTGCGCGAGGACAGCCAGAGACCACTGATTCTGGTCGCAAGCGGCACGGGGTTCGCACCAATCCAGGCGATGGTCGAGCACGCACGATCCAAGCGCATCGATCGGCCGATGACGCTTTATTGGGGAGGGCGCAGACCCGCCGACTTGTATCGCGACGAGATCGCCCAACAGTGGGCGCGCGAGATTCCGGATTTTCGGTATGTGCCCGTGGTGTCCGAAGCCCAGCCCGATGATCAGTGGACTGGCCGGACGGGTTTCGTTCACCTGGCGGTCTTGCAAGACTTCCCACGCCTCGAGGATTTTCAGGTCTACGCCTGCGGTGCACCCGTGATGGTTGAAGCCGCACGGCGCGATTTCAGCGCGCTCGCGGGATTGCCGGTCGACGAGTTTTTTGCTGACTCGTTCACGACGGCCGCTGACGAGGCCGCGCGCATGGGGGGGCCTGCGGGGACGGCTTGATGAGGCGCCTTTCAGCCCTCTATCAAGCGCCGTCTTCGCCTAAGTACGCCGACCGCACGCGCGCATCATCAAGCAGGACTGACGCAGAATCCGTCAATGTAATCTGCCCAGATTCCATCACGTAACCGCGATGCGCGCAGCCCAATGCCAGACGCGCGTTCTGCTCGACCAGCAGGATCGGGGTGCCGTCGGCCGACACCGTGCGAATTACGTCGAAGATCTTTTCAACCAGGATGGGCGAAAGGCCCATTGAGGGTTCATCAAGCAGCAGTAATCGCGGACGTCCCATCAGTGCGCGGGCCATGGCGAGCATCTGCTGCTCGCCCCCCGACATGGTTCCCGCCAGTTGCTTCGTTCGTTCTCGCAGCCGCGGGAAGAGCGTCAGCATGTGCTCGATATCGGCTGCTATTTCGGCTGCGCTATTGGCCACGTTCTTGACCGCGATGTGAGCCGCGCCGGTGCGTGAAAACGCGCCCATCTGCAGATTTTCCATCACGCTCATGCGGGCAAACACGCCGCGTCCTTCCGGGACCATGGCCAATCCCCTGCGAACCAGTGCATGGGTCGGGATCCCCCGGATAGATTCACCAAACAGTTCGATCTGTCCACTCCAAGCCAAGTCGCCGGTCAGGGCCTTGAGCGTGGTGGTCTTGCCGGCGCCGTTCGCCCCGATCAGGGTGACGAGTTCGCCAGGTCTGACCTCGAAATCGATCCCCTTGACGGCCTGAATTCCGCCATAGGCCACCTGGAGACCTGCCACCTTGAGTACCGGCTCAAGCATGGGCGGCTCCCTCCGGGCTGGTACCCAGATAGGCTTCGATCACCGCCGGGTCGAGACGAACATCCGCGGGGAGCCCTTCCGCAATCCGTCGGCCCTGGTCAAGAACGGTTACCCGGTCACAGAGTCCCATTACCAGTTTGACGTCATGTTCGATCAGAAGAATTGTGGTCCCTCGTTCCAGGATGCGTTCAAGCAGTCCGCGTAAAGCTTGTTTTTCCGTCGCATTCATTCCGGCAGCAGGCTCGTCGAGCGCGAGGAGTCGGGGCTCCGTCGCCAGGGCCCGGGCGATCTCGAGCCGACGCTGATCGCCATACGATAGGGTGCGCGCGGTGTGATTGGCCAGGCCCGCGATTCCAACAAATTCAAGCATCGCCAGCGCCTGATCGGCGATGGCCCGCTCCTCGGTGCGTTGCGCAGACGTTCTCAGGACCGCCCCGAGAATGCCGGCCGAGGTCCGGACATGGCGTCCGACCATGACGTTCTCGAGTGCCGTCATCGAACCAAAAAGGCGAATATTCTGAAATGTACGAGCGATCCCGGCAGCAGCAACGAGGTGCACCGCGGTGGGTGAGTAAGGTTTGCCATCGAGCAAAAATTGCCCGCTATCGGGTACGTAGAGTCCGGTGATGACGTTGAATAGGGTTGTCTTCCCGGCGCCATTTGGGCCAATCAACCCAACGATGTGTCCTCGTGGCACGGCCAGAGCGACGTCGCTGAGTGCTTGCAGGCCTCCAAAGCGTTTTGACACCCCGTGAATGTCCAGCAAGAGGTCGGGCTTGGCGCTTTTCATGTTGCTCGTCATGCTGCCTGTCTTTGAGGCGCGGGCCACAAACCAGCGGGACGCACCAGCATGATCAGCATCATCGAGAGACCGAACAGCAACATCCGCAGCGCCTCGGGTGGGATGAGTTCCGCCCCGAACAAGCTTTCCTGAACCGGTCGTGCGATATGGCGCAAGGTCTCCGGAATGGCATAGAGCAGCACCGCGCCCAGGATGACCCCTGGAATGTGACCCATTCCCCCCAAAACAACCATCGCCACAATCACGATCGACTCATTGAGGGTGAAGCTTTCGGGCGAGACGAAACCCTGAAACGCAGCGAACAATGCGCCAGAAATGCCGCCAAATGACGCGCCCAAGGCAAAGGCGAGCAACTTCACGTTGCGGGTATTGATGCCCATAGCGCGGGCCGCGATTTCATCTTCGCGAATCGCGACCCACGCACGTCCAATCCGCGAATCCTGCAACCGGACGCTGACAACGATCACCAGCAGGGTCAGGGCTAGGAACAGGAAGTAGTACATCGTCACCGAAGAGATTTCGAGCGATCCGGTTTCTGGACTTCCCAGTACGATTTTCTTGCCCAGGTTGAGGCCGAAGAGGCTGACCGAATCAATGTTGCTGATGCCTTGCGGGCCATTCGTCAAATTTGCTGGGGCATTGAGATTGTTTAGAAAAATACGAATGATCTCGCCAAACCCCAGGGTTACGATCGCCAGGTAGTCACCGCGCAGTTTGAGGGTCGGGGCGCCGAGCAAGATGCCGAACGCGGCTGCCAGCCCGGCGCCAAGCGGCAGAATCAGCCAGACTCCAGCATGCATTCCGTTGGGCAATGCCTGTGCGATCCAGTCGAATTGTTCGATCAGATGCGGGCTAGAGAGGAGGGCGTACAGGTAGGCTCCTACCGCATAGAAAGCGATGTAACCCAGATCGAGCAGGCCCGCATAGCCCACCACAATATTGAGCCCGAGCGCCAGCATGATGTAGAGCAGGGCGAAGTCTAGAATCCGGACCCACGAATTACCAGCAAGCCCCGCCACAAACGGGAGCACCACCAGTGCGATTGCGATCAAGCCAATGCCGAGGACCTTTCGCCCGTTTTGCGAAGCAACCCCATCAGGCACGATCGGCTACCCGTTCTCCGAGCAGTCCGGATGGGCGCAATAGCAAGACGCCAATTAACACGACGAAGGCAAAAATATCCTGGTAATGACTGCCGAGGAATCCCCCGGTCAGGTCGCCGATGTAGCCCGCGCCGAGGCTCTCGATAATGCCCAGGAGTAAGCCACCGACGACCGCACCTGCCAGGTTTCCAATACCTCCGAGTACGGCCGCGGTGAATGCCTTGAGGCCGGGCATGAAGCCCATCGCAAACTGCGCGATGTTGTAGTTCATCGCGACCAGCACGCCAGCCACCGCCGCTAGCGCTGCCCCGATGGCAAACGTGAGGGCGATCACCCGGTTAGCATCGACACCCATCAGGGCGGCAATCCGCGGATTTTCAGCGGTGGCTCGCATCGCGCGTCCCAGTCGTGTGCGATAAACCAGCAAAAGCAAGCCCCCCATCATGACGGCCGAAACGATCAGAATCAGCGCTTGTTTGGGCGCGAGCAAGGTGCCACCGAGTTCAATGGGTTCCGTTGAGAGGAGGTCAGGAAACACGATCGGGTTTGGCTTCCAGATCATCATGGCGAGGGTCTGGATGACGATCGATGCGCCGATCGCTGTGATCAAGGGCGCGAGTCTGGGCGCATTGCGCAGCGGACGGTAAGCGACCCGCTCGATCACGAGGGACAGCAAAATACACACCGGAATCGCGCAGCCGATGCCAATGATCAGTAAGACCGGTCCGGGGATTGCCGGCGCACTCTTTTGAAGCCAATTGACCACTGTGACTGCGGTCATGGCGCCCACCATCAAAACCTCGCCGTGGGCGAAATTGATCAGTTGGAGAATCCCGTAGACCATGGTGTAGCCCAGCGCAACGAGTGCGTAGACGCTACCCAGTACAAGGCCGTTCAGGACCTGCTGAAAAAAAATATCCAAGCCGAGGGAGATCCGTTTACTTCAAGCCCAGAACCCACTTCGCCAGCGTCTGCGCTTCGGCTTCGGTCACTTGTGGATTGGCCGGCATCGGGACCTGGCCCCAGACGCCGACCCCGCCTTCGCGAATTTTCTTGGTCAGGCGGGCGAGCGCTTCTTTGTCGCCTGCGTACTTGGCGGCGACTTCTTTATAGGCCGGCCCAAGCACCTGCTTGTCGACCGAGTGACATGCGATGCAGTTTTTTGATCGGGCCAATTCCATGCTGGCCTCGGAGCGAACTGGACTAGTCAATCCGATCGCCGTGAGCAGAACAGCGGCGACCTGTTGAGCGCGGATGAGGGTCATAAACATTCTCCCGTAATTTAATTCGAAGCATCGTCGCAGACGGCACCGCGACTCGCAGTGGATGCGAGCCGCCAGAATTTGGCCATCACCCCGCGCTGGTAACGCGGTTCGATTGGCTTCCACGCGGCCCGGCGCCGCGCCAGTTCAGCGTCGTCGACATGGAGGGTGAGTTCCAGCGTGTGAGCATCGATGGTGATCGTGTCGCCTTCGTGGACCAATCCGATCGGGCCACCCACGGCCGCTTCGGGCGCGACGTGGCCAACCACCATGCCCCAGGTGCCGCCTGAGAATCGACCATCGGTGATGAGCCCGACGGATTCGCCCAGCCCCTGACCAATCAGTGCGCCGGTCGGTGCAAGCATTTCTGGCATGCCCGGTCCGCCTTTGGGACCGAGGTGGCGCAGGACCATCACGTCACCGGCGTGGATCTCGCGCGCCATGATCGCGACCAACGCGCTTTGTTCATCGTCGAAGACCCGGGCGGGTCCCGTGATGCTCGGGTTTTTGAGTCCGGTGATCTTTGCAACCGCGCCCTCGGGGGCCAGATTTCCGCGCAGGATCGCCAGGTGGCCCTGCGCATAAATGGGCTTGTCGATCGGGCGGATGACATCCTGATCTGCTCGAGGTGTGCCCGGCACATTGGCCAGTTCTTCAGCGAGGGTGCGCCCTGTGATGGTCAGGCAGTCACCATGTACGAGCCCTGCGTCGAGCAGCACTTTAAGAACTTGTGGGATCCCCCCCGCACGGTGCAGGTCGACCGCGACGTAGCGTCCCGATGGTTTTAGGTCGCACAGAACCGGCGTGCGCTGGCGAACCCGCTCAAAATCATCCATCGTCCACTCAATGCCAGCGGCATGGGCGATCGCGAGGTAGTGCAGGACCGCGTTGGTGGATCCGCCCGTTGCCATGATCAGGGCTACAGCGTTTTCAATGGACTTGCGGGTGACGATGTCGAGCGGTTTGCGGTCGTGGATAACCGCATCGATCAAAACCCGCGCCGATTGAATGGTGCTGGCGACCTTGTCGTCATCCGGGTTGGCCTCTGTCGAGGATCCCAGCAGACTCATTCCAAGCGCCTCAAAACTTGAGCTCATGGTGTTGGCGGTGTACATCCCACCGCAGGAGCCCGTGCCGGGAACGGCATTGCGCTCGATTCCCTCGAAATCCTCATCGCTCATGCGGCCTGCGGAGTATTCGCCGACGGCTTCAAATGCAGAAACGATGGTGAGATCCTGCCCCTTCCAGCGCCCAGGTTTGATCGTGCCGCCGTAGACATAAATCGCCGGAACGTTGGTCCGAAGGATGCCGATCATGCCGCCCGGCATGTTTTTGTCGCATCCCCCCAGAACCAGAACGCCATCCATCCACTGGCCCTGGACTGCGGTCTCGACGCAATCTGCGATGACCTCTCGCGAAATCAGCGAATACTTCATCCCTTCGGTCCCCATCGACATACCGTCAGAGATGGTCGGGGTGCCAAAAACCTGCGCGTTACCCCCGCCGCTCTCGATCGCTTCGATGGCGGCATCCGCTAGTCGCTGGAGACCGGAATTGCAGGGGGTAATGGTTGAATGCCCGTTCGCCACGCCGATCATGGGCTTGTCGAAATCTTCTTTGACGTAGCCCATCGCGTAATACATCGAGCGGTTGGGCGCGCGCGCGACGCCCTCGGTGATATTGCGGGAACGGCGGTTGGAAGGCATGGCTCGACGGACTCGTAATGGAGGGCGTTCCAGTATAGCCGCGGCTCGTGAGGCACCCAACTTCGTGAAACAATCCTGGCCATGCTGATTCATCCTCAATTTGACCCCATCGCGATTCAGATTGGCCCACTGGCCGTCCGCTGGTACGGGCTGATGTATCTGTTGGGTTTCGGACTCTTCTGGTGGCTCGGGCGACAGCGACTGCGACGTCCGGATGTGGCGGCATCGACCCGCCTCGATGCCCAGGGCCTAGACGATTTACTGTTTTTTGGCGTGCTTGGCGTCGTGCTCGGTGGGCGACTTGGTTATGTATTCTTTTATAAACCCGCCTACTATCTAGAACATCCCCTGGAGGCCCTGGCGCTCTGGCAGGGGGGCATGGCGTTCCATGGGGGGCTGATCGGGGTTTTGACCGCGTTGTGGCTTTTCTGTCGGTTGCGTGGCCTTCGGTTTTTTGCCGTCATGGACTTTGTGGCGCCCTTGGTTCCCTTAGGTCTGGCCGCCGGGCGGATGGGGAATTTCATCAACGGGGAGCTTTGGGGCCGGCCTTCAGACGTCCCCTGGGCAATGGTGTTTCCGCAGGCTGGCGATACCCTCGCACGCCACCCGTCCCAGCTCTACCAGTTCTTCGGTGAAGGCCTTTTGCTGTTCGCTCTGCTGTGGTGGCGGTCGGCGCAGCCGCGCGCCCGGGCCGAGATTTCGGGGCTGTTTCTGGTCGGGTACGGCGTTGCCCGTTTTCTGGCGGAGTACGCCCGACAGCCTGACGCTTTTCTAGGAACCCTGGCCGCTGGCATGTCGATGGGGCAGTGGCTTTCGCTGCCAATGATCCTGATCGGAATTCCGATGATTCTGATTGCCAGAAAGAATGCCCGCCAAGCGCACGATGATTGAGCTCTGGACAGACGGCGCCTGCAAGGGCAACCCAGGGCCGGGTGGATGGGGCGCGATCCTGCTGACGCCCAATCAAGCGCCAGTCGAGCTATCGGGGTATGCGTCGGCGACCACCAACAACCGGATGGAATTGACGGCAGTCATCGAAGGGCTCAAACAACTGCCCGATCGTTCCGGCACGGTGACCGTGCACACTGACTCGCAGCTGGTGGTCAAGGGTATGACCGAGTGGATCGCTGGCTGGCAGCGTAAACAATGGCGTAAGTCCGACGGCGAACCGGTCCTTAACGCCGAACTCTGGCAGGCGCTTCTGGCCGAATCGCAACGGCTCGGGCAGGTTCGTTGGCAATGGGTGCGCGGCCACTCGGGTGTGCCTTTGAATGAGCGCGCGGACCAACTCGCCGTGGCGGCAATCGAGCGGCGCGGTGGTGCCCAACCTCCCGCAAGTGAGCTTGGTAGCCCGCCGTCACGTCCACCGGTTGTCCTGCCCGCACAACAATCCATCCTGGATGAGTTGGCTCCGTCATCGGAATTGGAGTTGTTGCGCGAACTCGAGCAGAGGGTTCGACGTGCCGTCGGCCCGCATCGTGGGCAGGTGCCCGTCTATGACGAAGTCTTGGGCAAGCTCGATGCGCTGCGGGAATCCGCGATCGTGGCTAATCCAAGTAAGACCAAATCTTCACGAAGCTGATAAGGGACTGTCAGGAAGGGACCGATTGATGGCGCGGCTCCCCCCGCGACGAGGCAAGTCAGCGGTTCGTGGGCACCACGGTGTAGATGCCACAGTCGCTCAATCGCTCCGGCTTGCGCATGCAGACATCCTGACGCAATGGCATCTGCGGTGCAATCGGGATGGGCGACAACGTGGCCTGAGGTCCGCGGTAAAGCGGCGGTACGTTCATGTAAGACCGTCTGCATCAGAGCGAGACCAGGCAGAATCACGCCCCCGGTAAAGTGCCCAGTCGCAGTGAGCAGATCGATGGTGGTGGCAGTGCCGCACATCACCACAAGCGTGGCTTGGGTGCCCAGTAAAGCACGCGCGCCGATCAGGGCCGCCCAACGGTCGGTACCCAGCTGCGCAGGCTGGGAATAACCGTTGGTGATCGTGACGCTTGTGATCGAACCGCGTGAGATCTCTCCGCTTGTAATCGCCCCACTGATGGCTTCGGACTGGACCCAGTGGATTTGGGGCCAGGCGCTTTTCAGGTTCTGTTCGATGGCGTAGCGAACCAAATCGCCGCCCACGCAACTGCCAATGACCGTTGGCGGCACAGGGATATTGGCCCAGCCGCTAGCCAGATCCGCGAGATCGCTCAGAGCGGCGTGTCCTCGTGCGATCCAGGGTTGCTGCGCCCGGCTCTGGTCGGCCCCGGGCGTTGCAAATGCCCACTTGACAAAACTGTTGCCTGCATCAATCACGAGCATGAGTCAGGACCCAATTGGATTCAAAGACCGGGGTGAGAGACCGGGTTCAAAGCTCGGCCCCAAGGGACGCAAGCGCATGCCGGGGCGGAGGTTTTTCCAGGGAAAGTCTGCGGGGTCGGCTAGCGCGGGGCCCGGGGCGCGAACAATCAGCACTTCGCCCGCGATGGGTTCGAAGTCAGCACGAAAATGGACGCTGCTTTTGAGCGCGACGATGGCTTGCTCTGCGGGTTCGATACCCAAGACCCGCATCATGTCCTGATCTGCGGTCTGGCATTTGTTGCTCGCGAGAAGTACCGTGACCCCAGGCGCGTCGATACTGCGCAGTCTTGCCATGGGACCCAGGTTCATTTTGAATCCGGTAAACATTCGGCCGGTGCAGGTGAACTTCCCATCGCTGAGCGCTTCAATTTTGAAATTTCCCATCAGCGGGTGATGGTCGGGCAGACCGGACTGTTCGCCCAGCGCAAACGGCTCGATCGCTCCGATACCCGCGGCGTGTGCCTGGGCGGCCGATTCGGCGTCAATCAGCAGTCCGAATACCGCCTGTTCAGCGCGCGCCAAAAGCAAGGCTGCAAGCAAGCCCGTGGTGTCTCCATTGCCGCCAGCGCCGGGGTTGTCCTGGGTGTCCGCAAGAACGACTGGTTGACCCGGGCGTCCAACTTCGATCGCTCTGGCAACCGCTTCTTTCGGGCTGTAGAGCCGCATGGCGAAATGTGCCTCCGAGTCACGGACGCGTTGCGCCAGTCGCTCAGCGGCGGACTCAGTCTCCGCCAAGGTTTTAACCAACCCGGTTGCCATGCCGTCGGACCGGGCGCCAATCGCAATCACGCACATGCCGCAATCGAAGATGTCGGCCATCGGAAATCCAGGCGCGAGGGTGAGCGTCATTGCTTCGCGGCGCTCGAGTTCTTCAAGAAACGCGAAGAGCGTCCGGCTGGGTTCGATGGTCGAGCATTGGGCCGGTAGCGGAATCAACCAGTCAAAGCGCTTCAGCACCTTGGGCGCTGGGGGCAGGCCTCGGCGCCGCTGCTCAATCAACTGGCAAAGTAGGCGGGCGGCCCGCTCACCGGTCTGCGCCATATCGATGTGCGGATACGTCCGATAGCCCACCAGGCCATCACTGAGATTGACCATCGCCTCGGACAAATTGGCATGCCAGTCGATACTGGCAACGACTGGGATCTCTGGCCCGACGATCGATCGGACCCGGCGCAACAATTCACCCTCACCGTCGTCATAGGATTCGGTCACCATCGCTCCGTGGAGGTCAAGGTAAACCCCCGCGAGTGGTCCGTTCGATGTTTGAAGACTTGGATCGATGGCTGCTTTTAGAGCGCTTAGAATCGACCCGGCGATCGTCTCGAACGCTTCGTTCGTTACCCGGGCACTCGGACTCGCTGCTGCCCAGGCGAGGGGCTCGATCGCGAAACCGGCCTGGGCCAGGGTCTTGATCGCGCCAGTGGCTGGCAAATTGGCGCCAATCAAGCCCGCGAGCATCGCATCGCCACTGGCAAATGGGGGCCAGGCGCCGCCGCGAGAAAACGCCTCTAAGGTCGCTGGCGAAGGGGCGAAGGTATTGGTCTCGTGCTGAAAGCCGCCGACGGCAATTCGGGGTTTCAAATCCATAGTGCTGTTTGCTCGGATTGCGTAGATCCTGATTGTGTGCTCAATATTGCAAACAAATGAAATCGTTGGCTAAACAGTGTGACGGTTCAGTAAAAATCAGGAGACATTGCCATGTTCAATTCAAATATTACCCGTCGTCGGGTGTTGGCCTCGATGGGGGCCTCGATGGGGGCCTCGGTTGGGACCTCGTTGGGCGTTTTGCCTGGCTTGACTGCGCTACCGGGTGATGCGCGGGCTCAGGCTCCTTCAACCTGGCCCAACAAACCAATTCGGATGGTGGTGCCCTTTCCACCGGGTGGAGGCACCGATGCGGTGGCCAGGCCGTTGTCGAAAGTGTTGTCGCAAACGCTTGGGCAGCAGGTTGTGATCGACAACCGTGGTGGGGCCGGCGGCACGCTCGGTGCCGATTTGGTTGCGAAGTCGGCGCCCGACGGCTACACCTTTTTGGTGGGGGCGGTGCACCATACGATTGCGCCGAGTCTTTATCCGACGCTTCCGTACGATCTGGAAAAGGACCTCACTCCAGTTTCAATTCTGGCGGTGTTTCCAAACGTTGTCGTGGTGAATCCCCAGCGCTTACCGGTAAAGACCTTTCAGGAGTTTTCGGCCGCGATCAAGGCTGCGCCAGGCAAGTACAACTTTGGTTCGGCGGGCAATGGGACCTCTCACCAGTTGTCCGTCGAACTTTGGAAGTCGATGACACGCAGCTTTGCGACCCATATCCCCTATCGCGGGGCAGGGCCGGCGCTGGCCGATCTGTTGGCCGGGCAGATTGACTTTATGTTCGACGGTTTGGGTAGCTCAATCCAGCACATTCGATCTGGCAAGTTGCGCCCCCTGGCAGTGACTTCAGCCAAGCGGTCGTTTTTGTTGCCTGATCTGCCGACCGTGGGCGAAACGGTCAAGGGGTACGACGCGCAGACCTGGTATGCCGTTTGGGCACCTGCAGGTACCCCCGCGCCCATTGTTCAGCGGATGCAACAGGAAATGGCCCGTCAGTTTGCGGCGGGTGGCGAACTTCGCGAGATTTGGCAGACCCTGGGCGCTGAGCCTGGTGGCCAACCCCCGCAGGAGCTAGCGCGGTTGGTGAGCACTGAAATGCCCAAGTGGGCGAAAGTCGTTAAAGACTCTGGGGCGAAACTGGATTGAAAATGCTTTTTAGGCCTTTTTTCAGCCTTGCATCGCTCGCCAGACCATATAGCCCGCGAGGAGATAAAGGATCACTGCGAAGATCCGTTTGAGGGATGCGACCGGTAGCGCATGGGCTGCCTTTGCGCCAAGCGGGGCTGTTAGAACGCTGGCGCAGGTGACCGCCGCCAAGGCGGGTAACCAGACATAGCCCACGGCGAGGGGCAGTGACTGGTGCCATCCCGCGACGACATAGCCGATCGTTCCCGCCATTGCGATCGGAAAACCCAAGGCCGCGCTGGTCGCGACAGCCTGATGCATCGGCACATTGCACAGGGTCATTAGGGGTACCGAGATGAATCCCCCCCCGGCGCCAACAATGGCCGAGAGAAAACCGACAAATCCACCTGCCGCAGCGCTCCCGCTGGCCCCAGGCATCGTTCGCGAGGGCGAAGGCTTTTTGCCGGTCAACATCTGGGTCGCCGAAAACCCCACAAATCCCGCGAACAAGGCGGCAAGTAAGGCGCCTTTGAGTTGCGCCGCGAACTGCGCGCCAAGCACGGAACCAACCACGATGCCCGGGGCCACCATTCGCACGATGTCCCAGCGAACGGCGCCACGCCGGTGATGAGCCCGCACGCTGGCAATCGAGGTGAACAGGATCGAGGCCAGCGAGGTGGCGACAGCGACCTTGACGATCTGCTCGGCAGGGAACGCCTGTTGGGTCAATATCATCGTAATGAACGGCACCATTATCATGCCGCCGCCAATGCCGAGAAGCCCCGCCGCAAAACCCGTAAACGCTCCAAGCACTAACAGCCCCGCAAGCAGCAGGGGATCGATTCCAAACAAGGCGTTCTCCAGGGGGGCAGTCTTTAGGTCGACGACTCTGCCAGCAGGCGCAAAATCGTGTTCCATTCGGGGGGGGTGATCGGGGTAATCGAGAGCCGGTTGCCGCGCCTGAGCAGGATCATCTCGGTGAGATCGGCATGGGCGCGAAGTTCGGCCAGGCTCAAGGTCCTGGTTTTTCGGTTCACGCGGACGTCTACCAACTGCCATCGCGGCGCTTCAAGCGACGCTTTCGGATCAAAGTACTTCGAACCCGCATCGAACTGGGTTGCATCGGGGTAGGGCGTTGAAGCGACTTCGGCCAATCCAACGACACCCGGCTGGGCACACGACGAATGATAAAACAGCACCCCGTCCTGCAAACGCATCTGGTCGCGCATGAAATTGCGGGCTAAATAATTTCGCACGCCGAACCACGGCACCGTCGCGTTAGGCATCGCGAGCACGTCGTCGACCGAGCACTCCTCGGGCTCGCTTTTCATTAACCAGTAATTCATGGGTGTCGACGGTGGGTCTGTCCCGCGGGTGCCGTCAGGCCGGCATCCCGAACCTGGTGGTTCAGGTCGGCCACAGCTTCTTCCACATCAGGTTCATCCGACAAAGGGACGATCACAACAGTGGTTGAGTTAATGCCGCGGCCTGGGGGCGATCTATTGGTTCAAGGAGTGTAAGGCCTTGACGAGCACCGCAGGACAGAGCCCCAGTGTATCCGAGCCTGGGTTTCTAGGACAGCGCTTCCTGTCGGGCGATCTCGGTTTGGATTTCTGCCGAGAGTTGACGGGCGCGAAGACGCAGGGCGATTTCGTCTGGACTGAAGACCGGCGCTTGTTCAGTGCGCCGGGCGATCAATTCGTGGGCGAGCTGAATCGCTGCCATGACGGCGATCCGGTCGAGTGATGTCGCCCGCCCGGCTTCGCGGATTTGACGCATTCGGACATCGACCTCACTAACAGCGGCCAGTAACGAGGTTTTTTCCTCCGCGGAGACTGCGATCCGGAAATCGCGGTCGAGGATTCGGACGTCGACGGGTTCCATCGCGATCAGCCCTTAGTTACAGCGGAGAGTTGGTGAAATCGGACGACGTCACGGAATGCAGCTCGGTTGGGGGTTCTGCCTCGTGTGGCCCTTCATTCTGGATCGCTTCATCGAATTCTGGACTGACGGCCAGTTCACTTAGGCTAGGCAAGCGCTCGAGCGCAGCCTCGACACGGGCGCGCGCTTCGGCCGAACGACGCTTCAGCCGATCGATATGCGATTGTGTCTCGTTGGCGAGTGCTTGCGCCTCTTCGGCCCGGACCTGAGCCTCAATGACCCGTGTCTGAGCCTCATCACATCGGGCCTGCACCTGCGCAAGGCGATCACGCAGAGCGCTGTTTTCATGCGAGAGACGGCGGGTCAGGCCCAGCAGTCGCTCGACCCCTTCAACAATTAATTTTAGATCATCATCCATGCGTTGGGATGTTAGGGACTCGCCGTGTGGGGGTCAAGCCGCCGTTGCAGAAGTTTGATGGGCGCTTCGGTTAGCATCGGGTCATGCATTTCCTGCGTGTCTTCCTGTTCCCGCTGCTTTTCTCGATCTGGTTCGTCGTTTCGGTCAGTCCATCGGGGTTCGCGCAGGCTCAGCCCGCGCCACCTCAAGTTCGGCCCTCTGGCGCTCACGCGCCGGTTTTGGGCCCCGTCCGGGTCGGCACGCTCGAAGCCGAATTGATCGCAGACCGGGCGACCGTTGCTCCGGGGCAGTCGTTTCGTCTGGGTTTGCGCCTCAAGCACGATCCACAGTGGCATACCTACTGGCGCAATCCGGGTGATTCCGGATTGCCGACCCGTTGGCAGATCAAGTTGCCATCCGGGTGGTCGGCCGGAGAAGTTCAGTGGCCAGCGCCTCATCGCATCCGGGTCGGGCCGATGGCCAATTTTGGCTACGACGGCGAGATCGTACTGCCCCTGAGTGTGAACCCGCCCACGGGCCTGGCGGGTCGGGACGTCCAGCTTGAAGCTACCGCTACTTGGCTGGTGTGCCGCGAAATTTGTATCCCCGGTGAGGCGTCTCTCGCGATCCGCTTGCCCCTGTTGCAAACGAACTCGCAAGCCAACGCACAGGCCAACGCACAGGCCAACGCACAGGCCAACGCACAGGCCAACAAAGAGTCTGCCTGGGCCGCGCTGTTCGCCGCGGCGGATCGATGGATCCCAGATCCCAATCAGGTCATCAAGGCCCGCTGGTTTGCAGAGGGCAAGCGCCTGGTGTTGACGTTCCCGCCACCGCCGACTGCCGCGCTCTCCACCCCGCCCTCTACTTCGTTGGAATTCACCTTCTTCCCGGAGCGTGAGCGGATGGTGGCCCCCGCAGCCGATCAACAACTCGAGCGTTTGTCCGATGGCCGCTGGCGGCTTGGCCTTGAACTGGCGCCAGATGCGAGTCCAGATGCGCCGCCAAATGCTCGGCCCAATGCGGAGTCCGTTGAAACCTTAGACGGTGTCTTGCGCCTGAGCGGACAGGCCTACCAAGTTCGGGCAACGCGGCAGAGCGGCCCCGCGCCGTTAGCCGGTGAGCCGATCGGCGTGTCTGTGTTGGCCACGTTGGCGACGTTGGCTAATGGGGCTGACACGGCCAACGCGTCGAAGTTGCCGGCCGAGCGGTCACTGCTTTCGCAACTCGATCCGACCGCCGGATCAACCTCGACGACATCCGCTACCTCTGTCACCTCCGCCACAGCCGCCGCAAACGTCGCTCAGTCAGGTGCTGCCATCGATCCGCTGGCTCTGGGTCTGGTGCTCGCTGGCTCGTTACTGGGAGGACTGCTTCTTAACCTGATGCCCTGTGTTTTCCCGGTCGTGGGTCTCAAAGTCTTGGGCTTTGTGCAGGATGCCGGTGGGGATTCGGTCCGGGCGCGCCGGAACGCCTTTGCGTTTGCCGCTGGGGTGGTGGCCATGTTCTTGGGCTTGGCTGCGTTGATGCTTTTGTTGCGAAGCGCCGGTCAGGCCGTGGGCTGGGGCTTCCAATTGCAATCCCCCGTCGTTGTGAGCCTGCTCGCACTCCTCTTCCTAGCGCTTGGGTTAAATTTTTCCGGGGTGTACGAGATTGGGCTGCGCCTCACCACGCTTGGGGTCTCCGGCGGATTTCAAAAGGGTTCTTCAAACGGTTCCTCAAACGGTTCCTCAAACGGTTCCTTAAACGACCCGTCCCACGGCATCGGGCCCTCATTTGCCGCAGGATTACTGGCAGCGGTGGTGGCAACGCCTTGTACGGCACCCTTCATGGGGGCCGCGGTCGGTTTCACCCTGACCGCAGCACCCGCGATCGCTCTCCTGGTATTTGCGGCCATTGGCCTCGGGATGGCCGCACCGTATCTGCTGCTGGGTCTTTATCCCGAATGGCTGGCGCGCCTGCCTCGACCCGGGCAGTGGATGCAGACCTTGCGCCAGGGCCTTGCCTTCCCGATGTACGCTACTTCGGTGTGGCTGGTTTGGGTTCTCGGCGCGCAAATGGGGGTGGATGCCATGTTGCGAACGCTCATGGCGGGGGTCCTGGTCGCTGCGGCTGCTTGGTGGTGGGGACGCACCGCGGCCAAACCCTCCGCAAGCCATCTCGGCAAAAGTGTGCCGGCGGGGGTGCTCATTGCGTTGGCAATCGCTCTAGCGTCGCCACGTGCTTTGGATCCCGTGCGCTCTGGGGAGACGCAAGATTGGGCGGCATGGTCTCCCGCTGCGGTTTCGGTCGCGCGTGGGGCCGGACGGACCGTTTTCGTTGACTTCACCGCGGCGTGGTGCATTAGTTGCCAGGTCAATAAGAAAGTAGTTTTAGAAAATGAATCGGTTCGGCGCGCTTTCGCCGTCAACGATGTGTTGCTGCTGCGGGCCGACTGGACGCGGCAGGACCCCACGATTACGGCAGCACTGGCTGAGTTTGGCCGTAATGGCGTGCCGCTCTATCTGGTCTACCGCCCGGGACAGCAGACCGCTCAGGTACTACCCGAACTCCTGACGTCTAACGTGGTTATCGATGCATTGACGTCTTCTTTGCGTTAGTCTGAAGGCGCTTTCGGTGCCTCACCAGCCGTCCGGCGGGTGGGGTTAAACGGGAAACAGGATGTAATCGCCCTTCGATTTAGAGGGTCGGCTTGCCCAACCTGTGCTGCCCCCGCAACGGTAAGCAGGTATGCCCAAGTGGCATGAACCGAGTCAATCGCCCACTGGATCGTGACGAATCTGGGAAGGGGATTCGGTGAAACCTGCAGCCCGGAGACCGGCCGAGAGGGTGGGATGAGTCCCAGATCAAATCTGGAGCTCGTCTTGTTTTCAACGGGTCTGGTCGCGGTGGGCGACGATGACCGCGCGCTGGCCTGCCTCTGAGGCGGTCGGCGCATGGGGTTTATTCATGCTTTTTTTTAAACAAATCCGTCCGTTCCCGGCCGCTGCTGTTGCGTATTCGATTGCGATTGCGATTGCGATTGCCGTTGCTTCATCGACTACGTTTGCCCAGGTGGCTCCCTTGCCGTCCGTGGTGGTGACCGCATCACGATTTGCAACCCCTTTGTCTGACGCGCCCATCGGTA
>Ga0209401_1000796_pt1 | contig 21163 bp, 19 predicted proteins | sample M_140807_MF_Meta_FD_187318 | JGI IMG/M metagenome (GOLD analysis project Ga0209401, IMG submission 187318) | Freshwater microbial communities from Lake Montjoie, Canada to study carbon cycling - M_140807_MF_MetaG (SPAdes) (version 2) | ecosystem: Environmental > Aquatic > Freshwater > Lake... | reverse complement strand
CGAGCTGTTTCGGCTGTCAGGCCAACGGCAGGTGCCGGTGCTGGTCGATGGGGGGGAGGTGATCGCCGATTCCACCGCCATCGCCCTGCATCTCGAGAAACGCCACCCGCTGCCGGCGCTGCTGCCGGCCGACGCCCGCAGCCGGGCCCGGGTGCTGCTGCTGGAGGACTGGGCTGACACCGCCCTGGCTTCCGGGGCCCGTCAGGCCCTGCTGCAGGCGGCCGCCGCCGATCCGGTGCTGCGGACTGCCCTGCTGCCCGAGGCCACCCCGGACTCCCTGCGCCGCCTGGTGGGTGCGCTGCCCGCCGGGCTCATGGCGCCGGTGAGCGAGGCGATGGGCGAGGTGCTGGCGCCCTGTGAAGCCCGTCAGCTGCGCCGCAACCTGGAGCAGCTGGCCGTGCTGGTGGCCGATCAGCCCTACCTGGAGGGCGACCAGCTCAGCCTGGCCGATCTGGCTGTGGTGGCCCAGCTTTCGCTACTGCGCTTTCCGGCGTCAGCGGGCGCACCGCTGGCGGGTCGGGGGGTGGAGGGGATTGCCGATCACCCGCTGCTGGAGCCCCTGTTCCGCTGGCGTGATCGGATCCTGGCCGAAGTGGGACGAGCCTGAGGGTGTAGCGCTGGGGGTTCTCCGCTGCCGCCGCCAGACCCTCCGCAGGAGAGGTGTAGCTCGCTTGCCATTGCTCGCCGGTGATGCTTCCGTCCTCGAGCCGCTGCCACACGCCCAGCACCTCCACGCGGCTGATGCGGGGATTGTCTGGGCCATGCAGCACCAGGAGGGTGAGCTCGTCGGCGAGGAAGCTGGCGCCATCGCGGCGGACGCTGCGCCGGCCCACCACCGTGGATTCCAGCTGGCGATCGCCCCGCAGCCGGGCCACCTGGCGGTTCGGATTGGCCGGGTCGTTGCGCACCCCCAGCAGCTGATCCCCCAGCAGGGCCGCCCCGATCTGGCTGGCATTGAAGGCCCGGTCCGCCACGGCCCCGCCATTGCCATCCGCCAGAAAACGGGCTCGCCAGCGCAGCGGGGGCTCTGCCCCTTCCATTGGGGTGCTGCTCACCTCCCACTCGCCCCAGAACCAGGCGGGCCAGATCAGATCTCCCCGACCCGGCCGCGGCAGGGGGGCCGGAAGGCTCCAGGCGGGCCAGATCTCCAGGCGTTGCTCCAGGGGGTCAGGGAGCGATGGGGTGGTCGCCGCCCTGGCCGGCAGTGCTGCTGCTGCCGGGTCCATCATGGGCGCCCCGGGCAAGGCCGCGGCGGCGGCAGCCGGCGGTCGCATCAGGATCAGGCTCAGCAGGACCAGGGCCAGCAGCGGCAGGATGGGGGACTGGTGGCGGCAGGACATGTCCGATCCCCTTCTGCGGGAACTCGATCATTACGTGGTGCTGGAGCCTGGTGGGGCCGAGTCCATCCTCACGGCGGCCGAAACCCTCGCCTGGCTGGAGACCTACCTGGGGCACCTTGGCGCGCCACCGGCCGATCTGGCCGGTCTAGCCGATCCCCGCGAGCGCGCACAGCGGCTGCTGGATACGGCCTGTGAACTGGAGCTGGAACCCGGGCGGGTGATCAGCTGGTTCGCGGTGCGGCTGGAGCCACCGGGCGGGGCGTCCTGACCCTGCCGCGTTCCGAGCGTTCGGTTCGATGCCATGGCTTGTGGCGGATCGAGAGCTGCGGATCCAGAGGGGTGGCCCGATGGACCGATCCAGCGGACGTGATCCAGAGGACGTGATCCAGAGGTGCGGACCTTCTCAAAGGCGCTTTCTTGTTCCAAAGGCGCTCTGTTGTTCCGTTGAGTGGTCAGTTCAGCGACGGTCTGATCTGTCCCTCGCCATCGAGAAGCATCGCCGGCGTCTGCGGGGCGCTCGGCCGCTCCCGCAGGATGCCCGGCAGGGCCTCCAGCACTTGCCGGGCCACGGCCTCGGGCGGGCCATCGCTCTGGCTCACGTGCAGGTCGGCTTGGGCGTAGAGGGGGCGTCGGCTCGCGAGTAGGACGGCCAGGCGGGCGGCGGGGTCGGGGTCGTCGAGTAGGGGCCTTGGGGTGGGATCAGCCCGGAGCCGCTCCAGCAGCAGTGCTTCGGGGGCATCCAGCCACACCACCACCCCTTGCTGCAGGTGGCCCCAGTTCACCGGTCTGGTCACCACGCCGCCGCCGGTGGCCACCACCAGGGAGTGGAAGCCGGCGATGCCATCCAGCACGGCGGTTTCCAACGTCCTGAAGCCCTCCTCCCCGTCCTCGGCGAACACGGTGGGGATCGACCGGCCGGCAGCCTGCTCGAGTGCGGTGTCGGCATCGAGGAAGCGATAGCCGAGGGCTTCGGCCAGCGGACGCCCCACGGCGCTCTTGCCGGCGCCCATCATCCCGACCAGATACACGTTGATGCCCGCCAACCGGCTTGCCAGGTCCGCGTGGCTGGGGGCATCGGCTCCTGAGGCGGCCATGGGCGGATGGGGTGCGCGGGCCCTCGGGGCCGTTCCGGCTCCGTTTCTACGACAGCCTCCCGATCCGGGGAGCGGTGTGAGCCCGCCCGCCCCGCCGCTCGCCCGCAACGGTCATGAACCTTCCCGGACCGCCTGCTGCCGGGCTCCGAAGCGGCGGCCCAGCTCCCGCAGCGGCACATCGCGGAGGCTGTCGGCGGGGATGCCGAACAGCCGGGCCAGGCAGCGCTTCACCACCACCTCGCTGTCATCTCCGAAGCGGCCGGCCAGCAGTTCGCTGATCACCCCCATGCCCCGACCGCTGCTGTCGGTTTCCTCGATCAGGCAGCGGCTGGTCGGCACGGCCAGCTCGTGGCAAGGCTCCACCAGGCTGCGGCGCAGTTCGGCGCTGCCGCCGGCGGCAGTGTCCATGCACACCTGGGCCAGGCGGGTTTCCAGCTGGGGGCGCATCAGCTGCAGCACTGGCGTGAGCAGTCCGGCGCGGGCGGGCGGCAGGGGGCCCGCGGCCCCACCGATCAGGGCCGCGCTCACCAGACTCCGCAGAATCGTGGGCACGATTAGCGGGCCTGGTGGCCGCAGGGGGTGGCGCACGGGGGCAGCAGGTGGAACGTTGCCGTTAGTTTTGCGCCTTGGTCCCTGTCCCGCGTCGCCTGTCGCCATGGCTGAGCTGCAAGCCCGCTGGCACCGCGCCATGGCCGACGTGCCCCAGGCGGCCTGGGACAAGCTGCTGGGCGACCATGCCGCCGCCCCCTTCTATCGCTGGCGCTGGCTGCACCGCCTCGAAGCCAGTGGCAGCATCGTTCCCCGGGAGGGGTGGCAGCCCTGCCATCTGGGCCTTTGGCGCGGTGAGGAGTTGGTGGCCGCAGCCCCCTTGTATCTGAAGGGACACAGCTACGGCGAATTCGTGTTCGATCAGTCGTTCGCCCAGCTCGCCGGCCAGCTCGGGCTGCGCTACTACCCGAAATTGGTGGGGATGAGCCCCCTCAGCCCGGTGGAGGGCTATCGCTTTCTGATCGCCGCCGGGGAGGATGAAGCCACCATCACCGCCCTGCTGCTGGAGCTGATCGACGCCTTCTGCCGCCAGAACGGTCTGCTCAGCTGCAATTTCCTTTATGTGGATCCCCGCTGGCGGCCCCTGGCCGAGGCGGCTGGCTGCAGCGCCTGGATCAACCAGCAGGGCTGCTGGACCAACCCCGGCTTCGCCGATTTCGAGGCCTACCTGGCCGGCTTCAATGCCAACCAGCGCCGCAATGTGCGCCGAGAGCGCGCCGCCGTGGCCGCCGCCGGCCTCACGGTCACGCCGGTGGTGGGGGAGGCGATTGCGCCCGCCCTGTTGGAGCGGATGCACCACTTCTATGCACAGCACTGCGCCCGCTGGGGGCCGTGGGGCAGCAAATACCTCACGGAGGTCTTCTTTCAGGCGGCCGGCGAGCTGCGCACCGATCTGGTGCTGTTCAGCGCCCACACCGGCGATCCCGGCGATCCGGTGGCGATGTCGCTGTGCGTTCAGGATGGCCAGGGGCTGTGGGGTCGCTACTGGGGCAGCGATGTGGATCTGGAGAACCTGCACTTCGAGGTCTGTTATTACGCGCCGATTGCCTGGGCGATTGAGCGCGGCATTCGCCGCTTCGATCCCGGTGCCGGCGGCAGCCACAAGCGGCGCCGCGGTTTCCTGGCCGAACCCCGCGTCAGCCTGCACCGCTGGAGTGACCCCCGCTTTGCCGCCATCCTGCGGCGCTGGCTGCCCGAGGCCAATGGGGCCCAGCTGGAGGAGATCGACGCGGTGAACGCTGAACTGCCATTTCGCGGTGGGGTGCCGCCCCTGCCTGGGGTGGAGGGAGGCGACGGGGGGCAAACGTCGGGTTCCGAATGCTGAATCCGGCCCTCGGTCCGAGCCCGGCCCGATGGCGTGAGGATCCGGTCAACAAGCCCGGAAATGACCCTCCACTCGCCTCGCACCGTCGCTGCGGAGTTCTCTGGAGGCGACTACCTCTTCTCCCCTGCCTGGAATCCCGGCTTTGGGGCGAGGCAATCCGTTCCTGGGTTCAGCCTGGTGCCCTCCTTGCTTTTCCAGGCGATTCACCGTGGGCTGGGGCTTGCCAGGTTCTTTCCCGGCCTGGCCCCCTGCCGGGGCCAGATACCACCAGAACCGAGCCGATAACATCGCCCCATGGATGTTCCTGCTACGCGTCTCGCGGCGGCTGCCGCCCTGGATGAAGGGCTCTCCCAGCGCACGATCGACCTCGACCCCGCCGGCTATTTCTTGATCATCGTCGATCACCAGGCGGCGGAACTGGTGGCCGAGCACTACGGCAATGGCATTGATGAACGAGGCCTCGCCACCGATCCAGAAACCGGCGAGGTGCTCTCCTGCCGCCATGCAGGTCCCCGCTCCCCCATGGCGGTGTTCCGGGGGCGGACCGCCAAGGAACTGGGCATCGCCCTCACCGAGGGCGCGGTCCCCCTTCCCCTCAGCCGCCTTGACCACGCCCTCTACCTAGGGCGCGAGCTTCAGAAGGCCGAGGCCGCTCTGCTAGAGGGCGAGCAATACGTGCAGGACTGACCGGCTGCGTCTCCCTCCAGCCGTCAGGCCGGCTGGAGTTCGCGGCTCGGCTCCACGGCTGCCGTGGGGGGATCGGGAGGCAGGGCGGCCAGCTGGTCCTGGATCTCGCGAGTCACGATGCCGCGGTATTCGAGGAAGTGCTCGTTGTGGGCGAGCGTCACCAGGAACTGCTCGAGGGTCTTGGGGTTGCGCCGAGCCACGGTGAGGAGGGCATTCCAGAAGCGCCAGCGGGTGTCCCGCAGCATGCCCTGACGCCAGATCACGATGCCCAGAGCCCTCAGGTCCCGCAGCGGCGGAATGGCCGGCTTATCCGAGTTCTCGGCTTGGTAGAAGGTCTTCCAGCGGGGTTCGCCCATCTTGAGGTAGTAGTGCTTGACCCGATCGATGTAGGCGTTGGGTTCGTAGAGGCGGCAGAAGGCATCCACGTACTCGTTGGCGATGTCGCGGATCGGCCGCGTGGGCACGAAGTTGAGCAGGTTGGTCTGGTTCACGCCTTTGGCGTCGGCCTTCTCCTGGATCAGCCGCCCCTCCTTCTCGAGGCGGTGCCAGAGACCGGTGTTAGGCAGGGCCTGCAGCATGCCCATCATCGCGGCGGGGATGCCGGTGCGGCTCACGAAGCGCACGATCCGGTCGCCGGCGCCCTGCTTCTCGCCATCGAAGCCGATGATGAAGCCGGCCATCACCCGGATCCCGTAGGAGGTGATGCGATCAACCGACTCCTCCAGGGAGCTGCGGGTGTTCTGGTGCTTGCCCGCCACCGAAAGGCTCGCCTCATCCGGGGTTTCAATGCCCAGGAACACCGCTTCGAAGCGGGCCTCGGCCATCATCCGCATCATCTCCTCGTCGGAGGCGAGATCCACCGAGGCTTCGGTGGTGAAGGTGAAGGGATAACCCCGTTCGATCTGCCACTGCTTGATCGCTGGCAGCAGCAGCTTGGCGTTGCGCTTGTTGCCGATGAAATTGTCGTCCACCAGGAAGATGGCGCGGCGCCAGCCCAAGTCGTAGAGACGCTGCAGCTCGGCCACCAGTTGCTCGGGACTCTTGGTGCGTGGTTTGCGGCCGTACAACACGATGATGTCGCAGAACTCGCACTGGAACGGGCAGCCTCGCGAGAACTGCACGCTCATCGAGTCGTAGGCGTCGAGTTCCAGCAGGTCGAAGCGGGGAATCGGGGTGCCCGTCACATCCGGTTTTTCGCCGTTGGAGCTGAAGCGGCCTGAGCGGTCGCCCCGCTCGATCGCCTCAATGAACAGGGGCAGGGTGATCTCCCCCTCGTCGAGCACCTTGAAATCCGCTAAGAAAATTTCGGGCGCATCGGGGGTGGAGCTGGCGAAGGGGCCGCCCACGGCCACCGGCAGGCCCCGCTCCTTGGCTTTGGCGATCTGCGCGGCCATGTCGGCCTTCTGCACGATCATCCCGGAGATCACCACCAGCTCGGCCCAGGCCCATTCCGCTTCGGTCACCTCGCGCACGTTGCGATCGACCAGCTTCATCTCCCAGGTCTGGGGCAGCAGGGCTGCCACGGTCACCAGACCCAGAGGGGGAAGGAGAACCTTGCGGTTCACCAGTTCAAGGATCTTTTCGTAGCTCCAGAAGGTCTTCGGGAACTCGGGATAGATGAAGAGGGTGCGCATGGGTGCAGCCGCCCCGGATTGGCTGCAACCCTAGAGGGTTTCCGGACCACCCGGCCCGGCGGGTGGCCGGATCGCCGCTCCGCACGGGGGGCGCCCTCCGGCGGAGCGGCGATCCAAGCGTGCGCGGCGGTCCCTGGGCAGTGCTCTCCATTCGTGACCTCCGTCGCGCGTAGGACCTGGCACTCGCCGATGGGCGATTGGGCAGGGGCGCGTAAGGGGACCCGGCATCGCGGCGGCGGGGGTCTTCCGGACTCCTGCCCAGGTCGCTGGGACGACCGTCATCCCATCCTTCGATTGGTTCGGCTGTGTGCCGGTGCCTCCGATCGGCTGCTCTGTGCGGCTGATCAGCCTGCGGTTGCGGCAGCGCCGTCGCCGCTGGTGCGTGCAGGCCTACGGCATCCTTCAGGCCATCGCTCCTGATCCTTCTGTTGGAGAGGTTCCCTGGGCTCCTGGTTCTGGCGCGGCACCCTGGGCTCCGGGTTGCGATGCGCCACGGCTGGGGCCAGCGGCTCCCGCCGAACCCGTTCGTTCTGCTGTAATGGCCGGGTTGCTGCAGCAGTGGTCCATGGGCGCCGCGATTTATTTGGCTCTGGTGGGTGGCGGACTCACCGCAGCCTTCCTCCTCACGGTGGTGCTTCGCGGGGTTCGTCTGATCTGAGCTTGACGGGCGGCACCAGCCTGAGCCGGCCCTGCAGCACCAGCTCACCGAGCCCCAGCGCCAGGCCGATGCCACCGAGCAGGGCAAAGGTGCCGCCAAGGCCGACCCGTGCGCTGAGCAGGGCTGCGGCGATGCCACTGAGGCCACCTCCACCCAGGAAGGCAATCTGCCCGAGGCCGGCCATGCGACCCCTTAGGGCCATGGGGGCTCCCACCTGGCCCATCAGGTTCGTGCCTGCCAACAAGCAGGCCGTGCCGGCACCGATCAGGAATGTCATTGCCAGTTGGATGGCAAGGTGCCCTGCGCCGGCGGCCATCCCCAGCTGGGCCAGGGCCGTCAGCAGCGTGCAGCTGCCCAGCAGCAGTCCCGGCCGTGCGCTGAGCCAGGCGCTGTTGCGTTGCAATGCCACTCCGCCGCAGATGCTGCCGGCTGCCAGCACGCTGGTGAAGATTCCCAAAGCCTGTGGCGAGGGCCCCAGCACCTGACGGGCGATCAGTGGCGCCAGGCCCGGATGGAAGAAGCACACCAGGGTGGCGATGGCCGTGAAGCGCAGCACATGGCGCAGCACCGGGCCACACTCGCGCCAGGCAGTGCCCAGCGAGGCGGAGCGGCCAGGCGCGCTGCGAAGCTCGGCCGAGCGGATCGGGTGGAGCAATCCCAGCACCGTGGCGATCGGCAGCAGGTAGGTGGCCGCGTCCAACGCCAGGGCCGTGGTGGGCCCCCCGAGGGCCAGCAGCCAGCCCCCCAGCGGCGGGCCAATCAGCTTGCCCACGTTGAAAACCACCGAGAAGCTGGCGATGTAACGGCCGAGCTGCTCCGGATCCTCCACCAGAAGCGCGCTGTACTTGTTGCGGGCCGTGAGCTCGTAGCTGCTGGCCACCCCGACCAGCAGGGTGCTGAGCAACAGCATCGCCACCTGCAGCTGACCGTGCAGGAGCGGGATCGCCAAGGCCCCGAGCAGGGCGGCCCCGAACAGTCCCCACTGGGCGCGGATCAGCACCTTCTCGCAGCCCAGCCGGTCCGTTGCCACCCCGGCGGGGCCGCTCAGTACAAGGCTTGGCAGGGCCAGGGTGGCGAAGTGCAGGGCGAGGATCAGGGCGTTGCCGCTGTCGTGCAGCAGGATCCAGCTCTTGGCGGTGATCCCTGCGAAGGATCCTGCGGTGCTCAGGCCGGAGGCCAGCAGGTAGAGCTGGCGCTGGTTGGCCAGGCTGAGACGGTTTCCCTGCCGCGGGCCGCCGGGGTCCCCATGGCGCTGGTCAGGCTGGGTCAGAAGCTGCTCCGGTTCTGGAGTGCCGGCGGACTGCGAACCCGAATCCCGCCCGGGGGTCAGGTCCGGCATCTTCCCGGCCCGCGAGCGCGGGCTCAAGGAGCCGGCCGCCGGGCGGCGAGCGCATCGCCCACCATCGCCTTCGCCCCCACCACTTCCCCGATCAAGTCATAGGTGTCGGAGGCGGTGATGCGCACCGGCACCAGGGTGCCCGGGGCGGCGCAGAGGCCCCCTTCGCCCGGCATCACCCGCACCTCGCCATCCACCTCTGGAGCGAAGCGGGCGCAGCGGCCCAGCATCTCGCCGGTGGAGGGGTTTTCCTGCTCGATCAGCACATCCACGATGCGGCCTACCCAGGCGGCGTTGCGCGCGGCGGCGATCGGCTGCTGCAGGGCCATGAGGCGGTCCTTGCGCTCGGCAGCCACCTTGGGGGGCACCGGATCGGGAAGGTCGGCGGCCGGGGTGCCCTCCTCCGGGGAGAAGGTGAACACGCCCACGTGATCAAAGCGCTGCTCGGCCACGAAAGCGAGCAGGTGCTCGAAGTGCTCCTCGGTTTCGCCGGGGAAGCCCACGATGAAGGTGGTGCGCAGCACCGCCTCCGGCAGCTCCTGGCGGATCCTCTGCAGCAGGCCACCGGTCACGCCAGCCTGCCAGGGGCGGTTCATCGCCCGCAGCACATCGGGGTGGCTGTGCTGCAGGGGCAGATCCAGGTAGGGCAGCACGTTGGGCACCTCCCGGTAGGCCGCCAGCACCTCGGAGGTGAGGCCGGTGGGGTAGGCGTAATGCACCCGGATCCAGGGGATCTCCACCTCCCCGAGGGCCCGCAGCAGCTCCGCTAGGTGGGGCCTGCCGTAGAGGTCGAGGCCGTAGTTGGTGGTGATCTGGCTGATCAGCACCAGCTCCTGCACCCCCTGGGCCGCCAGCTGGCGCGCCTCGGCCACGATGCTCTCGATCGGGCGGGAGCGCTGGTCACCGCGCAGGTGGGGAATGATGCAGAAGGCGCAGCGGTAGTCGCAGCCCTCGGCCACTTTGAGGTAGGCCACCGCCTCGCTGGTGGTGCGGTAGCGGGGCAGGTGCTCATCGGCCACGAAGGTGGGCACGGCGCTCACCTGGTTGACGCGCTCGCCGGCCTCCACCCGCTCCAGCACGCTCACGATGTGTTGGTAATCGCCGGTGCCCACGATCGCCTTGGCCTCCGGCAGGGAGTCGAGCAGTTCCTCCTGGAAGTGCTGGGCCAGGCATCCAGCAATAATGAGCCCCTTGCCCTGCTCGGCCAGTTCCACCAGGGTGCGCACCGATTCCTCGCGGGCGTCCTGGATGAAGCTGCAGGTGTTCACCACCACCACGGCGGCCTCGCTTTCATCGGCGCTCACGCCGTAGCCGGCCTGGGCGAGCAGGCCGAGCATGTGTTCGGTGTCGACCCGGTTCTTCTCGCAGCCCAGGTGGGCGAAGGCCACCGTGGGGCGGCTCGGCCGACCATTGGCACCCCCGGCCAGCTCCGATGGGGTCGCGGCGCCGGATCCGCCCGTCGACCCTGCGGGGGATGGGCGTGGGTTCGCGGAGGGAATGGAGGCGGGCGTCATGCTGGGCAAGCGGCTCGGGCCGTTCCGCCACCCTATGGAAGCGCCGACCCGTTCGGGCTCGCGCTGTTGACCCCAGCGGCGGCACCGCGGGCCGAAATGCCTGGCGGCTGCGAGACTTGGTGCACTGCTCCCGCTGCCGTGACCTCCACCCAACTGGCCAGCCGTCTCAGCCAGCGTCGTCGCACCGATCCGGGCCGCCGCTGGATCTGGGTGGTGATGGCGGTGCTGGCCACGATCGGTGCCCTCGATACCGGTGCCATCACCCTGAAGCGCTGGGGTGTGTTGGGCCCCCTGATCTGTCCCGGTGGCACCGGCGCCTGCGACAAGGTGCTCAACAGCGCCTGGGGATCGCTTTTCGGTCAGCCCCTTTCCCTGTTTGGCTTCCTGGCCTACGCCAGCGTGCTGGTGCTCTCGTTGCTTCCGTTGGTGCTGCAGGGAGAGGCGCGCCGGGAGCTGCTCTCCCGCAGCCGCTGGGCCCTCTATCTGCTCACCGCCGGGATGGCCGTGTTCAGCCTGGTGCTGATGGCGGTGATGGTCTTCAAGATCCAGGCCATCTGTGCCTTCTGCATTCTCTCGGCCCTGCTCAGCGTCTCCCTGCTGGTGCTCAGCCTGATGTCCGGCGATTGGGACGACAAGGGCCAGCTGATCTTCCGGGGGGTGATCACGGCACTGCTGGTGGGCATCACCGGCATGGGCTGGGCCAGTGCGATGGATCGTCCCGAGGCGGCCACCGGTCCCGGGATGCCCATCCCCGTCACCTCCTCCACCCGCCCAGGGGTGATGGCCCTCGCCGAGCACCTCACCGCCAAGGGCGCTGTGATGTACAGCGCTTACTGGTGCCCCCACTGCCACGAACAGAAGGAGCTGTTCGGCAAGGAGGCCACCGCCAAGCTCAAGATCGTGGAATGTGCCCCCGATGGCCACAACAGCCAGGCGGAGCTCTGCCAGAGCAAGAACATCCAGGGGTATCCCTCCTGGGAGATCAACGGCAAGATCGATTCCGGCGTCAAGCTGCTCCCCAAGCTGGCCGAGCTGAGCGGTTACAAGGGCACCGTGCCCAGCCCCTGATCCACTGGCTGGGTGTGGATCCCACGGCCCCGCACCTGCAGGGTGTGGCAGCGCCAGAACGGCTGGGCTGAGGGGGCATCGGTGCGGAAGTGGCCGCCGCGGCTCTCGCTTCGGAAGGAGGCCGCCTCGATCAGCAGCTCCGCCAGCACGAGCCGTTGGCGCAGGTCATGGAGAGCGCGCAATCCCTTGGCCGTCGTCCCGCTGAGTTCCAGGGGCACTCCTGCCGCCTGACCCTGAACAGCCCGTAGCATCGGTTCGGCTTCCACCTGGCCGCGGCGGCGCCGCACCTCACGCAGGGCGGTGGTCAGCTCCCCGCTGTGGCGTTCCACGCCAGCCACCTGCCAGCAGAGTTGCCGAAGGCTGGCGATCTCCAGCTGCAACTGTTCGGGATCCGGGCCCGGCGGAACCGCCAGGGGGTGGCCGGGGGGGGGCGCGGCCTGGTGGTTCGTATCCCCCAATCGGATGTTCCGAAGCCGCCGGGCGAAAACCAGACACTCCATCAGGGAGTTGCTGGCCAGCCTGTTGGCGCCATGCACCCCTGTGCAGGCGACCTCGCCCACGGCGAAGAGCCCGGGCAGGCTGGTGGCCGCCTCCAGGTCGGTGCTCACGCCGCCCATCCAGTAGTGGGCCGCCGGTGCCACCGGGATGGGCGCGCCGGTGGGGTCCAGGCCCAGGGCGCGGCAGCGGCCCAGGATCGTGGGGAACTGGGATTCCAGACGCGCCTGTCCCACCGGCCGCAGGTCGAGCCAGAGGTTCTCCACCCCCAGCTCCTGCATGCGCCGCGCCAGAGCTCGGCTCACCTGGTCGCGGGGGGCCAGATCACCCCCGGGCAGCTGGGCCACCGGACTGTGTCCCGCCGCATCGCAGAGCCGGGCCCCCTCCCCCCGCACCGCCTCACTGATCAGGAAATGGGGGGCGCCCGGCAGCATCAGTGCCGTGGGATGAAACTGCACGAATTCGAGATCGCGCACCGCCGCCCCGGCGCTCCAGGCCATCGCCACCCCGTCGCCACTGGCCTGGGCCGGGTTGGTGGTGTGGGCAAACAGGTGGCCACCGCCGCCGCAGGCCAGCACCACGGCCCGGGCGCGAAGCCAGCGCAGCTGCTGCCCATGCAGCACCTGCAGCCCCACGCAGCGTCCTCCTTCCACCCAGAGCTGCAGGGCCGGCACCCCTTTGCGCTGTTCCAGGCCCTGCCGTCCCAGCACCTCCCGCTCCAGGGCATCCACCAGGGCGCCCCCGGTCCGATCCTGGGCATGAAGCACCCGCCGGTGGCTGTGGGCCGCCTCCAGGGTGGTGCTCAGCTGATCTGCCTCCCGATCGAAGGCCATGCCCAGCTCCAGCAGCCGCGCAACGCAGGCCGGGGCTTCCCGCACCAGCAACTTCACTGCTTCCCGGTCACACAGGCCGGCCCCTGCCCGCAGGGTGTCGTCAATGTGGCTGCCAAAGCTGTCCTCCGGGCGGGTCACTGCAGCGATCCCGCCTTGGGCCCAACGACTGGCGGAGGGTGGGCCGTCCTGCTTGCTCAGCAGCAGCACCCGCAGGCCGGCCGGTAGTTCCAGGCAGGTCATCAGGCCGGCGGCCCCGCTGCCCACGACAACCACATCCCAATCGGCGGCCAGATCCGGATGCTGCATCGCCAATCCCCGCTGCAGGGAGCCTATGGGAGCGTTGCCGGGGTCTGGTTCAGGGAGAACAGGAACCAACAAAAAAACCGCCGGTTGTGCGGCGGTTTAAGGATTCCGGTGATGGTTCCACCGTGGAGGCAGAGGTGATGCCTGATGTTCAGCGATAAACACCGTCATTGATCCGATCGAAGCCCTCATTGAGCGCGATCGAAGGCGGCGTGACCGTGAAGTTGGCCTTGTACTTCTCGAACAGTTCCTTCTGGCGAGGAGTGAGGTCGAGCTTCAAAACGTCATCGACGCTTTGGTAAGGACCACCCAGCACGATTTTGCCGGCCAGGGTCGGATACATGCCGGGGTACTGCTGAAATCGACGCACTGAGGAGTTGTTGAGATCCACCTTGCCGGCGGTCTCGGCGATCTTGTCGTCCGCCACGTTGCGCCGGTCGTCGGCCAGGGCGGGGCCCGGCAGCAGCAGGGTGACCAGCAGCCCGGCGAGTACGACACCACTCATGAGCCAGGCAAGCAGCCGCTTCATCACGACACTCCGTTGCGTAAAGGGACAGGGAACTGGACAGGGCCACGGGAGACCCTCGGCCTGCGTCAACGTTACAGAAGCTCGGCCACGGTTCCCCTCGGCGGTTTCCCGCCTTTCGCAGTTCTTCAGATCGGAGCCCCTCGCCTTCGGTCTGACCGAGGGCGAGGGGCGAGTCTCAGAACGTCAGATCAGACCACTCAGCTTGGGTGTTAGCAGGGCTGCGGCGAGGAAGAAGCCATCCACCACGAGGGTGCTCGCGAGGGTTGCGGCGCTCACCCTGGCGATGCCACCGCGCTTCCAGAGACTCACGCAGGTCTGGATCAGCACGACCGCCAGCCCGGCCACAAGGGCGAGGTTGAGGGGTTGGAGAACCGTTTCGCCGGCCTGGCGGAGCAGAAGAGGAGCCTGTTCCAGCGGGGCGATCAGCACTTGGGGCCAAAGGGGCATCAGGCCGGTGGCGGCAATGGCGGCGTCGGTGGCGGCTGTCCCGAGAAGGGAGGCGAGGTAGAAGGCACCTGCAAGCCGCCACCGGCTGCCGAGGCCGGCCACCGCCAGGGGGAGGGCGAAGGCTTCCAGGGGAAGGTGCCAGGCGGGATGGAGGCGACACCAACCCCAGAAAAGGCAGCCAGCCAGCCAGCTGCCACTGAAGCCGGCTATCAGGGGGCCCAGGTCGCGCCAAAGGCCTTGGCCGAAGCGTTCGAGCAGCACCGCGGCGGCGAGGAGAACGATGGTGAAGGCCGCCGCCCCCATCGGGGCATGCCTCACCAGCGGGGCCTGGATGAACACCGGGAGCGCCACCAATAGGGCCGCTGCGATGGGGAGAACCAGCCCGGCCGGCAGGGTCAACACGGGCAGTCGCACGGGCAGCTGCACGGATCGGGAGCTGTAACCGGCGGGTGTCCCGAACACTGAGATGTGAAGAAAGTTGTCCAACCTTAGGGGGTGTTGGGCTTGGCCCGGGACCCCGGCGGCCATAAGTTCGGTCCACTCCGGAACCACCCATGACGTTCCTTGCCACCGCCCTGGCCACCGCTGAGGCCCCTTCCCTGGCTGTTGCCTGTTGGCATGCGCTGGTGCTGGGGGTGGTTCAGGGGCTCACGGAGTTCCTGCCGATCAGCAGCACTGCCCACCTCAAGGTGGTGCCCTTGATGCTGGGCTGGGGGGACCCCGGCATCGCCTTCACGGCGGTGATCCAGCTGGGGAGCATCATCGCCGTTCTGGCCTACTTCCGCCTTGATCTGCTTGAGGTGGTGCGGGGTGTCGGCCGGGCTCTGCGGGATGGGCGCTGGAGCGATCCCTCGGCCAGGCTCGGGGTGGCGATCGCCCTGGGCACCCTGCCGATCGTGCTGGCGGGCATGGCCCTGAAGCTGGGCTTCCCGGGGTACGAGCATTCGGTATTGCGCAGTGTTTCCTCGATCGGGATCGTTTCGATCGTGATGGCCTTGCTGTTGGCCCTGGCTGAGCTGGTGGGCCGCCGTCGTCGCCATCTCGACGACGTGAGGCCGCGCGACGGCCTGCTGGTGGGCCTGGCCCAGGCCATGGCGCTTGTCCCAGGAGTGTCCCGCTCCGGCAGCACCCTCACCGCATCCCTGTTCGATGGCTGGGAGCGGGCTTCGGCGGCCCGTTTCTCCTTCCTGCTCGGCATCCCCGCCATCACCCTGGCCGGACTCGTGGAGCTGAAGGATGCCCTCCACGAGCAGGCCAACGGCGGGCTGGTGCCCACCCTGGTGGGGGTTGTCGCCGCCACCGTGGTTTCCTGGCTGGCGATTGCCTGGCTGCTGCGTTTTTTGCAGCGGAACAGCACCTGGATCTTCGTGGCCTATCGCCTCCTCTTTGGCCTAGTGCTGCTGCTGTTCTTCCGTGGTCTCGACGTCGTCCATCCCTAGAACTCCGGCTCTGGCGGCGCTTCTGAAGCCCAGGTTCCAGACTGGGGGCCGATGGGAGTTCAGCGTTGTGGAAGGAGCCTTCGGCCGCGATCGCCGCCGACAGCCTGAATGCTGTCGGCACGGATGTTGACCCATCCGCTGCCGTGGTCACGGCCAGCGGCCTCACCCATGGCCAGGGAAGCCTTGAATCCCCGGCTCCGTCCAGCCGCGCTCCCAAGCCGGCGGTGGTGGCCACGGTGGAGCCCGGTTCGATCGGGGAGGAGCTGGGCTTCCAGGCCGGTGATCGCCTGCTGCGCATCAATGGTGTCGCCCCCCGGGATCTGATCGATCTCCAGGTGCTGCAGGGGGAGGAGGAGCTGATCCTTGAGGTTGAGGATCCTGACGGCACTCTTCATACCGTGGAACTCGAGAAGGATGCCGATGAGGGGCTGGGGCTGGGGTTCACCGAGGCCCTGTTCGATGGGCTGCGGCAGTGCAACAACCACTGCTCCTTTTGCTTCATTGACCAGCAACCTCCCGGTCACCGGGCCAGCCTCTACCTCAAGGACGACGACTACCGCCTCAGCTTTCTCTACGGCTCTTACATCACCCTCACAAACCTCACCGCCGCGGATTGGCAGCGCATCGAGGACCAGCGGCTCTCGCCGCTGTTTGTGTCGGTGCATGCCACCGATCCGGAGCTGCGCAGCCGCCTGCTAGTGAATCCCCGCGCCGCCTTGCTGGTCGATCAGCTCGCCTGGTTCGCCCAGCGGCGCCTCCAGATCCATGCCCAGGTGGTGGTGTGCCCCGATCTCAATGACGGCGAGGCCCTGGAACGCACCCTGCGGGATCTCGCTGCCTTCGGCCATGGCGACTGGCCCGCAGTGCTTTCCACGGCCGTGGTGCCGGTGGGCCTCACCCGCTTCCGCCCGCCGGACGATGGGCTGCGGCCGGTGGAGCCCGTCGATGCGGTGGCGGTGATCGAACGGGTGGAGCCCCTGCAACAGGAGTTTCAGGCTGCCATCGGTAGTCGCTTCGCCTGGCTGTCCGATGAGTGGTATTTGATGGCCGGCCGGCCGCTGCCTCCTCGGGCGAGCTACGAAGACCTCCCCCAGCGGGAGAACGGCGTGGGCAGCATTCGCGCCTTCCTCGAGGAGCTGGAGGCGGCCACACGCCAGTTGCCTCAGCGCATTGATCGGCCGCGGCGCCTGAGTTGGGTGGTGGGCAAGGTGGTGGCCGGAGCTCTCCAGCCGGTGGTGGAGCGTTTCAACCGGGTGGAGGGGCTTGAGCTGCAGCTCCACGGCTTGCCAAGTCCCTACTGGGGACAGGATCAGGTGGTCACGGGACTGCTCACCGGCGCGGATCTGCTGCAGGGTCTGCACGGTAGAGATCTGGGCGAGATCGTGCTGCTGCCGCGGGTGATGCTGCGGGAGGGGGAGGACATCTTTCTGGATGACACCAGGCTTGAGACCTTGCGGGAAAGCCTGCCCGTGCCGATCCGATTGTTGGGAGGGGCGGACGATCTGGTGGCCGCCTGCATCGGTTCGGTGGGTGGAGATGCCTAAGCTCCTTTCACTATTCCGCTCCCGTCTTGCGGCGTTTCTCTCCCCTGCTCGCCTCCCTGACGGTGGTCACTGCCCTGGTTGCCCCGTTGGCCGCCGCTGCCGCCACCCCTTCAGCCGGTGGGAAGGCCCATTCCCCGAAGGGCCAGGCGGCCCTGCTGCAACTGCCGGAAGCGCTTCCCCTGGCCACCTCTGAGAAGGGCAATCGGCCCAAGTCCAATCCGAAGGTGCTGCCCCCCGCAGCCACCACCCTGCCACCCGAGCTCCGCGACCTGGTGGCTCCCGCCTCGCTGGCCCTGCCCAATCGGCCGCGGCAGGTCCTCATCAACCAGCTGCGGCCACTGGCCCTCGACCAGGTGGAGATTCTCGCCGAGGTGAACAACCCCGAGCTGAAGGCGATCGCCACCCAGGTGGACGAGGCCCAGTCCAACCTCCGCTCCAAGATCGCGCTCTGGTATCCACAGCTGGCCTTCAACACCAGCAGCTTTCCGGTTTACACCGCAGGTCGGCAGTACAGCACCGGCTTCACCGGCACCGGCCAACCGATCGGTACGACCCTCGACAGCATCTGGAGGATGCAGGCCGCCCTGCAGGCCAGTTGGTCCTTGATCGACCCCACCCGTACCCCCCAGATCGCTATTGCCCGCGATCAATACGAAAAGGCTAAGAACCAGTACCTGATTGGCCTGCGCGATCTGCGTCTTCAGGCCTCCCTGGCTTATTTCGATCTCCAGACCGCCGATGATCAGGTCCAGATCGGCCAGGAAGGTGTGCGGGCCTCCTTGGTGAGTCTGCGGGATGCCCGGGCACGTTTCCAGGCTGGTGTGGCCACCAAGCTGGAGGTGCTGGAGGCCGAAACTCAGCTCGCCCGCGATGAGCAACTGCTCACCAATGCCTTGGCGATCCAGGCCACGGCCCGGCGTGCCCTAGCCGCTCTGCTCGACCTGCCCCAGGACGTCACACCCACTGCAGCCGATCCGGCCCGGGTGATCGGCACCTGGTTGCCTTCGCTACAGGAAAGCATTGTGGCGTCCTTCACCTTCCGCGAGGAGCTCGATCAGATCCTGCTGGACATCTCGATCGCCAACAGCTCCGCCAACCTGGAACTGGGTAAGGTCCAGCCCTTTCTCAAGATCATCAACACCCTGGGCTTTGGGCGCAGTTATGGCTATGAGTTCTCCCCCCAGGCTGTGCCGCCGATCACGGGCTGGAATGCCGATAACGCGGTGGGCCTCAACCTCAACTGGACGATCTACGACGGCGGCAGTGCCCGAGCCGGCTACAGGCTGGAGAAGCAGAAAGCCCAGGAGAATCGCTTCCTGTTCGCCCAGAAGCGCAACACCATTCGTCAGGACGTGGAAAGGAGCTTCTACGAACTGGAGAAGAACAACCGCAACATCCTCACCACCTCTCGCGAGGTGATCTCTACCCGAGAATCGCTGCGCCTGGCCAGGCTGCGCTTCCAGGCTGGGGTTACCACCCAGCGCGAGGTGGTGGACACCCAGCGCGATCTCACCCAGGCCGAGGTGCGTTACTCCACCGCCATCTCCGATTACAACAAGGCCCTTGTCGAGCTGCGGCGACGTACCGGCCTCGATCAGATCGCCAGCTGCGAACCTCCCAAGCTCCCGCCGAACAAGCCCGTGGTCACCGGGGCCACCGATGTACCCGTGGAGCCGTTGCCATTGGTTCCCGCCTGTCCGGCTGCCCAGGCTTCCTTGCCGTCCACCGTCAACCGCCGTTGAGTCTTTGGCCGCCGGAACTCCCGCATCCGCCCCATCCCTGAGCCTGCTCGCCACCCTCCGGCTGGGCCTGTTTCAGGCCTGCCTCGGATGTCTCGCGGTGATCTTCGCCGGGCTGCTCAACCGGGTCATGCTCAGTGAGCTGGGTTTCCCAGGTCTTCTGGTGGGTGTTTCCCTGGCCTGGGAGCAGCTGGTGTCACCATCGCGGGTTCTGTTCGGTCAGATCTCCGATTCCCGACCTCTGGCCGGCCGCCATCGGGTGCCTTACGTCCTTGTGGGCACCGCCTTGTTCTGTGGCCTGGCGGTGCTCTCGGTACCCCTGATCTTCTGGGTGGGCCGGCTGCTTGCTATCGGTTCCGCCGGCCCCGTGGTTTTTGGTGTAGTCGCCCTGTGTGGCCTGTTTGCCTGCTACGGCTTGGCGTTGTCCATGGCCACCACTCCCTACCTGGCCTTGGTGATCGACCGCACTAGCGAGCTGGAACGCCCGCGGGCGGTGGGGGTGATCTGGTGCATGCTCACCGTGGGAATCGTCGTCGGGGCGATCCTGATCAGCTTCAGCCTCCGCTCCCTAGATGGGGTGCGGGATCCGCAGCTTCTCGAAGCCACCCTCAGTGCCTTCATGACCCGGGTGGCCATTGCCGTGATGGCGCTCACCGTGATCGCAACCTGGGGCATGGAGTCCCCAATCCGATCGGCACGAAGCTCGGATGGTCTTGCCCGCGAAGATGGAGTCACACTGGCCCAGGCATGGACCCTGATCCGCTCCAGTCGCCAGGTGTTGATCTTTTTCTCATTCCTGATTCTCTTCACCCTCGCCCTATTCCTGCAGGATCCGGTGCTTGAGAGCTACGGCGCCCAGGTGTTCGGCATGCCGATCGCGGCTACCACCCAGCTCAACGCCTTCTGGGGCGTCGGCACACTGATGGGGCTGTTGCTGGCCGGAGTCGCCATCGTTCCCAGGCTTGGCAAGCTCGCCACCGCCCGCCTCGGTTGTCAGTTGATCGCCATCAGCCTGCTGCTGTTGTTGTTGTGTGGATTCACCGCCAGTGTCCCTGCTCTCAAGTTGGTCATGGTCTTGTTTGGCCTGGCTGCTGGCATCGGCACCAACAGCGCCCTTTGTCTAATGCTGGATCTCACCCTTCCCGAGGTCGCAGGAACTTTCGTGGGGGTGTGGGGTCTGGCGCAGGCTCTGTCTCGGGCCCTAGGCAAGGTGCTCGGAGGCGGTCTTTACGACCTCGGTCAGCTGCTCAGCCGCGGGCAGGGACTGGATGGATCCACCGCTTCCTACCCGGCCTTTGCTCTGGTCCTCGGGGTGGAGTTGCTGGTGGCGATCGCCGCGCTGCAGATGCTGCAGCGTGTCAACGTGCACCAGTTCCGCGAAGATACGGGCCGAAGCCTCACGAGGGTCCTCGCGGCGGAATGGCAATGAGCGATCTCCAAGGCGATCTTCCCGCTCCGATCCCGGCAATTGCCCCAGGCTCCGCGCCGCCAGTTCTGGCCGGCCTTGATGCCCTTCTCAATCAGGTCGCCGACCGTCAACGGGCCGATTTCGGCCACATGGCGTCTAGCCACAAGGCGGATGGTTCCCTGATCACGGCTTGCGATCGTTGGAGCGATGCCACCCTGGTCGAAGGACTGGCGACGCTGTTTCCCGGCGAGGGTGTCCTCAGTGAGGAGGGCGACCAGCGGGTTCCCTTCACCTCCGCTTTCTGGGTGGTGGATCCGCTCGATGGCACCACCAATTTCGCTGCGGGCATCCCTTATTGGGCCATTTCCCTGGCCCGTTTTGAGCATGGTCAGCCTGTGCTGGCTGTGCTCGACGTGCCGCCGCTGCGCCAGCGGATCGTGGCGGTGCGTGGCCTGGGCGCCTGGAGGAACGGCAAGCCCCTGGTTCCCCCTTCCCTCCAGAGTCACCCGGTTGGCTGCGCCTCCCTCTGCAGTCGCTCGATCGGTGTGCTCCAGAAGCTTCCGGACCGCCGCTTCCCTGGCAAGATCCGCCTTCTCGGGGTGGCCAGTCTCAATCTGGTGAGCGTGGCCATGGGCCAGACCGTGGCGGCCCTGGAGGCCACGCCGAAGATCTGGGATCTGGCGGCGTCCTGGCTGGTGCTGAATGAGCTCGATTGTTCCGTGCAGTGGCTGGATGAGAATCCCGCCTCGATCCGGCCGGGCACCGATCTGGCTACCACCGATTTTCCGGTGCTCGTCGCCGATCGACATGAAACGCTCAACCGCTTCATGCCCTGGGCAGACGCTCTGCGGGCCTAGCTTTTCGACCTTCCGCTGCCGGCTTGATCAATCGCCGGGGCCATCGGTGATCCAGCAGAGCAGATCGGCCGAGTGCCTGAAACCGGCGGATTCGCCCGATCGGCTGAGCCACCCCTGCGACTCAGTTGCTCGGATGCAGACCGGCTCTCTTCATGCTGATGGAAGGGTGAGCCCCTTTCGCCTCCACCTCGTCGTGCTGAGGCAATTGGATTCCCGACAACGGGAGGCGCATGGGGGAGGTTGCCAAGAGTGGGGAGAAGGGTGCTATGTTTTTGGACTGCGCGGGAAACCGAGCAGCCGGCTTGAGAAGCTGGGAAGGAAGGAGAAGGCGAAGAGCCTGGATCCGGAGAGCCTGGTTGGAGAGC
>Ga0209401_1000794_pt1 | contig 21218 bp, 26 predicted proteins | sample M_140807_MF_Meta_FD_187318 | JGI IMG/M metagenome (GOLD analysis project Ga0209401, IMG submission 187318) | Freshwater microbial communities from Lake Montjoie, Canada to study carbon cycling - M_140807_MF_MetaG (SPAdes) (version 2) | ecosystem: Environmental > Aquatic > Freshwater > Lake... | reverse complement strand
CAGATCCTTGACGGCGCCCCATATCTCTCGAGCAAACCATCCGCCGACACCGACAGACGCAGCCACAGCAAAGTTGAACAATGATTGCGAATCCATCGTAGACCCCGTTGCCATGCCAAGCGATGCGTGATTATACTCCAAACGCTAATCTTTGGGAACGGAGCTTTGCAGCCCCGCTTCTGTTGGTTGGTCGTGAACCTACTTGCCCCGGTCTGTTCGGTCAGGCCGGGGTTTTTTATGCTTTGCGAATGTTCACAAGGCGGCTGCCAGCCTCCAGCGCCACAAACTCATGCGAATAGTGCGCGGGCCAGTCTACCACATTCCCACACACCAGTGTGCGTTCCCAGCCGTCCCCATGCGCCCTGAACGAACCCTTGGCGACGATGGATATATGCACATCCGCATCGGTGTGGGTGTGCATGGGCAGAACGTCATCGACTTCGGGGAAGTCGTAGACTGTCCCGTTGATGATGCCAAAGTTGATGGGCTTTATCTGCATCATGTCAGATCACCACCGGCTCAGTGATTGGGGCTACCACAACTGGTATGTCCTGTTTGGGGTACTCATCCAAGATCACCCAATCAGGTCCACGGAACGACGCAAATTTGTCAGCCGGGAAGCTGGGCGGCGCGTTGAATGTCCAGTCAGGTGGCGCACCAGCATCCTCCGCGATGTCGCGGGTCTGATAGGTGTAGATGCGGTTTGGGTCGAAGTTATAGATTGTAGGCACGATCCACCTCACGTCTTTATGTAGTAGTAAGCTCCATAGGAGCTACCTGTTGATATCAATGGCACGTTAGGATTAGCAGAACCAGCAACAAAAGCTATTGAACCACCAAACCCATTAGGGCCAAAATTTGGAACTATAAATTGTGTTCCGGTTGTATATGGGAATGGGTTATATGTAGAAGAATTAGAAAACAACCTTGTACCATCTGTTGCCTGATATTGAAGGGCATATGGAGCTTGGATTGTATTAGGCAAAACAAACCAGTTAATAAGGTCAGTGCTACCGTACCCGTTTACATAGTATATTCCAGTGGCAGAAAGATATAGGACTTGACCACTAATTGTTTTTGGAAGTTGTCCTTTTAACGTCCATGTAATCCCGTCAGGGCTACTAACAATAGTGCCATTAGAAGATGTTGCAATAAAAAGGCTGTTTTGAAAATTAACAAAATAGAAATCGGTTCCAAGCGTACCGGCCGGAACTGTTCTGGAGGTCCACGTTCCGCCATCTGTAGATGTTGCAATATAGGGCGTTGTTAAAGCAGTGGTGGTTCCTACGGAGACAATCAAACCAGCGCCGTATGTTGCAGACCGGCTTAAATGACCTGTCGCGCCACCAGCCGCCCATGTTGTTCCATTTGTAGTGCTATAAGCTGAAGATGAAGCAGCGTACCCCAACGCAACAACGCGCGACCCTGTGTACGCCATTCCGCCAACCTGAAAATTTATGTTTGTAGATGTAAAATTCCAAGATGACGTTGTTGAAATAGAAGAAGAGTAAACAATCCCACTCAAAAGAGTTACGCAACTATTTGCGCCTGGAGCAACATAGTTGGTTCCCGTCCAAACCATGTTAATTGCATTGCTTGGCCAACCACCAATACTACTGATTGTAACAGTTGTAAAAGAAACACCAGAATTTGACGAATAAGCTATGACATTGCTTCCGTTGCTTTGAATAACATTAGAGTTAAGATATGCCACAGATCCACTTCCAAGGCCGTTATTGGCATATTGGGCAGCGTTTGCCGGAAGCGACCCGATAGCAGCAGCCAGCGTAGGATAGGCGGCTATGTTGTAGGTGGACCCATCGCACTTCAGGTAACCAGACGGCGTGGTGGAGGAACCATATTGGATGGTCTGGCCCGTAACCGCACCGCCAGACGGTGCTGTACTAACCCAAGCCGTGCCATTGGACGCCATGACATTGCCAGCAGTGCCGGGTACGCCAAGCGCATTGGACACGCCGTTGACCGTCAGCGTCCCGCCCACCGTGGCGTTGCCCGTGATGGTGTCGGCGGGGGTGGTGATGCCAGTCGTGCCGTTCAGGGTGATAGCCATGATGGGTTCCTTACGCCGGGAAGACAGTTACGATGATTTGGCCTGCGCCACCCGCGCCGGAGTTGCCGGAAGTTGAGCCGCCGCCACCGCCTGCGGGTTGGGTGCCTGCGGTGCCAGTTGCGCCGCCTGCGCCGCCGTTGCCACCGTATGAAGAAACACCGCCAGAAGTATTTGTTGAGGTTGAGCCGCCGCCGCCGCCGCCCCAAACGGATGGGTCAGCAACTTGCCCAGCACTGGCTGCGGCCCCACCACCTCCGTGAAAAAACGCACGGCTTAACCCGCCACCCGCTCCACCAGAACCTTGCCAAGCTTCTACGGAAAAATATCCACCAGAACTGGACACGCTTATAAGGGGATAACCCGGCATATATGGCGTTCCACTGCTATTTCCTGCGCTTAGTTGGCCCCCGCCAGTACCGTTGGTGGATGCAGCGTTTCCGCCACCCCCGCCACCATACGCAAATACAAGAGAACCAAGGCTAGTCGTGCCGCCAGTGTTTCCAATTCCGTTGGCTGATAAGGCAGTTCCGCCAGCGCCAACTGTAGCTGTTTCAGTTGCGCCCATTTGAGAAAGGGAAAGCCAACGCTCATTATATCCGCCGCCGCCAGCGCCGCCGCCGCCGCCTGCGCTGTTCTTTCCGCCACTCCCACCACCGCCCCAGCACTGCACCAAAACGCGCGAGCCAGCCGCATAGCCAGATGGCTTCGTCCATGTGCCGGATGAGGTGAAGGTCTGGACGTTGATGACACTTGCCGTTGGAGCAGACGACGCCCAAGCAGAACCAGTGCTGGTTAAGACGTTTCCAACCGTGCCGGGCGCCACAGCTACTGCGGCAACGCCAGCAACCGTCGCAGTCCCCGCCACCGTCAGGTTGTTGCCTATCGCCACATTGCCAGACGCATCGTTGACGATGTTGTTCGTCGCGCTGGAGGGGTGGATGACGTTGATGGATTTGAGTGTGGACATCTTATGTCCCCAGTTCAGCTTGAGACGCCACCACAGTCACGGTGGCCTTGGTGCTGGTGCTGCCCGCAATGCCAGTAGCAGTCACCGTCACGGTGAACTTACCAATGGCTGTGGGCGTGTAATCCTTGAACCCATTAGCTGGGAACGTCTGGCCGCCATCCGTGGAGAGCGTCACGCTGTCCACGTTCTGGCTTGTCCACAATAGCGTCGTCATCTGGCTGACGAAGATCGGGGCAGGGGAGAAGTTTGCTTCGATGGACGGAGGCCCAACCCACACGCCCGTGGCGGGGTCGTAGTGCCAACCGATGCCTACGCTGAGTCCGTCAATGTTGACCGTGTAGTGGTCAGCGGGTGGCGACCACGGGCCAAGCGTGTCGTCCCAGACGATGGTGTTATCGCAGATGTTGGTTGCGGTGATGATGACAGCATAAGTGGACATGCGTTTCTCCTTACGCTGGGAAGACGGTTACGATGATCTGGCCTGCGCCGCCAGCCCCGGAGTTGCCGGAAGTTGAGCCACCACCGCCGCCTGCTGGTTGGGTTCCAGCCGTGCCAGTTGCGCCGCCAGCGCCGCCGTTGCCAGCATATTGGGAAGTGCCGCCAGTCGTATATATTGAACTTGCGCCGCCGCCACCACCACCCCAAACAGAATCGTCTGCAACACCAACTCCAGCGCGCGCAGATCCGCCCCCCCCTCCGTGATAAAGGGAGAAACAAGAACCATTCGCTACGCCCCCAATATAGCTACCATACCCGCCGCTTCCTTGGTAACTGTTCTGCCCACTTGAACCTATAACAATAATCCAAGGTTTCCCCGGATAAACATCTGAGGTGCTTCCGGCGCTTAATTGGCCCCCACCAGAACCGTTGGTGGAAATTGACGATGCAGTAGCATTGCCCCCGCCACCACCGCCGCCGTAGGCATATGCCAAGGTTCCAAGGCTAGTTGTGCCGCCCACATTACCGTTACCAGCCGCAGATGCGGCGGTTCCGCCCGCACCAATAGTCACCGTTTCAGTTGCACCCATTTGGGAAAGGGAAAGCCAGCGTTCGTTGTAACCACCACCAGCCCCGCCCCCCGACGCGCCGCCCGCCCCCGTTGATTTCCCCCCGCTCCCGCCGCCGCCCCAGCACTGCACCAGAACGCGCGACCCAGCCGCATACGCAGGCTTCGTCCATGTGCCGGATGAGGCGAAGGTCTGGACGTTGATTGCGCCACCAGTAGGTGCCGAAGACGCCCAAGCCGACCCCGTGCTGGTGAGTACGTTGCCCGCAGTGCCCGGCGACGTAAGCCCCGTGCCGCCCTGCGCCGCAGTCACAGCAGTGCCAGACTGGAGAAGCGTCCCGCTGGTATTAGGCAGCGTCAGCGTTGTGTCAGTGGCAGCAGCGCCCGCATCAAGCGTGACAGACCCGCCGCCGGAACCTTTGATTGCTACAGGCATTAGATCACCGTCCAGGTTGACCCCGAGGGGATGGTTACCGTCACGCCAGAGTTAACCGTTACTGGCCCCGCCGTCATGGCGTTCTTGCTGGTTGGTACGGTGTAGTCGTAGCTGATCGTCGTGTCATTCACATAGAACGCGCGATTCGTCCCGCCGCCCACAGGCATGGGCGCGTTCGGGACACTCCTGAGATAGCCAGAGCTGGAAGGCATGGGCGCTCCCTATCAGGTCAGTTCAAGGACAGATGCGATCACATCCGCCGAGGTAGCAGCAGACGACACCACCTTGAGGGCGTCACCAGTGATCGCCACAAGCTTCTGGTCGCCACCAGACAGGATGAAGGTCTGCCCAACGGGGACAGGCGCCGACTTGACCACATAGTAGTCAACAGCAGACCTGGTGACGTAGACGCTGACCGTAATGTCAGCCACCGAAGTGTTGGCGACAGACAGGCCAATGACGGTCGTCGTCGTCGCGGCGGCCACCGTCATCACCGTCGATGCCGACGTGCCGACGTTCCTTACCACATATGATGTGAATGTTCCTGCCATGCTACGGCTCCTGGTTCTCGGGGATTATACTGGAATCCTCAGTTTTTGTCACGAAAGCAAAATTTGCTTGCAAACGCTCGTTCTCGGGCTCCTTCTCGACGGCCAGGCGAGCCTGCTCAATCGAAATGTCCTTCAAACCGAGGTGCCACGCTGCGATTGATGCCAGGTCATGAGGCTGGGATCCCCATACCTCTGGGTCGCAGGTGTAGACCTTCTCGCGATCCACGATCTTCAAGGCGCGCATGGCGAAGGCGAAACACTCCTCCCAGCGCGATTGTCGATAGGTGAGCATGGCAAGCTCACACCAAGGCTCTCGAGTGTTCGGCGCCTCTCCGGCAGCCGCAAAGAATGCCTTCTCGGCCTCTTCAGGCAGCCCCATCTCAATGTAGCAGCGCCCCATTACACGGTAAGCGTAGCACCGCTCGTTGTGCCAGGTGGCACGGGGGAGCTTGAGGTAACTTTTGCAGGCTTGAACCGAGTCCCACCACCTGCGGTGAAAACTCAGCTCTCGAGCGTAATAGAAGGCGTTGCGGGGGCACTCGGGGTCTTCTTTTACGGAAAGCTCCAGAAGATCCATGTACTGGCCACGGCTCTTGGTCGGGTCTGGCTTGTGGACGGCGAGGAGCATGTCTGTTTGCGCCCAGACTTCCGCAATGCGTCCGTCAGGGACAGGATATTCGTGGCAGGGGTGGTGCCAGTGGTAGCCATTTCTGGCGTGGATCTTCTCGTAGTAGAACGCGATGCCGCATCCCCAATCGAACATATAACGCAGTCGGGTCGTTTGCCCCTTGATCCAGACACGCTCTATCTCCTCCCTCCAGCCAGGCTGGAGAACTTCGTCGATATCCAAGCTGATGCAGACATCCATGTCTCGCGGCACCAGTGCCAGAGCAGCATTGCGCGCCAGGTCAAAGCGCCAAGGGCTAATGCCAATGTGATGCACAGTCGCTCCATGACGTGCAGCTTCTTCTGGAAGACCATCTGTAGACCCCGTGTCCGCAATTAGAATCAGGTCTGCATCCTTAGCCGACTCACAAAACCGTTTTACGAAGTGCGTTTCGTTCTTGCTGATTGCATACACGCATATTTTCATTGGTTCACCCTAGAACATGAAGAAGATTAAATTTTTGACCATGCTTTCGCCGACTCATCCCAATTATACGCCTCTCCATCATCGGGATACGCTATTGGGGCCTCCCAAGACCATGTAGACTGGTTCAGCACCCATGATGGATATGGCTGCGGGGCGTAAAAAACATCGTTTGCAGCGTCGTAGAAATGCCCAAGCCCAGCGTAGTTGCCGCGCAGGGCCACGCCCCCATCAGGCAGGCCATCTGGGCCATAATGAACACCGCCACGGGTGTTGTAGCTGGTTTTAATCCATTGGCCGGGCGTGCTATCAACAAACGTGTCGAAGAACTCTTGCTCCGCAACGATGACGTTGACTACTTTCCCGTCGCAAACTTTTGCAAAGTGGCTCATGCCGTGTAGCTCCCAGAAGCTGTAAAGGTCAGGATGGTGTTTGTGCTGTTTACGGTTACGGTTGGAGACCCGGTAGTGGTCCCGGTGTAATTGGCAGTTGGAATAGACAGGATAACAACTCCAGAACCACCAGCGCCTCCGGTTCCGATCACGGAAACAGTTGCGCCGCACCCACCTCCACCGCCGCCCGTATTTACTGTTCCGGCAGTGCCTGTGCCGCCACCTGTTTTACCGGCACCGCCACCACCCGACCCACCAGCACCGGATGTTCCTCCAGTGTACATGCCACCACCGCCGCCGCCAGCGTAAGTGGTAGAAGTGCCTGTAATAAGAGAGGTAATTCCTGCGCCGCCAGCGCCCGCAACGCCAGAGGATACGGCATTAACGCCGACAGCCCCGGCCCCGCCGCCGCCGCCAGAAGTGCCGCCGGAAGACAGCGCCGTAGAGTTGCCGCCCTTAAATCCTTGGCCCGAAGTTCCGGCAGCGCCCGTAGCTGTTCCAGAGGCTACGCCCGCAGCGCCGCCGCCAGAACCGCCCGAAGTGGCCGCAGCAGAGGCGGTATTATTGGGCCAGTATCCACCGTACCCGCCACCCGTAGCGGTCAACGTGGTTATTGTGGACCCAGATATGGAAGAGTTGACTCCGACAGTTGGCACGGTTCCGCCTGCGCCGCCTGAGCCGCCGCCGCCAACCGTAACCGTATATGTGACTCCAGAAGATAACGGAACTGTGCCGGTGAGAAGCCCCCCCGCGCCACCGCCGCCTGCTGCGCCACCATTTATGGCGCTTCCGCCACCGCCGCCGCCACCAGCAACAACCAGATAGTTAACGGGGATTGTTGTTGGGTTTTGCACAAAGCCAGAATAAGCGATCCAACCTTGTGTTGAATCAATGTAAACGATAGCCACACTTTCCCTTGAGATTGAGAGTGTGATGTTTGCTGTAGAGCTATTAATCTTGTTGCCGTTCGGGCTTACAGTTACGGCGTTGGCCCCCCAAGTGCCTGCATAATCCGTAAACTGTAGAATGTTACCCGCAGAAGGACTTGCAGGGAGCGTGACCGTTATTGCGCCAGATGTGGTGTTAACAGGATAAGCGTTCCCAGCCACAGCGGTAAAGTTGCCAGTCTGAACTGATTGCCAAACGGTAGAGCCACCATATGCGGAACTTAAAATGCCCGCAGAACTAGCACCTTGAGCCATCACTGATATATTGCGAGCAATGGTCATGCCGTGTAGCTCCCCGATGCGGTGAACTTGATGATGGTGAATGACCCCGATGTGGTTACAGTGGGCGAGCCAGTGACAGTGCCTGTGTAAACTGCGGTTGGAACTGAAAGGATGACAACGCCAGAGCCGCCAGCGCCGCCTGTGTAGTTATTCCCGGTTCCACCGCCACCGCCGCCTGTGTTTACAGTTCCGGCGGTGCCATTGGCTGTGTTTGAAGAACCCGCACCACCACCACCTGACCCACCAGTGCCAGCGGTTCCGCCAGTGGCATATACTCCGCCGCCGCCGCCGCCAGCATAATCAAGCGCAGACCCAGTGATTGAAGAAGACAGGCCCGCGCCACCAGCACCAGCCACCGTAGTGCTTGTAGCCGTGCCACCAACAGCGCCAGCGCCGCCACCACCACCAGCAGGCTGCGATCCTGCGAAAGCGCCGTTACCGCCACCGGCAGAACCTTGTCCAGATGTTCCTGCGCCACCTGTTCTTGTTATGCCACCACCGGCACCGCCACCGCCACCAGAACCGCCTGCAACACCGTTGGCACCGCCACCGCCGCCTCCGCCACCAACGGCGGCAGTCAATGTAGTGATAGAAGATGTTCCTCCACTGGTCCCAGTGGTCCCACTGCCTGCACCGCCAGCCCCGCCAGCGCCAACAGTGACAGTGTAAGTAGTTCCAATGTTGAGCCCGATGGTTCCCGTCAGAAGGCCACCCGCGCCGCCGCCTCCTTGGGATGCGCCGCCTCCACCAGCAACAATAAGGTATGTGGATACTTGCGAGATGGAGGATTGGTTGAAGGACCAGTATCCAAGCCAGCCCTGCGTTGAGTCAACGTAGATAAGAGAAACGCTGCCCCGGCTTGTGGAGAGGTAAGCATTTGCAGAAATGCCGTTAATTTTGCCGCCATTTGGGTTTAGGGTGCAGTAATTGGTTCCAAATGTTCCCGCATAATCCGTAATTTGGACAATGTTGCCCGCAGATGGGCTTGCAGGAAGCGTGACCGTTATTGCGCCAGATGTGGTGTTAACGGGATAGCCATTCCCAGCCACGGCAGTAAAGCTGGCCGTCTGCACAGCTTGGAAAATTGTATAGGCGGGGCCAGTCGGGCCGGTTGCGCCAGCAGTGCCGGTCGGACCTACCGGACCTTGCCCAAACGTATTGACGTTGATGGCAACAACTTCAACGATGTCGTTCAACCCAGCAGCCGTCGCTAGAACAATAGAAGTTCCGTTCGTCGCGGTATAGTCTGATCCATTAAGGAAGACACCATTCAGATAGACCTGAACGTAGCCAACGGTATAGGAGACCGTGAAGGTTGTTTGGCCCGCCGTGGCGGTGAAGCTGGTGCGGGTGTAGGACGCTACAGCGGCATTGCCGGTCGGGCCGGTTGGGCCGGTGCTTCCTGCGCCGCCCGCGCTTCCCGTAGGCCCTGTAGGCCCGGCTGCCGTAGATGCTGCCCCAGTTGGCCCAGTGGGTCCGGGGGTCGTAGAAACCGCTCCTGTGGGGCCAGTGGGGCCGGTCGGGCCGGTCGGGCCGGTCGGGCCTGCGACATTGTAGGCAATCGTGGTGACTAGGTGTGATTGCGTTCCGTCGCGCATATACAAGGATGCGACAGGCGTGCCAGTCTGAGATTGCACATAAACATTGAGAAGCAGGCGGCTGCTTGTAGATGCCAATGTCGCTGTTGGCACATAAAGATCATATTCTTTCAATGCGATAGGAAGAGACGTGACCGGGGTTCCTGTCGTGTAATCTCCAGTGGCAAGCGTTTGCAGAACGGTTGTCCCGTCAGAGGCTACCTCCTGAATCTCAGTCCAAAATCTCAAAGTAGTGCTGCTGCCAGACATCCATGCACTAAGAGTCCACAAGCCGCCAATGAACGATGTATTATTGGGCACACCTATGGGGGTTACAAACGACCCCAACAAGCGACCAACACCCGTGGTGGTGGATCTGGAAAGGATTGTCTGTGCGCCAGTATTAGGAACCACAAGAAGGTCGTAGGCTTGCGGGCCAGTTGCTGTTGCACCATCCAGAAACAAAATTAACCCAGTGGAATTACCGGGGGAACCAGTCGGGCCTGTGGGGCCTGCAACGGTAGAATCTGCCCCAGTCGGCCCAGTCGGGCCAGTAGGGCCAACAGTTGTTGACGCTGCGCCCGTGGGGCCGGTCGGGCCGCTACCACCGGCATTTCCCGTAGGTCCAGTGGGGCCTGCAACGGTGGAGGCTGCGCCCGTGGGGCCAGTTGGGCCAGCAACTGTAGAATTGGCTCCCGTAGGCCCCGTAGGCCCCGTAGGGCCAGCAACTGTAGACGCCGCCCCTGTCGGGCCTGTGGGGCCGGGAGTGGTAGATACTGCGCCAGTGGGGCCGGTCGGGCCGGTCGGGCCGTCCAACCCGATATAGCCCGGACTTCCCGTAGGCCCGGTCGGGCCAGCAACGGTAGAAGCCGCGCCAGTTGGTCCCGTTGGGCCATTATTTCCCGCATTTCCGGTCGGGCCGGTGGGACCAGCAACAGTAGATGCCGCACCCGTCGGACCAGTCGGCCCAGGCGTTGTGGAAACAGCCCCAGTGGCGCCCGTAGGCCCCGTGGGGCCTGGCGTTGTAGATACGCCGCCCGTAGGCCCCGTAGGTCCGGCAGTTGTCGAAGCGGCGCCCGTAGGCCCCTGCTCGCCCGTGTTTCCCTGCACCCCCGTAGGCCCCGTAGGCCCCGCAACGCCCGTAGGCCCCGTTGGCCCTTGCAGACCCACTCCGGTGGCTCCGGTGGCCCCCGTAGGACCGGCAACGGTAGAAGCGGCTCCTGTAGGCCCCGTAGGCCCGGTCACGCCTGTAGGCCCCGTAGGGCCGATGACTCCAATAAACTGGCCGAGGGTTGCGCGCTTGGTAATCCCGCCTTGGACAACGATTGTCGTGTCAGAAACCGTAGGCGTATCAGCCAGCGGAAGCTGCGTGATCTTCGTCGGGATGAGGTTTGTAGGAACGCGCGGGTTGTTCGTCATGGGACCAGATAGCCCTCGCCCTCTTCACCAATGATAAACAGGTCATCGTCCTGCGAGATCGTGCCGTACATGTTCAGCGCGATATTAGTGTCTGGGCGGGGATGAAACAAGTTGATTCGTTCGGGCTGGCGTGCCGCCAAGCGGTACGGGTCAAACTGATCCTTGTCTTCCTCGCACACATAGAGGCCAGGGTAGTTGGGGTCAGAAGACAGATCCTCAAGCGACATCTTCCTTGAGCACCGGGCGCAGATCCCGATGCCGAAGGTAGACTTGCCGCGTGGGTCGAGGAAGATGCTCATTAAATGTTACCTAGCGTGTATAGTAAGAAATATTCGGCGCAAAGTAGATCGGCGAGTTGTCCCGCTCCTCGTCCTGCGCAATCTTCAACGCTTCATCAGCCGTCGCCTTGATGGGGCCGATCCGGGACATATCAAAGTCAGGGAGTTCCATCGCCAAGCGCCAGGCAAGCTGCCACACGACAGTCTCATACCAGCGCTGAGGGATATCAAGCTCTTCTGTGAGCGTGCCAACGTCCATTATGTAGCGCTGGCGCCAGATGATGATCTGGCCGAACATGTTGGTGGTGTCAGTCACCGGCCAGATCCGCATCACCGGGTAGTCACGCTGGCGGTCGAACCAATACTGCAACGGGCGCCCGGCAAACGTCTTGTTCGGCAGGTTCGTCCAATCGTCTCGGTTCATGCGGGCGAGAGGGATTTCGGTCGGGTTGTTGGCCGCATAGAACTCGACGACGTTCAGCGTATTGCCGCCCGTCTCGCGCATGCGGAAGTAGTTCACCGGCTGCGTGCCGTCGATATCGTACCACTGCCACTTGCCAGCGGTGTACAAGGTGGCGCCGGGCGACAGGCTTGAAGTCCACGTCGTGCCGTTATTTGAATATTCAAACACGATGTTGAACGTGCCGGTGGTCGCCATCATCACGCCGACTGTCGTCACCTGAACCTGAGACTGCGGATCATTTACCGGGTCGGCGCCAATGTAGGCGATCTGGATGTTGCCGTTGATGCCGGTCTGGGCGCAGGACGTGTCGAGATCGCCGTCAAAAGCATACTGCGGAATGCCGCCGGGCGTGCTGTATTGCACAGGCCCATTCTGCCGGGACAGCCAGCGGAAGTTCGAATTGAGAATGTCCATCGTGCCCTTCGGCGGGACAATGGCGGCCTGGCCCAGATACAGGGGCAGGATGTCCCTCTCAATGCACCAAAGGGGCACGCCCTGGCTGCCGAGAGACGACAGAAGCAGGTAAAGGTTGTCCTTTGCCGTGTCGATCAGCTCAGACGATATCTGCTGAGGCTGCATACGGCAACGCCGGAAGGCGTGGTCAATCACCTTCCGGGTTTGGAATACGGTCGTTGAGACGGTGCCGGAGACGGCCATTTAGCACTTAACCTTTCCGCCCTTCTTCATCATACCAGGCGCATTCTCAGGCGTAGCCTGTGTAGCAGCTTTGGCCATGGCGGCCCGGATGGCGCCGACGTTCGGCTTGCCAGAACGAGAGCGACCCACACCGATGCGAGGGGCGTTGGCAGCGGGAGCCGCCTGCTGGGCAATCATCGGACCCTGCGGGGCCACAGGAACGCCACGGGGGCGCATTGCCATCTGCTGGAGAGGAGAAGGCATAGCCATGCCACCGTCCGCTTTCTTAAGCGCGGTCGGCTTGATCATGCTCTTGATCATAGCCTTGTCCTGAGCGGCGTCTTCATGCACCTTGCCACCCTTCTTGAGCATCGACGGGCGGCGCGGAGGCATGGGCATGTCCTTCGCCTTGCCGTAGAAGTCCTCGTCAGTGGACTGCGGGATCTTGCCGCTCTTGATGTCCTTCGTGGACACCGAGGTGTCCTTGCCCTTGTCGATGTACTGGACACCGCCGCGAGACTTCTTGGCAGCGCGCTGCTCGCTCAAAGCGATTGCGACAGCCTGCTTGGGGTTCGTGACCTTCGGCCCCTTCTTGGAGCCGGAGTGCAGCTTGCCCTCGCCAAATTCGTGCATGACCTTGGCGACCTTGCCGCCCTTTTTATAGCCACGCTCGGCACGATCCATCTGGTCGGAATCGTAATTGACGCTCGGAGGCACATTGTTGCTGCGCTGAGCCTGCTTGACTGCCGCACGGCGCTTAGCAGCAGCTTGCATCATGCGACGCTCACTATCGGTGATTGCGCCCTGACCAGGCGCCATGGTGCGCTCAGCATAATCGGTGGCGGCAGCATCATCAGCCATTTCGGACATGCGAGCACGCTCGTAGTCGGTTATGCTGCCGCCCTCGGCCTTCTTCATCGGCGACTTCTTGCCGACACCGATCAGGACCATGAGACCGGGAGCTTTAGGCATCTTGGCCTGGCCGCCCTTGGCAAGCATCGGACCAGTTACCTTATCGGGCGAGCTGGAGGTGAAACCAGCAGCGCTGGGAAATTCAAAGTCCTTGACGTAACGAATCGCCATGTCATTTCTCCTTGCGCCGACTGGCGGCTGCGTTATCGACAAGATTGGGATAGGGGCGGCCAGCAGCGGCAGCTCGAGCCTTTGCAGATGACTTCTGCTTTTTGGAGAGGTGTTTTGGCTCCCCGGCAGGTGCTGGCTTGTCCCAGAATGGCTTGACCTTGCCTCCACGGGCATAGCCATCAGCAGAGCCGCTAAAACCAGCATCCTTCGAAAAGGAAAACTCGCCATAGTGTGGGCCATGAGCCATCAGTTGCAGTCCCATTTCCTGAGAGAAAGCGCCTTGCGTGTCGGCCTCCCCTTGTCATCTTTCATAGGGCCAGGCATCCCAGACATTCTAGCACAGAATGATTTGCGGCGCCCGGCAGCAACTTCACTATGCGCAGCCTGCTTGGCGCTTACAGGGGGCTTGATGTCGTGGCCCTGGGCGCGAAGGGACGCACGCCCCTTTGCGTTAAGACCGCCTTCGGGGTTCTTCCCTTCAGCGCGCGTCCAGGCGCCGCCGTCACTGTAGACAGGCGTAGCGCCACCTTTCCCCATGCACCAGCGACCCATGGATCACCCGTATGTTTTGATGCACTCAAGGACGATGGAATACATGTCGCCCGCCGAAGCATCCGCCGTGGTAAACGCGATGTTGCCCGTCTTGCCAGTTCCAGAGTTGTTGGTGAGGCCACCAAACTCAGAAAAGTCCATGAAGTAGTTTGTATTTTGAGGCACCATCCACGCGAACACGTCGGTCGTAGCGTCCCACAGCATGCGAACCTCAAGGCCATGGGTGGTAACCCAGATCTTGTTGATCTTCACGCCAGAACAGGCGATGCCTTGAAAGTTAGGCGCAAGATTGGCCACGATCACCTTATTGACCGCAGTTTCGCCCGTGCCGTCAGAGATGTTGGTGAACTTCTGAATAACGAGACGCTCGCCATCAAGCAGCGTCTGTGTAGCAACTGCATCAGCCATGTAGCCCTCCTAGAGAAGTGAGGGGGCTTGCGCCCCCTCGAGTCATTAGGCGGGAACGACGCCGATGGCGCCAACCTGCGTCGCATCAGGACCAGCCGCAATCGCGGTGAGGCCGATGGCGATCACAAGACGGCGAGTGCCGTTGGAGGCCGTGGACGCAGGCAGGAAGGTGCCACGCACGTCGCCAGTCGCGTTGGTCGCGGGCGAGGTGGTGTCAGCCGCAGTGAACGTGCCAGCGTTGTCAGCGACCGCGCCAGCCCAGCCAGTGCGGAGCAGATAGCCACCGTCCGTAACACGGTAGGGGAGACCAAAGCTGTCGCCCATGCCAACCGACAGGTTGCCAACGAACACCGCAGAGACCGCCACGCGGGTGATGGTCTTGAAGGTCTTCGTGCTGTTCACGGTCGTGGTGCCGTTGATCGTCAGCAAGGCAGTCTGAGCCTGGCCCCAGATGTCAGTGCCGGTGACAGTCACAGTCTGGGTGGTGTCGCTCGCGCTGGACGAAACAATGGAGACGTTGCGGGCGCAGTTGAAGGTGGCGACGCCACCAGTAGCGCTACCACCGTTGATGGTGGCATTGCCAGCAGCCGCGACAGCCTGAGCGGCGCAGACGGCAGTGGCGGAAATCGTAGCAGGCACGATGTCGTAGACGTAGACGCGACCGAGGGGGCCGACACCTTCATACACCTGACCGGGACCAGCCCAGCCTTGAGACTGCGGGCCAGAGGCGCCGCCGAGCCAGAGATCATCACTATAATGGGGCATGGTCTTCTCCTTGAAAAGCTAGACCGTTTCGGAGGTTGCATTATTGCATAAAAAGAAGGGGCGGACTAGCCGCCCCCTCTCTTGTATTAGACGCCGGGAGTTCCGAACACGGTGCGCGGATCCGTGAACCCAAGATCGTAACGCTCGGTGCTCTTGAAGCGCATGGAGTCGGTTTCGAAGTCACCTTCCATGCTCTTCTCAAGGTTACGACGCATCATGAGCTTGAGGCCCTCGGGGGCGTCGGTCTGGACCCACCAGGCAGTGGTGGAGGTCAGACGGGACAGGTTAGCCTGGCCACCGTCCAGAAGCCCCATCGACTTCACCGGGTTGATGTCGTTATTGCCGGTGCCAGCGCGCAGCACAGACTTGAGGAGAACCTCAGCCTGGAACACGTTGGAAGGCGAGACCACCAACTTCGTCGGGTTCAGACGGATGCGCTTGCCGTTGTTGTCAACAGCGTTGCGGACCTGAATGAGGATCTGCTCGAGCGAGGTCTGCGACAGCGCGGCGGCGGTCGAGAGCTGGTTCGAGAACGTCCCGTTGATGATGGGGTGGTCGGTCGCGACAAGAGACTTGCCGTCACCGCCCGGATAGGCGCCGTTGAACGCACGGTTAAGCACGTTCGCAGCCAGCGTCTCCTTCGTCTCGACCAGAGACTGGGCGAGATGCTTGGCGTAGGTCTGGCCGATACGGATGTGATCACCGTCCTCGACAAGAACCTTCGTCAGAGCGAAGGCAAGGCCATAGACCTTGTACTGGTAGCGCTTGATGAAGAGCACGCCACCGGACTGGTAGGTGACCGCCGTGCCGTCGGGCAGCTCAGGAGCAGCGCCGAAGCCGAACAGAACCGGCTCTTCGTGGTAGTTGCGCGGAATACCACGCTCTTCGCGGAAAACCTGCTTCCATTCGTCTGCGCGCTGGTCGTAGACGCCGTCGAACGCCTCGTTGAGGATGGGCTCGACGATAGAACGGAAATCCGTACTGCGCATTGGAGTAGCCATGTGCGGATCTCCTTAGAAAGCGTTGATCGTGGCGACGTACTGATGCTTGGAAATCTGCACCTGCACGACAGTATAAGCATCACCCGAGGCATTATCGATGCCGTTGGCGATACCGACGACTCGCATCTGAGCGTTGCCAGACGTGGTCTGGGTGCCAGTTCCGAGGGTGGCGATGGAGTAGCCAAGACCGTTGCTGGAGGCAGCAGCACTGAAGTTGTACTGATTGCCAACATTGGTCTGGGACAGAGAACCATCAGCCTGGATCTCGTACACGAGATAGGGATCCATGGTGTAGTAGGCGATGATCTCGGTCGCCGTGGTGCCCGAGGGCCAGCTAGGCGAGATCACCGGACGCTGAGCGCCCGAGGGGAGATACTGACAACCGGCGAAGAGGCCGATAAAAGCATCGCCAGCAGCGGCGGCCTGAAGAGTGCCGTCGGTGCCCATTTTCACAGGCTGACCAGTGTAAAGGTCAGCAGCATAGGTGGACAGGATTGTGCCCTGCATTTCACGGATGATCCCCGACGGGCTATATGCCGCGCGGAGACCGAAGGGAGCATTGGTCGAAGACATCTTCGATTCCTTCTGCTAAGTGAGGGAACCGCCCTACTCGAAGATCGGGTTGGGCGGCGGTTCACGCAGGCTGGACATGCCGTCTTCCTCAATCATCCTTGTCTTGGCGCTACGGGCGCGTGCCTCCATAGAATCCATATCGGACGTGACCTTCTCCTCCTCACGCAGTGGCGCGTCATGGTGCGCCTCTCTCATGAGACGGAAATAAAGACGTTCGGCCAGTTTTGCCGCAACCATCTCATTCACGCCAATAAGGCCAGCGTACTCGCCGGTCTTGAGGGTAGCGTATTCCCAACCCGGAACCTCTTCAGGCTTGACCGGCTCGTATCCGAGACGGAAGCGCCCCTGAATGGGATCGCGCGGATTGGTCGTAGTCAGCCAGCAGACATGATAACCGGGGATTTCCGGCAGATCAGGCAGCATGCTTTGATAAAACGCATCGCGGAACATCTGGACACGATCATCGTCGGAGATCTCTCGATTCTCTGTGACTGTGCGATCATCCATCGCGCGGCTACGACGTGCAGGGTCAGATATTTTCTTGAGTCGTTCATCGTTACCAAGGTTCATAGCTCGCTCCTTCAGCGTGCAGTTTTCAGATCACGGTCCACTTCTTGATAGCGCTTTAACATGCGCTGCCGAAGAACTGGATCATCCCAGTAGCCAGCTTCCTTCATCGCGTTGACGCGATCTTCGCTGACGAATACCTTTTTCGACCCAGGAGCACTTATTTCCCTAGATCCGCCGACAGGAGGCCCCCTCCTACCGGCTTGTTGACGAGGATTATACTCCATATCTTCGTCATCTGCAAAGCGGTGGGGCAACCTGTCAGAAATCCGCCTGTCAAGTTCCTTCCAGTACTGCTTTGTGGAAGGATCGTAACCCTCAGCAACCAGCCCAGCGTCGATGGCCTTGGCCGCCATAGAGTCTGGATCATTGCCATTAGCATTGAACCAAGAGTTCTGGGAGGCCCAACGCTGGGCCTGCTCAGTCACCTGCGGGTTCTGCTTCGGGGCAGGCGTCGAGAACTGGGTCTTGACCCGGTTGATCTCGGCAGCCTGGGACATAGCCTGGTCGCGCTGGCGCAAAAGCTCAGGAACCTTAGCGCCGTCGCCGATCTCAATCGCCTTGGCAAGCTGCTGCTCGGCGTACTGCACAGTGCGCAGGGCATTATTGTAGTTCTGGTCCAGAGAACCCTTCTGGGCCGTGATCGCATGGTGCTCGACAGCCTCAAGGCGCTGCTGGAGGAGCTTGTTTTGCTCCATCAGCCAGTGCATTTCCTCTTTGGTCTTGTCGCGGGCGAACTTTTGGCTCTCACGGCGCCGTTTGCGCTCATTACGCCGGGATTCGCGTCGTTCGTCCTCTTCCTCGGTGCGGGAATCAGAAAGGCGCTCGTCATCCTGGCCTTCCGAATCATGATTTTCATCATGATCGTCAGCATCCTCCGGCGTTTCGACCGGAATCAGCTCGTCTTCCTGCATTTCTGCCTTTTCAGTGCTGTTCATGGCTCAATCCTCAAATATGGGCTTTGATCTGGAGCGGATCCTCGACATCGCCGATGATGTTCAGGTCATCGAAGATGGCAAATTGGACCTTATCTCCATACTCATCAGTGCCTGAGCAGGGCTTTTCCCAGCGCAGGCCGCCGTATTTGGGGACGAACACGAAATCGCCAACGTCGCACCAGCGCCCCTCGGTCCACGGCTGCATCGTATTGCGATTTTTGTAAGCGAGAGGCCCGACTGCGATGACTTTGGCAACGCAAGTATTGTCGAGTTCGGTATCCTTGGTCTGGTCCGCGTAAATAATGCCGCCCTTGCTCTTAGTGCGGGCTCTGCGGATTTGGACCAACACGCGGGATCCGAAAGGCCGGATGCCGGGGTCTACGCTGGGGAAAAGATTATCCCCAGATTGGCCGCTGACGGCGGCGTTTGGCATGCTCATCGTCTTCTCCTTCTGCCAAGGTCTCCTCAATGATCGCGATAGCGCGACCCAGACCGGCGTAAGTCCCCGCCCGGCGCCCGTACTCAAAGATTGAGCCGTCGCCGGGCTTCTGCATAGTCTCATGGGCTACAAGACTTTGTTCCTCTAGCAGCCTCTTAATGATGATGTCGATCATCAACCAATCCTGTCAATGGTTATTTCTTCCCATCGAAGGATTTAAGTCCACTTTTGGCCGGGGCATCGTCCTTGCCGGAGAGATTCTTGTGGATACCAAACGACTTGTGGGGCTTGATCATGTCATTGACCATGTTCTTGCCCTCGGGGGTGTTGTTCACGGCCATGCCCATGGCGAGCCGCTTATGCTGAGGAAGAAGAGAATTATCCATTTTACGCTCCAGGGTTGATCCCGTGGCCAGTGGAAACATTAGTCCTGACACCATGTTCGGCCTCAAACACGGCAAGCTCCTTCGCGGTGCGGTTGTCCGCATCGTTCATCTGCTGCTTCGCCGCCAGCTCCATCTGACGTTCCTGCATCTTGATCTGATCAAGCTGCGCGTCGCGAGCCACTCGAGCCTGCTCGAGTTGCAGCTTCGCCTGATCGTACTGGGTCTTGCGCTGCGTCTCAGCCATAAGCACCTGCGTCGGATCTTGGGGCTTCGGCGGCTGGAATTGCTGCAAGAACTGCTGCGCAGCCTGAATGACAGGCGGCACGCCCTCAAGGCTCTGCTGGATCTCTGGCATGTAGCGCTGCGAGGCCATCGCCAGAAGGCGATCCAGCTCAGCAGACACTTCCTGATCCTTGCCCTCAAGGAACACGTCCAGAGGTACGCCAGCAGCATTGCTGGTCATCTCGTAGATGTGGAGCGAGTACCAGTAGGCCATGTGCTCCTTGATATGCTGTAGCACGCCGGGGATGTACACAGGCCCCATCAACTGGCTCATGCCAAACACAGGGCTCTTCAAATAGTCCAGATGGACTTGAAGGTGGGCCAAGTGATCCTGCATCGGGAAGGCCGCCACCGGGCGCCCAAGCGTCAGAGCCAGGTTCTCGTTCACCGCGTTCAACTCAATCGGCTCGGGCTTCTTCACCAGCAGCGGCTTGAAGTCGGGGATCTTCATCCCCTCAAGGAACCGCTCCTCAACTGCACGCTGATCGTAAAGCGCAGGCATCGCCGCCGCGCGCTGCACGATGGCCTGCATCTGAGCGGCACGCTGAACGTCAGAGAAGATGTTCGGGTCGGACACCGGCACGACATCCATCGGGCCTTGGAAATCCTTTGCCTTGCACATCTCCTCGCCGGTCACACGCAGGATGTACTCGTCATCAATGTGCTTGGAGTTCAGGCGATGCAGAACCTTCAGCGTCATGCCCATCGCGTAGTGAAGGCGGGCATGAATGGCCGAGAAAACCGTCATGCCCTGCTCAATCATGGCGAGGGTCGTGCCCACAGGCACGTTCGGATTCTGATTCTGAAGGTTCTCATATGTGGTACGAACCACACCTCGAGCGGCCTCGGTGACGAAGCCCAGAAGCTGGAACAGCACGGGGTTCGGCGGGTTGAACGGAACAGCCATAGCGATCTTGCGCACGTCATCGACGCCAACGCCGCCCTCAATCTCCGTCACCTGCGTAGGCTCAATGCGGTCAGACTGGCCGCCGCGAGAACCGCCCTTCAGCTTCAACATGCCGGGGAAGTTGTTGATGTGGGCAGAGTCCAGCAAGGCGCGCAGAGCGCCAGTAGCCGCCGCAGACAGGCTGCCTATCATGTGGGGCAGGCCGATGGGATAGGCGCCGCGCCAAGGCACGAAGGGCCACTCCACCATGTGGACAAGCTCTTCCTGCTGCTGATCGTCAGGATCCCAGTTACGGTAGATCGACAACACTTCCTTCGACGTGTGGTCGATGGTCACCAGATAGGGGGCCAGGCCGAAGTTGTCCTCAAAGTCGAGGTAGCACGCCACCTCAAAGACGGTGCGAAGGCCGTCCTCGTTGTAGCTGTTCTGCTCCCTGCCTTCGATCTTGTTGTTCGCCTTGGCTGGCGCCGTCAGTTCTGGCTCTTGCGGCGCGATCAGGTTGATCTCGCGATACATGCCGCTGCCGACACGCTTCTCGAACTCAAGGCGCGTGATGTACTGGACATGGGTCTTGCGCTCGGCAGTGTAGAAGCTGCTGGCGCTGTAGGGCAGGTAAACGTCGTCAATGGGCACGAACATCGACGTGGGGCGGTTGCGCTGCTCGTCCCAAACCAGCTTCATGTACTGGGCGCCGCCGAGCGGGATCTGCGTCGTGGTCTGCTCCAGCTCTGGCCTGAACTCGACCATCTGCTGCGTGAGCTGCCAGTTCATGAAACGCTGCTTGCGCTTGGCCTTCTCAAGCTTCGCCTGCGTCACCTCGCCGGGGATGAACTCCTTCACCGGGCCGTTCGAGGGGAACAGTTCCTTGATGACGCGGGACGAGAAGTCAACGCAAGCCTCGGTCAGCATCGGATGCACGACCTTCGACGCACCTTGGAAGTCAGCGCCACCGGGGGCGTCGTCGCCCAGACCAGTGCGGCGCAGGCCCTCCTCATACTGCTTGTCGCGGAGAGACCTGGCTTCCTTGTCGCGCTCAATGAACTCCAGCAACTGGCTGGAGATCATATTCATATCGGGGCGATTCATTTCCTCTGCGAGGTTTACATAGAACTCGGCGTTCTGCGCCTGATCCGGCTCGTCGAGCGTTACGGTTGCGGATCCGTCTTCATGCTCTTCGACATCGCTGTCAGCATCAGGCTCCA
>Ga0209401_1000787_pt1 | contig 21270 bp, 27 predicted proteins | sample M_140807_MF_Meta_FD_187318 | JGI IMG/M metagenome (GOLD analysis project Ga0209401, IMG submission 187318) | Freshwater microbial communities from Lake Montjoie, Canada to study carbon cycling - M_140807_MF_MetaG (SPAdes) (version 2) | ecosystem: Environmental > Aquatic > Freshwater > Lake... | reverse complement strand
GGCCGCACGGTCAGGGCTTGAGCAACACCTTCAGGGTGAAGAGAACCGTCCCGGCCCGTGGGGGCAACCGTCCTGTACCGCCCCACTTCCTGACCCGAGACTGACTTCGTTGTCGCCCCGCGTGGCGCGCCCCTGAGGAGATCATCATGTCCGCCGCTTCTTCGGCCGCGGGCCCGAACGGCCAGACCACCCTGCAAGCCGATGTGCTGGAGAGCACGGTGGTGGATGAGGCCCTGCTGGTGCGGCTGCTGCGCCGTGCCGGTCGCACCATCGCCCGCCCGGCACTCGAATGTTTCGAGATGCTTGTTGATGGTGCCACTCCCCACCAGGCTCGGCTCACGGTGCTGGCGGCGCTCACCTATCTCGTGCTTCCCATCGATCTGATCCCGGATTTCATTCCGGCTGCGGGGTTCAGCGATGACATGGTGGCGATCACCGCCCTGCTCGGTCTGTGTGCGAGGCACCTCACGCCCGCCATCAAGTTGCGGGCCCAGCGCAGACTGGACAGCTGGTTCCCTCCGACCCGCTAGCGCCGTCCCGCCGCGATGCCCTCTCCCAGCGCCTCCCTGAGCACCGATCAGCTCGACGACCTCCAGTCCTTTCTCAAGGACTGGTTGCGCCACACCGGCCGCACCCAGGCCGATCTGCGGCGGGCGCTGCGGACCCCTTCGATCCGCATGCCGGTGCTGATCGAGGAACTGAACCGCATCCACAACCAGGAGGGGTTGGCAGCCCTGGCCGAGCGGCTCTGCGGCATCGAGGCTCTGTGGCAGGGGGAGGATTCCGGGCTGCCTGAGGGGCCCGGGGGGTCCGATCTCCTGGAGGACTCGATGGGTCAACTCGATCTGTTGCTGGAGCAGATCCGCCTGGAGACGGACGCAGATTCCTGAACGCTGACCCGATCCGCGCAGCCTCCGGGACCCCCCGGAGCCTCATCCGTCTGATCGCGGTAGCTTGCGCGTCAGCGGCTCCTGCCAGCTTCCGGTTCGGCCCCAGGTGTCAACCCCTGCAGCCGGCCAAGCACCCCGCGATCCACCTCGTCTCTGCGATGCCTTCCATCTCCCGCCTGTCCATCACCACGTTCCGGATCCAACGCCATAGCCTCTTGGGCCGCGGGCGTCGTGCCGCCCTGCTGGTCCTTGGCCTGGCCTGCTTGCCGCTGAGTGCTCTGCCGGTCCGGGCTCAGTCCGAGAGCTTCCTGCTGAAACCCGGTAGCAAGGTGGGTCCCGCCTCCAAGGTGAAGGCCACCAACTGCGTAACCAATCCCGTTGACGGAAGCATGACCTGCGACACCAAGATCGAAAACGCCCCCGGCGACACCCCCGCCAAACCCCAGTACAGCCCCTTCAAGAACTGAGCCCCGTCGGGGTTTGACCGGGAGTGGGGGGGCTTGCCGCGGTGCTCCCCAAGGGTCTTCGCTGTTGATCAGGGAGCCCTTCTCCCCTCAGTTTTCCCGCCAGAAAAGGGCCAGCCACACGCTGCCGCTCCCCCCATCGGTCTCCTCGACCCGATGACGCCGGTGGGGGGCAATCTGCAGTTGGTCTCCGGCGCGGAGTTCCCTCGCCTGGGGCTCATCCTCGAACCGAAGCCGGGCCCTGCCCTGCAGCAGGCAGACCCATTCGCTCTCGTCCTGGTCGTACCAGAAGCCCTCCGGACTCCGGGCCTGGCAGGAGTGAATCCGCTCCAGTCGCCAGTTCGCTGTCTGGAGCACCACCGTGGTGCGCTCCTCTCCAGGTTGAAGCATCCCCTGATGCGCCAGCAGGTTGTCATCAGCCGCTTTGGCTTCTCCCCCGGTGGGTTGGTCCGGTTCCCCCCAGCGCCGGGCGATCGGGAAACCCATGGAGGCGGCCAGAGCCACCACCTCGTCGTGGTGGCCGCAGGCGGCCAGCCGCTGCCGCAGGCCGGGATCGGCTTCGCTGGCGGCTACGAAGGCCTGCAGGGCCTGCACCTTGGCCAGGAACCGCTCGAGATCCGCTTCGGCCATCGGGAAGCCGGCCGCAGCCGGAGAGGTCAGGGCAGCTCCCTGATCATCCGCCAGCGCTGGAAGGCCACCCCGGCGTAGAACGCGGTTTCCTCCGCTTCCACCCACCAACCCTGCCGTTCGAGCAAGGGACGGGACAGCTGGCTGGCTTCGGTGCGGAGCCTGAGGCAGCCCTGCTCCCGGGCACGGTGTTCCAGGGCCTGCAGCAGGGCGGTGGCGCGGCCCTGGCGGGCGGATCGGCCCCGGCAGTAGAGCAGGGCCAGCCGATCCGCTGGGTCCAGCACGGCGAAGGCCTCAATCGTGGTGGGATCGGCCGTGGCGCAGCTCACCAGCCCATGGCCCCGCTGGAGGATGTCCTGGAAGCCGGGATTGGCTTCGGTGTGGGCGGCCCAGGCCCGGATCTGTTCCGGGCTGTAGAGGGTTGCGGCTTGGTTGGTTACGGCGTCGCGGTAGACCTCGGCCACCTGGAGGTGATCGTCGCTGCGGAGCGCTCGCAGTCCGCCAGTGCCCGCCTCGGTGGTGGCGGGGATGACGTCGTGAGCCGGAGGGATCGCGTCCTGCATGGCGGGCGGGTCTGGGATGGTCTGGGCTGAACGGAACGCAAAGCATCAGACCCCGACGGACGCCACGGTCTGGAACGGGGGTGTCAGCGCGGCGCCGGGGCTGGATGGGAGGAGCGTCGCCGACCATGCCCTTTCGGCACCCTCCACCCACACCCCGGCGGGCGGCAGCGGCTCGGTGCAACGGTCAGGATGGTGACGTGCCCAGACCGATGGCCTGGACCACGCGCCTTTGGGCACCCGCCAGCGCCCCCGCCTTCGTCTCAGCCTGCTCATCCCCGTCCTATTCACCCATTTCCAGGAGCTGTTGTCGTGGATTCCCAGCCCACCCTGCCGTGCCCACCCCAGGATGCCCAGGCCGCTGCTTCCGAGCCCACAACCGGGCCTGGCGGTGAGTCATCTCTCACTTTGATCGGCCGCCTGCTGGCGGGGCTGCTGCTGGTGCTTTTGGCCCTGGCGGTGGTCCTGTGGAGTGCTCCGGCCTGGGGCGCCACGGATCCGGTGGTGCTGCAGCGCGGCGGCAAGTTGTTTCAGAACCATTGCGCTGGTTGCCATGTCAATGGCGGCAATGTGATCAGGCGCAACAAGACGCTCCGCCGCCAGGACCTGCTGCGGGAGGGGGTGAAGGGGCCTGAGGACATCGCCCGCATCGCGGCCCAGGGCAAGGGGCAGATGTCTGGCTACGAGAAGGTTCTCGGCGAAGGCGGGGCCGAGGCGGTGGGCGAGTGGGTCTGGCGACAGGCCGAACTGGGCTGGCCTCGGCGCTGAACGGAACGGCAGGGGAGCAGGGGGAATGCCCTGGTGTTCAGACACCATCTCAACGTGCTGTCGCATGCGTCTGAAAAAGGCATGATTGCGAGAATCTGAGCGCCGAGTCGGCAACCTTTCTCCTGTGCCACGGCGATCAGTGTCCATCTAAAGATGTATCGACGGCTGCCGCTAACTAGACAGGCCCTGGTGTGAGAACCCTTTCCACAATGTCGAACAGCATTCGCAAGTCGCTGCTTCGTGGCCTCGGCTTTGCCGCCGCCAGCAGCGCCCTGATCGCCGCCCCCGTTCTGGCCGATCAGCAAGCCCCCGCCGCCGCTCCCCAGCAGGTCGCCCAGGCCTACGGCGTGACCACCACCACTGTTGACGTGGTCGAGGTCGAGTCCGTGAACGGCTGGTACCTCACCGTGGGTGCCGGCGCCGTGTGGCCCCATGACCTCAACTACAAAGCCCGCAACTTCGACAACCACGGCGATTTCGACATCAACGCCGGTTTCTCGGTCGATGGTGGTCTCGGCTACGACTTCGGCCCGATCCGCGCTGAACTGACCTACGGCTACTCCGCCCCCAGCCTGGAGTCCGTGCACAGCCACACCTTTGGCGAGCACTTTGACGCCTCCGGCAAGATCAATAAGAACGACATCATGGCCAGTGTTTACTGGGATGTGCTGCCCTTCAGCCGCTTCACCCCCTACATCGGCGGTGGTATCGGTTACACCAACCTCAGCACCCCCAGCTGGACGGTTGACGGCTACCGCATCGGTGGTGCCAACAAGGGTGTGTTCGGCTGGCAAGCCAAGGCTGGTGTGAGCTACGCCCTGGCCTACAACTGGGACGTGTACGCCGAAGGCACCTATTCCGGCGCCGAAGGCTTCTCGACCAACAACTTCAACACCGGCGGTTATACCGACTTCGGCGCCAAGCTGGGCTTCCGCTACCGCTTCGCCTCCCCGGCTGTTGTGGTGATCCCCGAGCCCGCTCCCGCTCCTGCTCCCGCCCCCGCTCCGATCCCCGCTCCCGAGCCCGCTCCGGCTCCCGCTCCGATCCGCGGCCTCTGGTGATCCAGATCGGGAAGGCTTCGGCCTTCCCTCTGCTTCCTTCAGGGACCGGCCACGGCCGGTCCTTTTTTTATGCCGATTCCCTTTTGGTGAGCAGGGTTTTCGCGTGGGGAGGAGGGTCCTCAGGGGCATGACGACTGGGCTGCTGACGTCACGAGGTTGCTGCCGTTCCGCCCAGGCTGGGCCGGGCTCAGAAGGCCTGGATCCAGGGATACACCTCCAGGGCGGTCCAGATGCCCTCGCGCCAATAGATGTTGCTCTTTAGGGGGCCTTCCACCTCTTCACGGCTCTCGGCTTCAAAGAGTCCGAACACATGGGTGCTCCCCTCCGTGGGGCCGAGCGTGAGCAGCACCCCCTGCTCCTTCAGCTGTTGCAGCTCCGCCAGGTGTTGCTCCCGAAACGGGGTGCGCTTTTCAAGGGCGTTGGGGCAATAGGTGCCCCAAAGAACGAACTTCATGGTGACGGCAGGGGAAAGGGCGCGATCGACATTCAGCGCAGCGAATCCCGCCTCAGGTACAGGCGGATCAGCTTTTCATCCATCAGGCCGAGGCGGGCGCTGGTGGCTTCGTTGCAGCTCTGCAGCAAGGCGATCAGAGTTGCGGCACGGAAAGGTTGGCCCTGGGTCGTGGCCAGTTCGCTCACCTCCTGGGCGGTCTGCATCCAGTTGATCTGCTCGCGTCGCTCGGCTTCCGCCTGGATGCGGCCGAGGAAGGCGAACAGATGCTCCTGTTCGCTGTCCTCATCCGGAAGGGAGGTGGCGTTGGGGGTGTGCTCCCCGGTGGGCTGTGCGGCGATCGGATCGTCTGACGGAGTTCGGGACTCGTCCATGGGAAGGGGGGCAGGCCGACATCAATGGATCAAAACCATGATCGTTGATCCGGGTGGGCTGCGGGAGCTCCTTCACCGCACCGTTGCGATGGCCGGATCAGCCGTCGAGGCCCTGACGCAGTTCGGCGCAGAAGGAGCCGGCGGCGGCGGCGGGATCGCCACCTTCGGCGGTGGCTGCCGCCATCGCCTTCACCAGGGCGCTTCCCACGATCGCCCCATCGGCGCCCCATTGGCGCACTTGGCGGGCCTGCTCGGCGCCGGCGATGCCGAAACCCACGGCTACCGGGGTGCCTCCCTGGGCCTTGAGCTGCTGCACCAGGGGCTCCACCCGGGCTTCCAGGCTGGTGCGCACGCCTGTCACGCCGGTCACGCTCACCAGGTAGGTGAAGCCGCGGCTCGCGGCATGGATGCGGGCCATCCGCTCGGGCGGGGTGGTGGGGGCCACCAGCAGCACCAGATCCAGGCCGTGCCCCGCGGCGATCGCCGAGAGCTTCTCCGCCTCCTCCAGAGGCAGGTCGGGCACCACCAGGCCGGCCGCACCGGCCGCGGCGGCATCGCGGCAGAAGGCGTCCATGCCGCGGTTGAGCAGGGGGTTGCTGTAGGTGAACAGCACCACCGGCGTGGTGAGGCGGCCCCGCAGGGCGCTGAGCATGGCCAGCACGCCTCCGGGGGTGGTGCCGGTGGCCAGGGCGCGCCCGGCGGCGGCCTGGATCACCGGACCATCGGCCAACGGATCGCTGTAGGGGATGCCGAGTTCGATCAGATCGGCGCCGGCCTCCTGCAGGGCCAGCAGGGCCTCGGCGGTGGCGTCCAGGTTGGGGTCGCCGGCCATCAGGAAGGGCATCAGGGCACAGCGGCTCTGCTGCCGGAGGGCCTCAAAGCGGCGGGCAATCGGGGTGGCGGAAGCGGGGGAGCTGATCACGGAGGCGGCAGCACTCATCAGACCGGGCGACAGCTGGCGTTGCTGGCGAGCCTATGGGGTCGCGGCATCGGGCTTCTCCGTCGCGGGCCCGTCGGCGTTGAGTTCGGCTAGCAGCCGGGCCTGCTCCTCTGGGGGGAGGGCCTCGAAGCGGGCTTCCAATTCGGCGGTGGTGAGGGCGTCGTAGGTCTGGCGGTAGATGCGGCGCTGTTCGGAGAAGGTCATCCGGCCGCTCACCACTCGCACCAGGTAGGTGGCGGTCCAGCCCACCAGCACCAGCAGAAGCAGCACGGAGGCCGCGATGCCGGGGGTGAAGCCCTCCATCCCCGTGGCGGCGAACACGCCATAGCCTGCCGCTCCAAGCCCGAGCAGGCCCAGCCCCAGCAGCAGCGCCTGGCCCCGCGTCACGCGGCGGACTCGCCCTGACCGCGCAGGCGGAAGTTCAAGAAGGGGGCGAACAGGATCAGGCCTGGAAAGAAGAGAAACACCAGGCCGTACACGGCCGTGCGCTCGATCTTGCCCATCACGGTCCAGCGGCGGCCCATCCACCAGTAGAGGGCGAGGGGCACCACCACCAGGTAGGCGCCGGCCAGGGCGCCATACAAGCCGAGAAGCAGCAGGGTCTGGCCGCTGAGGTCGGCCAGGGGACCAGGCAGGGACACGGAACAGCAAGCCAGTGTTGGGGCCAATGTAAGGGCAGGCTCCCGGGAACGGGGCCTGCGGGGCGGGGTGAGGCCTGCGGATGGAGCTGGTCGGTGCCTGGCGAGGCCAGAGGTTCGGCACCGGCAGGACGTTTCGGAGCAGCTGAAGGCTTGTCACCTGCCGATTGCTCGGTCCAGCCCGATCGGCACCGGCACGACGGGCGGAGCGCCAGGACGTTTCGGACCGCCAAGACGTTTCGGAGCAGCAGGACGTTTCTGAACGGCCGCTGGTTGAGACCCCGGCAGGCACCTCGGCACGACAGCAAGACCAGGACGATCAGCAAGTTCCACTTGGGCTGGCAGGTTGGCACTGGAAGGGAAGTGCCGCCGCCAGGCTTCCGGATGGCCCCGCCAGCTCGACGCCCTGATCCTCACGGTGGAGGGTGCGCCGCCAAGCAAAAAGCCCCGCAACCAGGGGTTGCGGGGCTGATCCTTGCTGTGAAGACCTTGCTTCGAAGACCTTGCTGTGAAGACCGGTGATGAACCGGCTATTTGTCAGGGTGACTTGGTGAACCGGCGGTGATCAAGAAGGGGAGATCCTGGGATCTCGCTCGTCAGGCCGGTTCAGGAATGGATCGGGGCGGGAAATTCAGCCGAGGCCGATCTGACCCAGGATGCCCTGGCCGGTGAGCAGTTCGGTGGCAAGACCGATCACGAAGCCGAGCATGGCCAGGCGGCCATTCCAGGTTTCGGCGAAGGCCACGAAACCGAAGCGGGGGGAGGTGGAATCAGCCATTGGAGTTCGTTGGTTACGAAACTTGACGACATCGTAAAGGATCGTGAACCCGGTGGGGTGTGTCCTGTGATGCAGGTCCGTGAGCGGGCCGCGGCGGATCTTCAGGCGGCGCGCAGCAGACTTTCCAGCTGGTCGGCCCGAATCGGGCGCGAGAAGAGAAATCCCTGGCCCAGCTGGCAGCCCAGGTCGAGCAGGGTGCTGCGTTGGGTTTCCCGCTCCACCCCTTCCACCACCACGCGCAGGTTGGTGTTGTTCTGCAGGTCCACCACGCCGCGCAGCATGGCCTGCTGGAGTCGGTCGGTTTCGATCGCCTTGATCAGGCAGCGATCCACCTTCACCGCACCGAAGGGAAGCGACTGGAGCCGTTGCAACCCGGAGTAACCCGTGCCGTAATCATCCATGGCCAGGGTGAAGCCCATGCGCTGTAGCTGCAGTAGGTGGGCCCGGGCCCGGGATCGGGGCACGAGGGTCTGATCTTCCGTGATCTCCAGCATGATTTGGGCAGGGTTGAGCCCATGGCGCTCCAGGCCGCTCTGCAGCACCTCCACCAGCCCTTCGTGATGGAGCTGCAGCGGCGACACGTTCAAGGAGACGTAGTGCAGCCCGAGCGGCATGGCCAGCCAGCGGCGCAGCTGGGCGAACACGGTGTCGATCAGCCAGCTGCCCAGGAGGTTGATCTGTTCGGTGGCCTCCGCCACGGCGATGAAATCGGTGGGGGAGATCCTGCCGAGGATGGGATCGTCCCAACGGCACAGCACCTCAACCCCCTCGATCCGCCGGCTGGCGAGCTCCACAATCGGTTGGTAGGCCAGCCGCAGTTTTTCCTGATCAATGGCGGTGGCCAGGGGAGCGGCCAGCAGCCGCAGCTGACGTTGGGAACGCTCCGGCGGGGCCGCCACAAAGGCGCTGGCGGTGGGCTGGCGATGGGCGCGGGCCAGGGCCTGATCGGAGGAATCCAGCAGCAGCTCGAAGCGCAGTCCATCCTGAGGAGCTCGGCTCAGGCCGAGGCTCAGCACCGGGGTGAGGGCGTCGTCCCCGAAGAGCATCGGCATCGAAAGGGTGCGTTGCCAGGTCTCGGCCTCGCGGCGCAGGTCCGGCAGGCTGCGATGGCCGGGAATCAGGGCGATCAGCCGGTCGACTCGGTTACGGCAGATCGCGCTTCCTTCCGGCAGGCAGGTCAGCAGGCGTTCCTCCAGACCGTCCACGATCGCCTTGATCTGATTCACCGCCAGCCGGTTCAGCAGGCCTCCCTGTTTGCGCAGTTCCAGCTTCAGCAGGGTGGCTCCCTGGCCGGCGAGCTGGTCGAACCGTTCCGCCATCGCCGGCAGGGAGATGGTGCGGCTGGCGAGCTCCACCAGATGCCACCCATCCGTGAGGGCAAGGTCCGGGGTCAGGGTTGTGGCGACCACCCCCAGGGGCAGGGGCCGGCCTGTCCCATCGCAGAGGCGGCCACGCTCCAGCCGGAGCACGCCGCGATCACTTCCCAGCTGTTCGCTCTGTCGCCGGAACGAGGCATTCATGGCCACCAGGTTCCCTTCGTTGTCGCTGAGGGCCGCTGGCCGCCCGAAGTGATCCAGCAGGGCTCTGGCGAGTGGGTGAGCGGTCGCTGTGTGGGCTGATTCCGAGCTGCTCATCGCTGGAATGCGCCCTGCAGCAAGGTGGGCAGCAATGCAGCCGTGCGAGGTGCACCCGGTGGGGCCAGACGCAACTTGGGCTTTCTGCTCCGGCCGTTTCCCGTCAAGCGGACGCGCTGGGCGTCCGGTGGGTTGATCCAGGGGAGAGAGTCCACCGGGCAGAGACGTTCGTGGGGAATGGCGACCGGGATGGCGTGCTGGATGAAATGCCTTGGCGGCACCCGGTGGTACCCAGAAGGGGAATCACCGGATCGGCAGCGATGCCAGCTACATCCCTTTTACACTCACCCTACAGGGAGGCTTGGAGGCAGAGGTTTCTCATGAGCCATGGCATCCATAAGCCATGGCATCAGGGTGTGCCGATCAAGAGGTGGGATCGGGTGGCCGCGGCGGTGACTGCGGCGCTGCCAGGCGGATCTGCGGGGCTCTGCGGCAGCAGGCCCCGGCCACGATGAAGGTTCCCGATGCCATGGTCGTGATGGGAAGCCCAACCATGCCCACCCCTGAGCAGGGGCTGGCTGATCAGCCGGAGCCGGTGCCCAATCCCGAGGTCCGCCAGCACGAAGAAGCCCAGCGGCTCGCCGAGCAGCACGAGGAAGCCGATACCGGTCGCCATGGGATCGACCAGTCGCGGCCTACCTCCTATGTGCGCAAATCCCACTGAGGCAGCAGTCCCTCCGAGCCTGTCCCTCTGGCTTGGACTCCGCTCGATGGATGCAGCTCGGCATCTAGGAATGAAAAAAGCCGCCCTCCCGGGGGCGGCAAAGCCAGGCCAGCGCGCAGCGTTGGACCGGGTTCAGATCACCAGCGGCCGCCGCCGGTCGAGGCGCTCGGACGGGGCTCGGCCTTGTTGACCCGGATCATCCGGCCCATCCACTCCACATCCTGGAGATCGTTGATCGCCTTGTCCTCGTCGTTAGGTTCTGCCATCTCGACAAAGGCGAAGCCGCGCTTGCGGCCGGTCTCACGGTCAAGGGGAAGGCTGCACTTGCGAACCGAGCCGTACTCGGCGAACAGGTGCTGAAGGTCCTCCACTTCGGCGTCGAAAGAGAGGTTGCCCACGTAAATGGTCATGAAAAAAGAAGAACTTGTGAATCCGATTCTTTGAATGCCCTGAAGAAAGTTGCCGACCGGATGGAGAAAGACTGAATGCTTGCCGCCAGGGGAACAAACCCGCCCAAGAGTGGTCTCTGAATCGATTTCACCCTACACCCCAGCTGGACAGTGGCGGGATTGGTATGCCGTTGGGTCCGTGTGGTTCATCGGGGAAGGGGATGGCAACAAAAAGCGCCACCGAGGCGGCGCCTGTGTCCACAATCGCCCGCCAGGAGCAGCGGACGATCGCCTCCAGCGTGGAAGGCCGCTGTGTGCAGTGCCCCGAATGCTCCGCATCACGACAGCTTTACAACGCATGTGTTGTGTTGACTCGCCAGGTTGCGACAGATCACCGCATCTTGCGGAGTGTGCTGTTTGGCACAGGTGCGGTGTTTCCGCTGCTTCCGCGCTTCACGATGAAGGAGGGGAGAGCAGCGACCATCCTTTCCTGGAGATTCACTTGGCGAGCGAGCTGGCGAGCGAGATAGCGAGCACGATGAGCGAGATGGGGCTGGCGAGCGAGCTCATGCAGGTTGGTAATGCATTGCTGGAACGGTCCAACGATCTCCCATCCCTTCTGCCGCCGTTTGGGTGTGGAAGCCCGATTCAAATCGTGGCTGCCGCCCTGCAGTACTTCGGCCTACATTTCCCCGATCCGATCGCCATTCCCCAGTTGGCCCTGGAGCTGCATACCAGCATGGATTGCCTGGATTTCAGCTTCGAGCGCATCCGCGGCATGACACCGGCCCAGGCCTTGCAGGACCATCGCCTCAACCGACTGTTCACTTCCCTCACCGAACAGCCGCGCCAGGGTCTGGCCGAGGCCATCCGGGCCTGTGGTCTGGGGCAGACCGTGGGTGTGCAGGACCTCTTCGAGCACACCTTCGGGATTGCCATGCCCCTGTTCCTACTCACCTGCCGCCGAGCGGCCGATGATCGGCTGTTCCGCCGCGACCATCCGGAGGCGGCCGCCCTGGTGTTGCCCACCTGAGTTGTGTCCCGGGGGGAGACCGCGCATCTGCGCCACGATCGGTGCGTCTCCGTCTCGGCGATCACGGCCATGGATCTCCACGCCGACCTCAGCCAGCCCGTGGTGCTCGACACCCATGCGCTGGCCTGGACCCCCTCACCGATGGCGGGGGTGGAGCGGCGGATGCTCGATCGCCGCGGCGGCGAGGTGGCCCGCGCCACCTCGATCGTGCGCTACGCCCCCGGCAGCCGCTTCGCGCCGCACAGCCATGGGGGTGGCGAGGAGATCCTGGTGCTGGAGGGCACCTTCTCGGATGAGCAAGGGGAGTACGCCGCCGGCACCTACCTGCGTCATCCGGCGGGCTCCAGCCACGCCCCCTTCAGCGAGGCGGGCTGCACGATCCTGGTGAAGCTGCACCAGATGCACCCGGATGATCAGCAGCGGCTCGTGATCGACACCCACCGGCAGCCATGGCGGCCGGGGCTGGTGCGGGGGCTGGAGGTGATGCCGCTGCATGGCTTTGGCTCCGAGCATGTGGCCCTGGTGCGTTGGGCGCCGGGCACGCAGTTTCAGCCTCACCGCCATCAGGGCGGTGAGGAGATCCTGGTGCTGGAGGGTGTCTTCCAGGATGAGCACGGCACTTACCCGGCCGGTGCCTGGCTGCGCAACCCGCCCGGCAGCATCCATCGCCCCTGGAGTGAGGCGGGTTGCACGATCTGGGTCAAGACCGGCCACCTGCCGGGCCCGCTGGGGCCCGATGGCTCCGTGGCTGGTGCGTGCTGACAGTGTTCTTTTCGCTCTATCGGCCCAAGACGTTGGCAGGCCGTTCCTGAAACCGCACCTTTTCAGGCGGGAACAGGAACCTTCAGGGGCCTCCACGACGCACCAGAAGGCGTAATTTGTGATTGAGGGGAGGCCCGGGAGCCCACTCGGCCCTCACCCTCCCCAAGAGTCCGGCCAGGGATCACCCGAGCCGGTGCGCACAACGGAGGTGCGCCAACGATGCGACACACCAACGGTGAACTTGATGGCATGGCGCGAACGCCATCTCGTAACAGCCACAAGCCAGACGCCAGTTCTGTTTTCCCCGTGTTGAAAACCCAGGCTGCATAACCTGGGTCTGGATCACAACCGGGAAGGTCAAGCCCCGAGCATCTCTTCCCTGAGACGTGATCCCATCCTTTCCTTCCAGGCCCCAGACAGGCGATCCGTGAACGCAAAGACACCCGATCGGATCAGGCCCGAACTGCCAGGGCGATGAACCGCGACCGGTGCTAAGGCGCCCCTGCACGGGGCGCCTTCTTCATGGCGCCCATCGCACGAAGGCCTCAAGCAGCAACGTTTGCGGAGGGTTGATGCCGGATGCCGCAGGGCTGCATCGTCTTCACCGCCGTATCGCCGTCTTGGGCTCCGCAGACTGAAGGAAGCGGATTCGGGAGGGTGGCTCATGGGCTTCCAGCGTGCTCACCACGGCTTCCGGAGGCTGGGATTGCGGCGGCGTTGGCCTCGGCTGATGGCAACCGGTGCGGCGCTGCTGATCCTCACTCCCGCCGGCCATGCCGTTCCGGCCCCCGGAAGCACGGTGTCTCCAGCCCCCGCCGCCGGCGCGCCCGGAGGGCCCGGCTGGGGAGGGATGCCGATGGGCAGCCGCTCTGTTGATGCCCACTTCATCGTGATGATGATTCCCCACCACGAGGGGGCGATCGCCATGGCGGAGCTGGCCCTGCAGCGGTCGCAGCGCCCGGAGATCCGGACTTTGGCCGAGCGGATCCGCACCAGTCAGTCGCGGGAGAATGGCCAGATGCGCCGCTGGTATCGGCAGTGGTACGGCGCCGAAGTGCCGAGCTGGCCAGGGCCCGGCCGAGCCTGGGGGCCGGGAATGGGGGCGGGCATGGGCCCGGGCGGTGGCATGGGACTTGGCAGTGGCAGTGGCAGCGGCAGCGGCATGGGGATGGGCTGGGGCATGCCTGGTTTCGGCACCAGCCTTGAGGCGCTGCGCCACGCCCCCGATTTCGATCGGACCTTCCTGGAGCAGATGATCGCTCACCACCGCATGGGCGTGATGATGGCCACGCACGCCCAGTGGGGCAGCCTGCATCCGGTGCTGCGGGATCTCGAGGCCGCCATGGTGCGCGTTCAGAGCGAGGAGATCGATCAGATGGCGCGTTGGTATCGGCAGTGGTTCCCCTCGTCCTTGTCGGCTTGAAATTGTCCTGACGCCATCGGTCTGCGTCACGGTGGACGGCGGACTGACTCAGGCCAGCGTGGCTGCCGGAACCTGCGTGGCGGCGCCCGTTCGGCGGCCGCCACAGTCTTCCCAGCTGTTCAGCATGGTGAGCAGCTCGCTCTGCAGGGTGTGCAGCGCCTCAATCTTCTGGCCGATCTCACCGGCCTTGGCCCGGATCCTGCTCTGCAGGGCGGTGCAGGTGCACACCCCTGAGCGCCGCGACTCCAGGATCTGGCGCACATCCTGGAGGGGGATCTCCATCCCCTTGAGGGTGCGGATCCATTGCAGCTCGGTGAACACCTCGGCATCGAAAAGGCGGTAGCCCCCCTCACTGCGGCCGCTGGGTCGGATCAATCCCTCATCGCAGTAGAAGCGGATGGTCTTTACGGAGAGGCCCGACCGGCTGGCCACCTCACCGATCTTCAGGGCCGGGGCCTCAGGCACTTGACTCTCCACCGACTGGAGGATTCACCGTAGAGACTGAACCCTGGATTCCGGTTTCGATGCGCGCCGCCCTGAGCGCCCTGGTCGTGGTTGCCCTGCTGAACCCAGGGGCCCAGGCCCAGGTGGATCCCCATCAGCACCATCACGACCAGCTGCTGACGCCGGCGGGGGCTCCTGCGGCGGGTGCTGCCCCGTCAGGAGCAGCGGGTGCGGTCCCGGCGGCGCCGATCGACCACAGCTCTCACCTCCATTCCCACAGTCACGCCCACGACGTCGGCCCGGCAGGGGGCACCTACGACCTGCGCTGGATCGATGGCATGGCGGTGCACCACACGGGCGCGCTGCGCATGAGCGAATTCGTGTTCGACATCGGCTCGCCGGGTGGTGGGATCGCTGGCCAAGGAGATCTGGCGCGATCAGGCCGCCGAGATCAAGGCCATGGGGCAATGGCGCAAGGCCTGGTTTCCCGAGGCTCCTGTGGGGCCGCTGGCCCTCAGGCCCGGCGGCGATCCCGATGCGCTCGCGGATCTGATCCGCCTGGATCCGGCCCAGATCCAGGCGATGCAGATGCTGAACGCCACCCCCACCGCCGCCACCCGGGTGACCTGGTTTCTGGAGGGAATGCTCCATCACCATGGCGGGGCGCTGGTGATGGCCCACGACGCCTTGGCGAAGAGCCGCAATCCCACCATTCGGCGCCTGGCGCGCGCAATCATCGTGGCCCAGCGCCAGGAGATCATCCGGTTGCGCAGGCTGCTTCTGCACGATGGCTTGAACAAGCCGGACTATTACCGGTACGACAGCCTGTTTGGGTTGAGCTGATTGGCGTTGAACCCTCCCCTCCATCACCCCGCAATCACAACCATGGCGTTCTCTCGTCCGACAACGCGGGTTCAGGCCCAGGCCAACGACATGTTTCCCACCAAGGCCGCTGCCCTGCAGCGGGCCAGGCAGCTCAAGTGTGGCGGTGCCTTTGCGATGGGCCAGCAGTGGATGCCCTGCAAGGACCTGGACGCCTACGAGAAGCCCGTGCGTCAGGGATGAACGGCAGATCATCCAGGCGGGGGTGGGCGCCTGAGGTGGCTTGAGCGGTGAGGCGTCTTTGCATCAACTCTGCCGTTTAGTAGTTGCACTACCAGCGGCCGTGCTCCCAGGCTGGAGGGGCCTGCCCCCTTCCTGCTGCCTGCATGCTCCCCTGGCTGCTGACCGCCGTCACCCTGGCGGCTGTCGTGCTCACGGCTCCCTTTCTGGGGCGTCATCTGTTTGAGGTGTTTGATGAGCGGCCCCAGCCGGCCTGGGACCGCTGGCTGGACCCGATCGAGGCCGCGCTGCTGCGCTGGATCGGTGACAACGGCCGCAGCGCCGACTCCGCCGCTGCCTACCTGGTGCCGCTGCTGATCAGCAATGCGCTGTTCGGGGCCTTGGCGCTGCTGCTGCTGCTGGGTCAGCCGGCCTGGTTGAACCCGCTCGCTTTCGGCGGCCTGCGCTGGGATCTGGCCCTGCACACCACGATCTCCTTCCTCACCAACACCGATCAGCAGCACCTGGTTCCCGAGCAGAGCCTGGGGACCCTGGCCCAGCTGGGGGCGATGCAGTTCCTGATGTTCGTGTCAGCCGCCACGGGCCTGGCGGTGGGCTTCGCGGTAATCCGCGGCTTCAGTGGCCGGCCGATCGGCAGCTTCCATCGCGACCTGCTGCGTTCGCTCACCCGGGTGCTGATGCCGGCTTCGCTCCTGCTGGCCCTTGTCTTTCTGGTGAGCGGCGTGCCGATGACCCTGGCTCCGCCTCTGGAGATCACCACGCTTGAGGGCGGCCAGCAGCTGCTGCCGCGCGGCCCGATCGCCCTGTTCGAGGCGATCAAGCAGCTGGGTGAGAACGGCGGCGGCTTTGTGAGCGCGAACTCCGCCCACCCCTACGAGAACCCCACCCTGCTCACCAACCTGGTGAGCACCTGGGCGATGCTGATCATCCCGGCCGCCACGATCGATGCCTTCGGGCGCTTCGTGGGCAACCGGCGCCAGAGCACGCTGCTGCTGGGGTTGGTCTTCGCTCTGCTGTTGATCGGCACCGCCGTCGCCATGGCGGCGGAGCAGGCCGGCAACCCCGTGCTGGAGCGCTGGCTGAGCGGTGGCAATCTTCAGGGGAAGGAGTTGCGCTTCGGGCCGGCGCTCACCGGCCTGTGGACGGCAGTGACCACCGGCACCATGACCGGTGCGGTGAATGGCGCGATCGATGCATCGATGCCGCTGACCATCCTCACCGCCCTGTTCAATCTGTTTCTGCAGGTGGTGGTCGGCGGGCAGGGCACTGGCATCGCCTACCTGCTGGTGTTTGTGCTGCTGGCGGTGTTTCTCACCGGCCTGATGGTGGGCCGCACGCCGGAATTCCTGGGCCGCAAGGTGGAGAAGCCCCAGGTGGTTTGGGCCAGCCTGATCCTGCTGATCCACCCAATCTTCGTGCTGATCCCGGCCGCCCTCACCCTGGCCGGTGGCTCGGCGCTGGCGGGCAACAGCAATCCCGGCTCCCATGGCATCAGCCAGGTGGTGTACGAGTACGCCTCAGCGGCGGCTAACAACGGCAGCGGCCTTGAGGGGCTGGGGGATGGCACGCCCTGGTGGAACCTCACGACCAGCGTGAGCCTGCTGGGCGGACGCTTTCTACCGATCGCCGCCCTGCTGGCGCTGGCCGATGGCTTCCGCCGCAAGCCGGCCCTTGAGCCCAGTCCCGGCACCCTGCGCACAGACACCGGCCTGTTCACCGGCGTCACGGCGGTGGTGCTGGTGATCCTCGGTGCCCTCACCTTCTTCCCGGTGCTGGCCCTTGGGCCGATCGCCGAAGCCCTCAGCTTGCTGCCGGCGCCAGCCCTGGGAGCGATCGGCGATGTCCTCAACTTGTTGCCGATGCAAAGCCTGGGAGCGATCGGCGATGCCCTCAACCTTGCCTCCTGAAGCCGCCGCCATGACGACAACATCGCGTATTCAGTTTCCCCGCATGCCGCGGGGCCCGCGCCAGGAGCGGCGCTATACCGAACGGCCTCATCAGCAGGGCCTGCTGCGGCGGGCGATCCTGGAGTCGTTCCGCAAGCTCGACCCCCGGCTGGCGGTGGCCAACCCGGTGATGTTCGTGGTGTGGTGCGGCACCGTGCTCTGCCTGCTGCTCACCCTGGTCCCGAACCTGCTCGATGCGCGGGCCCCAGCGGCGGATCGGGGCTTCAACGCCCTGATCAGCCTCACCCTGCTGGCCACCCTGCTGTTCGCCAACTTCGCCGAGGCCCTGGCGGAAGGCCGTGGCAAGGCCCAGGCCGATGCCCTTCGCCGCACCCAGGCCCGGACCCAGGCGCGGCGTCAGCTGGCCGATGGCTCGATCGAGCTGGTGGACTCCTCCACCCTGGGCAGGGGCGATCTGGTGCTGGTGCAGGCCGGTGATGTGATCCCCGCCGATGGCGAGGTGATCGCCGGGGTGGCCTCGGTGGATGAATCGGCGATCACCGGCGAATCGGCTCCCGTGCTCAAGGAGGCCGGATCCGATGTGGCGGGCTCGGTGACCGGTGGCACCCGCATCCTTTCCGACCAGCTCACGTTGCGGATCAGCGCCGATCCGGGCAAGGGCTTCATCGACCGCATGATCGCCCTGGTGGAGGGGGCCGAGCGCAGCAAAACACCGAATGAGATCGCCCTCACGGTGCTGCTGGCGGTGCTCACCCAGGTGTTCCTGATCGCCGTAGCCACCCTCTCGCCGGTGGCCGGGTTTCTCAATCAGGCCCCCTCGGTGGTCACCCTGGTGGCCCTGCTAGTGGCCTTGATTCCCACCACGATCGGCGGCCTGCTGAGCGCCATCGGCATCGCCGGCATGGACCGGGTGGCCCAGTTCAACGTGATCGCCACCTCGGGGCGGGCCGTGGAGGCCTGCGGCGATGTGAACACTCTCATCCTCGACAAAACCGGCACGATCACCCTGGGCAACCGCCTTGCGGAGGAGTTCCTGCCGGTGGGCGGCCACAGCAGCGCCGAACTGGCGGAGGCGGCCCTGGGGGCCAGTTGCTTCGATCAGACGCCGGAGGGGCGCTCGATCGTGCGGCTGGCCGAGAAACTGGGTGCTGTTTTGCCCTTCGATGCCGCCAGCGCTAGCGGCATCGATTTCTCGGCCCGCACCAGGATGAGCGGAACCGACACGCCCGAGGGCATCGAGTTCCGCAAGGGGGCGGTGGATGCGGTCAAGGGATTCGTGCGCTCGCGTGGCGGCACGGTTCCCGAACAACTCGATGCCTGCTTCGAGCAGGTGTCGCGGCTGGGAGGCACGCCCCTGGCGGTGTGCCGGGGCAGCGAGGTGTTCGGCGTGATCTACCTCAAGGACATCATCAAACCCGGCATCCGTGATCGCTTCGATCAGCTGCGCCGCATGGGCATCCGCACCGTGATGCTCACCGGCGACAACCCGATCACCGCCAGTGTGATCGCCCGCGAGGCCGGCGTGGATGACTTCATCGCCGAGGCCACGCCCGAGGACAAGATCGCCGTGATTGAGCAGGAGCAGAAGCTCGGCAAGTTGGTGGCGATGACCGGCGATGGCTCCAACGACGCCCCGGCCCTGGCCCAGGCCAATGTGGGCGTGGCGATGAACTCCGGCACCCAGGCTGCCAAGGAGGCGGCCAACATGGTGGATCTCGACAGTGATCCCACCAAGCTGATCGACATCGTGACGATCGGCAAACAGCTGCTGATCACCCGCGGCGCGCTCACCACCTTCTCGATCGCCAACGACATCGCCAAGTATTTCGCCATCCTGCCGGCCCTGTTCGCCGGGGCGGGTCTGGAGGCGCTGAATGTGATGAGGCTGGCCTCACCGAAGTCGGCGATTCTCTCTGCGATGGTGTTCAACGCCCTGATCATTCCCGCTCTAGTGCCGCTGGCCCTGAAGGGGGTTCAGTTCCGGCCACTCAGTGCTGAACAGTTGCTGCGACGCAACCTCCTCGTATTTGGCGCCGGGGGTGTGGTGGCTCCGTTTGTGGGCATCAAGCTGATCGATCTGGCACTGGGGGCCCTGCGGCTGGTCTGACTGCTGCTGGCTGCTCAACAAACCCTGTTCTCCGCGATTCTCTTTCTCAGCAATCCCCATGACCACGTTTCAAGATCCAAGCCATCGTTCTGTTGAGCGCTTCGCTCCCCCCACCGCCGCCTTTCGCTCTCCTCAAAGGATCTCTACCACGGTGTCTTATCAGCTTCACCAACGCCTGCTTGAGCGCAGCAACCGTGAGGGCCGCTCACTCAGCAACCTGGCGGCATTCTTGTTGGAGCAGTGCTGCTTTCACGGCTTGGATGGGTAGAGCGAAGACTCCCGTTTCCATCGATCCCCGTTCTCAGTCATCCCATGGCCCGCGTTTTGCCCATCCGCTTCTGGCTGCCGCTCCTGCTCGTGGTCGGCACCGTGGTGATCGCCCCCCAGTTCCGCAAGAGCCAGCCACCGCTGCAGAGCCATACCCTCGCCCTGCTGCTCAGTGGCACCGTGGCCCTGTCGGGCTATCTGTTCGCCGTGATCGCCCAACCGGAGAAGTTCTGATGTCTATCGCGACCCAACTCTGGCGAGGGGTTCGCCTCACCCTGCTGCTCTGGTTGCTCACCGTGGTGGTGATCACCCTGCCGCTGCTCGGCCTGGCACACCTGGTGGCACCCGAGGCGGCCAGCGGCAGCCTGCTGCGCCAGGGCAACCAGGTGGTGGGCTCACGGCTGATTGGTCAGGACTTCCGCGCGGCGCGTTATCTGCAGGGCCGTCCGGCCGGTGCCCCCAATCTGGCGCCCAGCAATCCCGCGTTGGCCACACGAGTGGCGGCTGCCGCCAGTCGCTGGCAGGGGGCCGGAATCCCTCGCCCCGCTGCCGATCTCCTGCAGGATTCCGGCTCCGGCGTCGATCCCCACATCTCTGTGGAGGCGGCGCGCCAGCAGCTGCCGCGCCTGGCCCGCGAGCGCCAGTTGCCGCTGGCGGAGCTGGAGCGCCTGCTGCGCCAGCATCAGGAAGGCCCCCTGGCTCTGCAGGCGATTGAGCCGGTGGTGAACGTGCTCGGCTTCAACCTTGCTCTCGACCGACTGGCAGCTTCACCCCGGCCACGAACCGCGCCGATCCCTCCGATGCCATGATCCGCTCCACGCACCGGCGCGGCCGCCACAAGGTGTTCATCGGCATGGCGCCGGGCGTGGGCAAGACCTGCCGCATGCTCCAGGAGGGCAAGGAGGCGCTGCGGGAGGGCACCGATGTGGTGATCGGTTTGCTGGAAACCCACGGCCGCCAGGACACCGCCCGCGAGGCGAAAGGCCTGGAGCAGATTCCCCGCAAGCGCCTCCGCTACCAGGGGGTGGACCTTGAGGAGATGGATGTGGCCGCGGTGCTGGCCCGCCATCCGCAGCTGGTGCTCGTCGATGAGCTGGCCCACACCAACGTGCCGGGCAGCGAACGGGAGAAACGCTGGCAGGACGTGGAGATGTTGTTGCTCTCCGGCATCGATGTCCACTCGACCCTCAACATCCAGCACATGGAGAGCCTCAACGACCTGGTGGCTGAGCTCACCGGCGTGGTGGTGCGCGAGCGCATCCCCAACCGCGTGCTTGAGCTGGCCGATGAGGTGGTGCTGGTGGACGTCACCCCGGAAACGCTGCAGGAACGGCTTCGCGAAGGCAAGGTCTATGCCCCGGAGAAGGTGGGCCAGGCGCTGACGAACTTCTTTCAGCGGCGCCATCTGGTGGCCCTGCGGGAGCTGTCGCTGCGGGAGGTGGCCGATCGGGTCGAGAACGACATCCTCCCGGCGCTCACGCCCCTGCGCGAGCGGGTGCTGGTCTGCCTGGCGCATCACCAGACCAGCAAGCGCCTGCTGCGCCGCGCCGCCCGCCTGGCCGCCGCCATGGACGCGCCGCTGCTGGCCCTGACGGTGCAGGATCCCAACCGCTTCCTCAGCCGCGAGCAATCCCTGATCCAGGAGGAATGCCGCCAGCTCTGTGAGGACGTGGGCGGCACCTTCCTGCGCGAGGACAGTGCCGAGATCCTGGCCACGATCGCCCGGGTGGCCCAGGAGTATCGGATCACCCAGATCGTGCTGGGCCAGACGATGCACTCACGCCTCAAGACCCTGTTCCGCCGGCCGTTATCGGAGCGGTTGCAGCACCAGCTGCGCGGCCTGAGCATCGATCTCCACCTGATCTCCGAGGGGATCCCGCCGCAGGCCCTGGAGGAGAAAGGGCCGTGAGGTTCGTCAGGGCCGCGTCCCTTGGAGTGGTGTAAATCCCGAGGCCTGTGACCTGATCTGAATCTGGTCGTTGTCAGGCGGCTGCCGCGAGGGCAGCGCTTTGTAGATCCTGGCCTGG
>Ga0209401_1000785_pt1 | contig 21279 bp, 17 predicted proteins | sample M_140807_MF_Meta_FD_187318 | JGI IMG/M metagenome (GOLD analysis project Ga0209401, IMG submission 187318) | Freshwater microbial communities from Lake Montjoie, Canada to study carbon cycling - M_140807_MF_MetaG (SPAdes) (version 2) | ecosystem: Environmental > Aquatic > Freshwater > Lake... | reverse complement strand
TTGTTGTGCTTTGGCTAGACACATCAAGGGCAAGTGGATTAGTAGGAAAAGCGAGTGATAAAAACATCGCACCTCTTGGTCCTGAACTAGACCGAGCCGGCGTCTCACTGATTAGAAGAACCACGCTAAAAGTATTACAAGAGAACCCACAGATTTCACCTGAGATCACTTCAATGCAAGAGATTATAAAATGGTGGAATCCGCAACGAGCCAATAATGAATTTGTGGAATGGAATCTTCGCGAAGCAGAGTGGCTAGGAATAACTGGCCAAGGCGTAATCTCAACTTTTGGTTTAAATCTATTAACCGAAAAAGAAGATTTAGGTATTCAATCTGCTCTGCCAAAACCAGTTGATCATATTTTAATCCAAGCAGATAACAGCGCAGTCGCTCCTGGACCATTAACTCCTGAGCTTGCATCGGAAATGGGAACGATTGCAGATATTGAAAGCAGAGGCGGAGCAACTGTTTATCGCTTTAGTGAAGGATCTATCAGGCGCGGATTAGATCATGGCAAAACTGGTGATCAAATTAAGACATTCTTAAGCAAGATCTCAAGAACCCCAATGCCACAACCACTTGAATATTTAATCGCTGATGTTGCAAAGCGACATGGCAGATTAAGAATTGGAACCGCTCACTCTTATATTAGATGTGAAGATGAGGGATTAGTTCAACAAATTTTGCATGATAAAAAATGTGAACACTTAAGACTAAGAAAGATTGCTCCGCAAGTTTTAGTTACTGAGTTTGAACTTACAGAAGTAATTGGTGAGTTAAGAGAGTATGGCTATTTACCTGCTGCTGAAAATGCTGGCGGAGTATTGCTCTCCCAGCCAAAGTTACGAAGAGCGAAATCAAGACCTAAACCACCTAGAATTATTTCCGAATTCAGTGCTCCAAAAGATGCAATCGTTTTATCAGCAGTTAAAACTATTAGGGCTGGCGAGCGCAGTCGAAAAGTTGAACCAATAGTTGCCGGAACCTCATCAAATGAAACTCTGGCGCTAATCAATCAATATATAAGTGAAGGTAAAACTTTGATGATTAGTTACGCCGATAACAATGGTGGGGTTTCCAATCGAATTATCGATCCAATCTCAATCTCCCTAGGCACCCTTACCGCTCGGGATGAAGCCAGTGATGAAATAGTTCAATTTCGCATTCCAAGGATCAATGGCGTAGCACCAGCCCTCACCGTTTTGGGAAATAAGGCAGACTTAGACCTATGACCGCACTCTCTGATATCCAGCGCCTAGTTGAATGCGAGTCACCAACTGAGGATTTAGCAGCCTGTAATCAAGTTATTGATATTGCAATTGATATTGCGAGCAAAGTTCTAACTTTAAAAGCTGAAAAAATTATTGCAAATGGCCGGCCAGTTTTTTGGTGGGGTACTAAGAATCCAAAAATTCTTTTGCTCGCTCACTTAGATACGGTCTGGCCAAAGGGAACATTTTCACCGACCTGGCAAGTTAATGGCGACAAAGCAAGTGGTCCTGGTGTCTTTGATATGAAATGTGGCTTTGTTCAAGCAATGCACTCATTAGTCGGAATCACAGATGCTCAAAGTAAAATTGCGTTAGTTGCTACAACTGATGAAGAGACTGGCAGTGCTACATCAAAGGATTTAATTGAGCGCTTATCAAAAGGTGCGGATGCAGTCTTAGTTTTTGAGGCATCACTTAATGGCAAAGTAAAAACAGGTCGTAAGGGCACAGCGATGTACCAAATTAAAGTTACTGGACTAGCTTCCCATGCTGGCCTTGAGCCTGAAAAAGGAATTAATGCCACCACTGAAATTGCAAAATTAGTTTTACAGATCGCTGCTTTAGAAAATTTAGAGTTTGGAACAACTGCGGTGCCAACTGTAATGAAATCTGGAACTACCACTAACACAGTCCCAGCACTTGCAACATTAGATATAGATGTTAGATCTTTTACCAATGCTGAGCTAGCGCGGATTGATAAATCTATTCGTAATCTAAAAAGTGATGTGGCAAAGGTTGAAGTAACTGGTGGAATAAATCGGCCGCCGTTAGAGGAAAGTAGCACCATGGCACTTTATGAAAAATTAGAAAAAGTTGCTGCCGATATCGGTGTAGCAAAGGTTGGAAATGCAATTGTTGGCGGAGCAAGTGATGGAAATCTTGCAGCCGCAGCAGGCGCCAAAGTATTAGATGGTCTAGGTGCTGATGGGCATGGCGCTCATGCACCAAGTGAATATATAAAGATTTCTACAATTGAGCCAAGAATTAAATTAACTAATGCCTTTCTTATCGAGTTGTTGAAATGAGTGATGGCCCGTTAATTGTTCAAAGTGATAAAACACTTTTACTAGATATTGATCATATTCTCTCCGATGAATGTCGAAGATCAATTGCATCATTTGCAGAGCTTGAAAAATCACCAGAACATATTCATACATACCGATTAACACCTCTTGGGCTTTGGAATGCCAGAGCATCTGGCCATGATGCTGAAGAGGTAATTGATATATTAATTAAGTACTCACGTTACGCAGTTCCCCATGCCTTACTAGTTGATATTGCCGAGACCATGTCTAGATATGGTCGCCTTCGCCTTGAAGCCCATCCTGTTCACGGGCTGATTCTGGTATCAAATGATGCTGCAGTACTAAAAGAGGTAACGCGCGGTAAAAAGATTGCGCCAATGTTGGGCAAACAGTTAGATGAGGAAACAATTGTTGTTCACCCAGGACAACGTGGCTTTTTAAAACAAGCATTACTCAAGTTAGGTTGGCCGGCGGAGGATTTTGCAGGTTATGTTGATGGTGAGCACCATGAAATTTCATTGCGGCAAGATGGTTGGAAGATTCGCAAGTATCAGGAGTTAGCTGCTGAAGGATTTTGGCATGGTGGCTCAGGCGTTGTTGTTCTGCCATGTGGTGCTGGAAAAACAATTGTTGGCGCAGCTGCCATGGCACATGCAAAAGCAACTACTTTGATTTTAGTAACCAACACAGTTGCAGCCCGGCAATGGCGAGATGAGTTACTTCGTAGAACTGATTTAAATGAAGATGATATTGGTGAATACAGTGGTGCTAAGAAAGAAATACGCCCAGTAACTATCGCTACCTATCAAGTTATGACAACTCGTAAAAAGGGTGTTTACACCCATCTTGATCTATTTGATGCAATTGACTGGGGATTAATTATTTACGATGAGGTTCACCTTTTACCAGCGCCAATCTTTAGGTTTACTGCTGATATTCAATCCAGACGCCGCTTAGGACTAACTGCAACATTGGTCAGAGAAGATGGCATGGAAGGTGAGGTCTTCTCATTAATCGGACCAAAAAGATTTGATGTACCATGGAAGGAGATTGAGGCTCAAGGTTATATCGCCCCGGCTGATTGTGTTGAGGTGAGAATTACATTAACTGATGCAGAGCGTTTAAATTATGCAACTGCTGAGCAAGAGGATCGATATCGTTTTTGTTCAACCTCGCAAACAAAAAAAGCAGTTGCCGTTGCTTTAGCTAAACAACATGCAAATGATCAAGTTTTAGTTATCGGTCAATACATAGATCAGTTAGATCAATTATCAGAAGCCTTAGGTGTTCCAGTAATTAAAGGTGATACACCAATTAAAGAGCGTGAGAGACTTTATGCATTATTTCGAAGTGGCGAAATTAAGTGTTTAGTTGTATCAAAGGTAGCTAATTTTTCAATTGACTTACCTGAAGCAACTATTGCAATTCAAGTTTCTGGCACCTTTGGTTCTCGCCAAGAAGAGGCGCAAAGATTGGGAAGAATTTTAAGGCCGAAAGCAGATGGACGAGGCGCTAGATTTTATTCACTTGTTGCACGTGACACTATTGACCAAGATTTTGCACAAAACCGTCAACGATTCCTAGCTGAACAAGGTTATGCATACCGAATAATTGATGCAGATGAGATTTTAAATAAAAATTAAGCTTTTACCGCTTTTGTAAACCGCTCTAAATCTACTCGCCAATAATCATGAACTTTACCCTCAATTAATATCACAGGCACTTGTTCGCCAAACTCCTCTTGCAACTTAATATCATCATCAATTAATTTAATATCTAATTCAAACTTTAACTCACTCATCGTAGATTTAATTCGATCAATTGCGATCTCACATAAATGACAACCTGAGCGAGAGTAAACGGTAACTTTTTTCATAACTACCAACTAAAACTTTGGGTATGGGTGTGAAGTATCGCTGTGAAAATACCTTTTTGCTTAAATATTGCTGATAGATCCGCAACTGGCATGGACCAATCATCTCAGACTGTTAGCCTTGCCCCTGTGCGCTTGAAATCAATCTTTACCTCAACCTTGGTCTTCATATCGCTATTAATCGCGCCAATATCAATTCCAAACTCAAGTGCTTTGGGAATCAAGATTGCGCCAGCAAATACAGGTTTTATTTATGCCAGCGGTAAAAGCACTTCAATCCAGTCAACCCCTCGCCTGCCATCTACCAATCTTGAGAAGAAAAGTAATTTCATAATCAACTTTAATACCGTTCCAACTTTTGCTAGGGCTTCTATTCAAGCCGCTGTAGATGTATGGGCTGAAAACTTTTCCTCTGCTGTACCAGTTAATGTAAATGTTAAATGGGGAAGTTCTTCAAGTTATGGAGTACTTGCATCAGCTAGTTCTAAAAATAACTTTTCAAATTTCACAGGCGCGCCAGATAAAACACTTTACTACGCCTCTGCCTTAGCAAATGCTTTAGCTGGAAAAGATTTAGATCCAACCAACCCAGAAATTGAAATTTCAATTACTTCTAGTGCGCCTTGGTATTACGGAACTGATGGGAAATGTCCGGCAAGAAGTTATGACTTAGTTTCTGTGATTCTTCACGAAATGGGTCATGGACTTGGGTTTATTTCTGGAAATTACTTTGATGTATTTTCTGGCTACGGACGAATTGATCAACCCACTCCTTTTGATGCATATGCCCAACTTCCAGATGGAAGACGATTATCAGATATGCCATCACCATCGCTTGAAACTGGAAAAGCTATGACCACAGATTTAGTTTGGTCAGGTGAAAACGCCGTTAAAGCAAATGGTGGAATTAAGCCAAAACTTTATACGCCAACAACATATGAGCCAGGATCTTCAGTTGCACATCTCGATGAAAGAACTTTTTCGCAATCAGGTGAAAATGCAGTAATGACGCCCAACTTAGATGCCGGTGAGGTATTTCATCTTCCAGGCTCTCTTCTACTTTCCATGTTTGAAGATTTAAGGCAAAAGCCACCAGCCGGTATTGCTTCTGGTACGCCACAACCACCGCAAAATGTAAAAGCTTTAATCAGCGATCGCAGCGCAATTATTCAATTTGATCCTCCAGTAAATTATCGTCTAGCTCAAGTTTCTAACTATGAAATTAAGAATATTCAAACTGGTGAATTAATTAATGCAATTGAAAGCCCAGTTATTTTTAAGGGCTTAAAAAACGGAGTTAAATACACTTTCTCTGTCTCTGCAACAAATTCACTAGGAACATCAAATGCTGTGAATTCAAATTCGATCATGCCAGAGGCTGCTTGGAAAAGCACAACTGTTGATGGCACCTCCGACGCAAAATATCTTGCAACAACTACATATGCTGGAAAACCAGTAATCGCCTACAGCGATAGCAAGAATGGCGACATCAAGCTTGCAACTTACTCCAACAGTAAGTGGTTAATTAAAACCATTGATGGAAACTCAAATGCCTTAGGTAAAACTACAAATGATGTCTCAGGCTATGTATCAATTTGTACATCGGTTACAGGCAAAACAAATTACTTACATCTTTTTTATGCTGATCTAAAGGATAAAGATCTTAGATATGCAGTTTATGATGGCAAGAGTTGGTATTACGAAATTGTTGATGGTGATGCACTAGCCATTCAAGATTACAAAGAATTTCCTAGAAAACGTGGTGGATCTGATGTGAGTGTTTCAAGTGCTTGTGCGGTTACAAGTGCTGGAATTCAAGTTTTTTATCGTGATGAGTCACAAGGAATTTTGTTAGGAGCAGTTAAAGACAAGCTCGATTGGCGTTATGAAATTGTTGATGGAGATAAAGATACTGAGGATAGAACTACAGGAGATGTCGCATTCCATTTAAAATCTGTAACAGTTGGCAAGAAGATTCATCTAATTTATGACTCCGTTCGTGGCTTCGATATGGATCGACATATCACCAGAAGTGATATGAGATATGCGAGTAGAAGCAGTGCGTTTGTTGAAGACTGGAGTTATAAAACCTTGGATGTTCCAGGCAATGGCGTCTCAGTTGCAGGATTTGATGTCGGTATTTCTAATGGTGCTAGAGGAGTAAATGTCAGTTGGTTTACGGGAAGTGGCGCATCATTTCCCAATCCAAATCAAGTTAGATACCAAGTATTGGGTGCTAATACATTTACTGATGTAACTACATCTGAATATGGAATTCCTAATTCACCACTAACTGTTGATGACAAAACAATTATGTTTGGGTGTCAATTAAGACTATGTGCCTTGAATAGAGCTAATGGATCAGTGGACTTAATCTCTAGTGCAAATATTCAATCTGGATCTACTAGTAGCTGGATAACTTTAAATAAAATCAGATACGCCGTTGCTGGCGTATCTGGAAAATTAACTTTGCTTAAACCTTAAGCGAGGCTATTACTTAGCGTTGCGGCGTTGAATTCTGGTCTTCTTCAGAAGTTTCTTATGCTTCTTCTTAGCCATTCGCTTGCGACGCTTCTTAATTACTGAACCCATTTTGCTCCTTTATAGATACTAACTATGGCTAAAGATTACTAGTTAACGACTACTAAACCAAAACTTACACCCGAATCGGTGATTACAACTGTTCCAATTTCATTATTTGAGGAGATTGCAACTGCTGGGGCAGATAATGTGTAAGCAGACAAGATTTCACCTTTCTTGCCAAATTCCAGCACGACCGCAGCAGAAGTCTTTGGCTTCCAAGCAGTTATATTCTTGATCGCACCAGCTGATACGAATGTTGCCCACGAGTTCTTACTAGCAGTTGCTAGGGCAGTAGATTTAGAAAGATACCTTACATTCCATACGGGCTTGTTAAGTGCTGAAAACTTAGTTATGGCTGCCTCTGTTTTATTGGAATAAGTAACTTTTCCCGCTTGCAATAACCCTGAATCTATCGAGCTCCAATTTCTTGTCGTGCTCTTTAAAGTTGCTCTTGCAACTTGTTGCAGTACTCCTGTTGATGAAATCTTTATGGTCACAGCATCAGATTTACTAAGTGGTTTTGCTTTCATTAGTAGCTCACCACTTGTTCCAACAGCAGTTATCGTGCCATCCGCATTAATGATTGCATCACTTAGTGAAGTGCTTTTGCTGCCTACTTTAATGATTGGTGAGAAGCTTCCAGATTTTGTAGCTGAAGTAAAAAAGCCTGAAAATACATTTTTCTCATAGAGATTTCCAATAATTAGTAAATTACTTCCCGAGATAAGAATTTTCTTTGGATTTACTATATTTTCTGATAAAAACTCAAATGAATTAAGTAGGTTTCCGGTATTACTAACCTGCCAAATCTTTATTCGCTTAAGCGGTGTTGCAGATAGTTGTTGTGGGTCAATAATTACATTGTCGGGGTTAAGGACTTTTGCTGGTGTTGCAGATGGGCTAGCCATTGCTGGTGAGGATGATGCTCCCAGCACCCAGATGCTGCCATCGCTATCAATTGTGGCAGCTGTAGCTATTTCATCACTTGTTCCCCCTAATCGTAAGTTCCACATTGGTGCACCAATAGATGAGTAGCTAGTGATGAAACCATCACTTAGTCCACCTAATGCGCCATTTATCCAAGTTGAGCTAGGTGATTCAGTGGTTCCAACCAACAAAATACTTACTGGTGTAAGTAGAACATCACTTACTTGATCTGATTTTATGTAAGGCAAATCAATTAAAGATTTAGATGCTTTCATTGTTGCCGCATTCACTGGATAAGGTAGCAATGCCACAACTAATACCAAGAGAAGTAAGATTTTTCTCAAGCTAACTCCTGTGCCTTTTTTTTAGCAGCAGACATTGCTTGCAAGACTAGTGAATCAAAATTATTGTCTGAAAAAACTTGTAGAGCTGCAGCGGTAGTTCCCTTGGGGCTTGTTACATTCTGGCGCAATGTTTGGGCGTCTAAACCACTTTCTTTTAGCATCGCAGCTGACCCAGAGATGGTTTCTATTGCTAGCTTGGTTGCAATTTCATTTGATAATCCAAGATCAACGCCTGCTTTAATCATTGATTCAACAAAATTAAAGAAGTAGGCGGGTCCTGATCCACTTAGCGCAGTGACTGCATCCAGCATCTCCTCTGCTACTTCAACTACCTCACCTGATGCTAAAAATAATTCAGTTGCTACTTTCATATCCTCTTTTGAAGATTTTGAGCCCGCTGCAATTGCTGAAATTCCTTTTCCGATTTGAGCTGGAGTGTTTGGCATAACCCTTACTACCGAAACATCTGATGCTAATTGTTTTTCGATAAATTCGATTTTCTTGCCGGCGGCAATTGAGATTACTAATATATTTGGTTTGAGTGTCTTCTTTAATTCAACCAATACAGCCTCAAGATCTTGTGGCTTTACGGCCAGAAAAATAACATCGCAACTTTGGCCAATTTCTAAGATCGATTTGATTTTTACTTTGTACCCACTGGCTAGTTGCTCCACTTTTTCAGCGCTTTTATCGCTTATGCAAATCTGATCAGGGCTGAGTGATTGTTTAAGTAAACTTTTGATAATTGAAGAGCCCATAACACCAACACCAATAAAGCCAATGCATTTATTTGTCATTAAAGTGCTCATACTTAAAGCCTACCCAATTAGTCATTAACCATACTTAACCCTTAAACTATGGCGCTATGGCTACGAAAAAAAGAGTGAAATCAAAGTTTTCTAAGAATGAGGTAGCTCCTAATTTCGCGCGTGATTGGGTGGAGTTTGAAAACCCAGTAAATCCTGAGGAAATATTCAAGTGTGATTTAACCTGGCTAACCTCTTATTGGCAATGCATATATGGAAATGGTTGCTGCGGAATTGATGGCGATAAACCAGATGCTGGTTGCTGTTCAGATGGTGCTTATTACACCGGCAAAGAAGATGAAGATCGAGTTTTAAAAGCTGCGAAGAAATTAACTAAAGCGCAATGGCAATTTTATGACCAAGCACGGCCAAAGAAATCTGGCGGTAAGTTACAAATTTCTGAGATTGGTTTGGATAAGGATCGCAAGACTAGAAAAGTTAAAGATTCATGTATCTTTTTAAATCGAGTTGGCTATGAAGCAGCTGGGTACTCCGGATCATTTGGTTGTGTGCTGCATCATTTAGCAGTTAAAGATCAGGTTCACTTTGTGGAGACAAAGCCAGATATTTGTTGGCAATTACCACTTCGCAGATCTTGGGAGACCCGCGAAATTGGTGATGACGAAATTACGGTAGTAGTAATTGGTGAGTACACAAGAAATGCTTGGGGTGAAGGTGGTGCTGATTTTGATTGGTACTGCACAAGTAACTCCGAGGCTCATGTTGGAAGAGAACCTGTTTATAAATCAAGCAAGGTGGAGTTACTAACCATGATGGGTCCAAAAGGTTATGCAGAGTTAGAAAAATTATGTGACAGCCGAATGGCTGCAATTTCAGCGGCGCGTAAGGCTCAGAAAAAGCGTGAACTTCCACTCTTTGTGATCCACCCTGCGACTAAGGCTGCACAAGAAAGCAGATAGTCAGTCCTTGCCATTAGATTAACGCCATGGCAAAAGCACCTGCGAAAGATCCATTCCGTTGTGTTGAGTGTGGCTGGAGTGCAACTAAATGGGTTGGTAGATGCGGTGAGTGTCAGGCTTGGGACAGCGTTGAAGAAATAGCGGCGCCAAAGAAGTTATCACTTGTAGCCGGTTCAGTAACTTCAGCTGCTAAACCAATTGGTGATGTTGATTTAGCAAGTGCAAAGGCAAGAAGCAGTGGTGTTGGCGAGTTAGATCGTGTGCTTGGTGGCGGTTTAGTTCCAGGTGCTGCAATTTTATTAGCAGGTGAACCTGGTGTTGGTAAATCAACATTGTTACTAACAGTTGCAGCAGAAACTGCCAAACAAGGAATTCTTTCTTTATATATCAGCGGTGAAGAATCTGCCTCACAGGTTAGATTAAGGGCTGAGCGGCTAAAGGCAATAGATAAAAATTTATGGCTTGCAGCAGAATCTGATTTAGGTGCAGTTATTGCCCATATTGATTCGGTTAAACCTGAATTATTAGTAATTGATTCAATTCAAACCATTTCTAGCTCCACAGTTGATGGTTCACCGGGAGGTGTAACCCAAGTTCGTGAGATCGCTGCAGCCTTAATCAGAATAGCTAAAGAGCGTTCAATAACATTAGTTTTAGTTGGCCATGTAACAAAAGATGGTTCAATCGCTGGCCCAAGATTGCTTGAGCATTTAGTTGATGTTGTCCTTAACTTTGAAGGTGAGCGCCACTCCAGACTTAGATTAATAAGAGCGATTAAGAATCGTTTTGGTGCATCTGATGAGGTTGGTTGTTTTGATTTAAATGACTCTGGAATTGTTGGATTACCAGACCCAACTGGTTTGTTTACCTCTCGTCACAGTGATCCAGTTCCTGGTACTTGTGTAACAGTTGCGTTAGAGGGCAGACGAGCATTACTTGCTGAGATTCAATCGCTAGTAAGTGCACCAAACTCAGATGGACGAGATTGGGGCAATTCTAGGCGAGTAACGAGCGGATTAGATAACTCACGAACTGCAATGACTTTAGCTGTATTAGAGCTTCGAGCAGGAATTAAAATCTCAGGAAGAGATGTTTATGTTGCAACTGTTGGAGGCATGAAAATTACTGAGCCCTCCGCAGACCTTGCAGTTGCACTCTCAGTGGCATCTGCTGCAAAAGGTTTAGCATTGCCAGCAGATTTAGTTGCAATTGGTGAGGTTGGATTAGCGGGTGAAATTCGAAAAGTAACTGGAATTACTCAAAGAGTTTCAGAGGCCGCCCGGCTTGGTTTCAAGCGAGCAATCGTGCCAGTAGGAAGTGATTTAAAGATTGCAGGAATTGAAATACTAGAAGCTTCTCGGGTTGAGCAAGCAATTAGTAAGGTGAAGATTAACTAGTAGCTTCTGCTAAATCACCAGGTGCATCTGGCAAAGCAGATTTTGGTGTGCCTTTAAAGGTAAAAGTTGCTTCAGGTGTTTCATCTGAAACATCTACCAAAATAATTTCACCAGCTTTTAAATCACCAAATAGCATCTTCTCTGACAACACATCTTCAAGCTCTCGCTGGATTGTTCTGCGAAGTGGGCGAGCGCCAAGCACTGGGTCATAACCACGCTTTGCCAGCAATGACTTAGCACCAGTAGTTAACTCAATTCCCATATCTTTTGCTTTCAAGCGCTCATCTAGTTGAGCAACCATTAGATCAACAATCTTGACGATCTCATTCTCAGTTAACTGATGGAATACAACGATGTCATCAATACGGTTTAAGAACTCAGGTCGGAAATGAGTCTTTAGCTCATCACCTACCTTTGCCTTCATGCGCTCATAACTTCCCTGCGCATCTGCCACATTGGCAAAGCCAAGTGATAATGATTTTGAAATATCTCGAGTGCCAAGGTTGGTAGTCATAATGATGATGGTGTTTTTAAAGTCCACCACGCGACCTTGCGCATCAGTTAGGCGACCATCCTCTAATACCTGCAGAAGTGAATTAAAGATATCTGGATGAGCTTTTTCAATCTCATCAAATAAAACAACAGAGAATGGACGACGTCGCACCTTCTCAGTTAGCTGACCACCCTCGTCATAACCAACATAACCTGGAGGGGCGCCAAATAAACGAGAAGCGGTGTGTTTTTCTGAGTACTCAGACATGTCCAATTGAATTAATGCATCAGCATCACCAAATAGGAATTGTGCAAGAGTTCTTGAAAGCTCAGTCTTACCAACACCAGAAGGGCCAGCAAAAATAAATGATCCGCCAGGACGCTTTGGATCTTTAAGTCCGGCGCGAGTTCTACGGATTGCTTGTGATAATGCCTTGATTGCTTGATCTTGGCCAATTACGCGGCGATGTAGTTCATCTTCCATCTTAAGTAATCGAGCAGTCTCTGCCTCAGTTAACTTAAATACTGGAATACCAGTTGCAGTTGAGAGTACTTCAGCAATTAACTCTTCATCAACTTCTGCAACCACATCAAGATCGCCAGCTTTCCAATTCTTCTCTCGCTCTGCCTTTTCAGTGATTAAAGATTTCTCTTTATCACGCAAAGATGCAGCCTTCTCAAAATCTTGACCATCAATTGCTGACTCTTTCTCTTTGCGAGCAGCTGCAATTTTGTCATCGTACTCACGAATTTCAGGTGGCACAGTCATGCGGCGAATGCGAAGACGAGAGCCTGCCTCATCAATTAAATCAATCGCTTTATCTGGCAGATGACGATCTGAAACATAACGATCGGCCAAGGTGGCAGCAGAAACTAGCGCACCATCTGAGATGGAAACCTTATGGTGGCTTTCATAACGATCGCGAAGTCCTTTTAGAATTTCAATTGTGTGGGCAACGGTTGGTTCGGCAACTTGAATTGGTTGAAAGCGTCGCTCAAGAGCAGCATCTTTTTCTAAGTGCTTGCGATACTCATCCAGAGTAGTTGCGCCAATTGTCTGTAACTCACCACGGGCAAGCATTGGCTTTAAAATTGAAGCCGCATCAATTGCACCTTCAGCAGCGCCTGCGCCAACTAATGTGTGAATTTCATCGATAAACAAAATAATGTCGCCACGGGTGCGAATCTCTTTTAGAACTTTCTTTAATCGCTCTTCAAAATCTCCACGGTATCTAGAGCCGGCAACTAGCGCACCAAGATCTAGTGAGTAAAGCTGCTTATCTTTAAGAGTCTCTGGGATGTCACCCTTAACAATTGCTTGTGCTAATCCTTCAACAACTGCAGTCTTTCCAACACCTGGTTCACCAATTAAAACTGGGTTATTTTTTGTACGACGAGATAGCACCTGCATAACTCGCTCAATCTCTTTTTCTCTACCAATTACTGGATCAAGCTTTCCTTCACGAGCTGCTTGCGTAAGGTTTCGACCAAACTGATCTAGAACTAATGATGTTGATGGCTGACCCTCTGCAGGTCCACCTGCTGCGACCGCCTCTTTGCCTTGGTAACCAGAAAGTAATTGAATAACTTGTTGACGAACTCGAGAAAGATCTGCGCCGAGTTTTACCAAAACTTGCGCTGCAACTCCTTCACCCTCGCGAATTAAACCTAAAAGAATATGTTCAGTGCCGATGTAGTTATGCCCTAATTGCAAAGCTTCTCTAAGTGATAACTCCAAAACTTTTTTAGCACGTGGTGTAAATGGAATATGACCAGATGGTGCTTGTTGTCCTTGACCAATAATTTCTTCTACCTGTGAGCGAACTGCCTCAAGTGAAATACCAAGGGACTCAAGTCCTTTTGCGGCAACTCCTTCACCTTCATGAATTAAACCTAGAAGAATATGTTCGGTACCGATGTAGTTATGGTTGAGCATGCGTGCTTCTTCTTGCGCCAGCACAACAACGCGTCTGGCACGATCGGTAAACCGTTCAAACATTGCCCATACCTTTCCTCTCTTGATGTAAATAGCCTAATACCAAGAGGCGACATTGTGCACTTTAAATAGGCTGTGAATAACTCACCCATATATTGGGTGTGTCATCCCTTTATAACCCCATAACTGGGGTGTTTATGCCCAGAAACTTAAAGAATTTTCAGCATTCTGGTATTTCCCAGTGTGTTGGGTTTAACACTCTCGAGGTCAAGAAATTCAGCAATACCTTCATCATAGGAACGAAGAAGTTGGGCGTAAATTTCTGGATCAACTGGTGCACCTTGAATCTCTACAAAGCCATGTGCACCAAAAAACTTTGTTTCAAAGGTTAAACAAAAAACTTTCTTAACACCAACCTCTTTAGCTTTTGCCAAAATACTTTCTAATATCAAATGACCAATACCTTTGCCATGCATTTTTCCTACTACCGCAACTGTTCTAACTTCGGCTATATCTTCCCAGAGCACGTGCAAAGCTCCACAGCCAACTACCTCACCATCAACTTCGGCAACAATGAACTCTTGAACGCTTTCAAATAAGGTTACTGTTTCCTTTGATAAGAGCTTACGTTCTACTGCATAAGTATCAATAATTGTTCTAATTTTTTTAACATCAGAGGTTTTTGCAGATCTAATTACCGCAGTCATTACTCATCTCCTGCAGTTGGCTTAACTAGTGGAAATAAAATTGTCTCCCTGATTCCAAGTCCAGTTAGCGCCATTAACAATCGATCAGCGCCCATTCCCATGCCTCCCATTGGTGGCATGCCATGTTCCATGGCTCTTAAGAAATCCTCATCTAATCCCATCGCCTCTAAATCACCTGACGCACCAAGTTTTGCTTGTTCGGTTAATCGCTCACGTTGTACTACCGGATCAATTAACTCTGAATATCCAGTAGCTAACTCAAATCCTTCAATGTATAAATCCCACTTCTCTGCCACCCCTGGTAATTCACGGTGTGCTCTAACTAATGGGGAGGTATCAATGGGAAAGCCCTTAACAAATGTTGGCTCAGTTAATTTCTCAATCGCCACATGCTCAAAAATTTCTTCAGCAATTTTTCCTTTAATCCACTTAGGATCAAGCTTTAGTCCTAGTTTTGTAGCAATCTTTTTAAGATCATCAATTGAACTCTCACCCGTTACCTTTTCACCAACTGATTCTGAAATAGCATCAAATAAAGAAATCTCATTCCAAGTTCCACCAAGATCTATTTCACGACCATCATGGTGCTTAACTTTGTGGGAACCAAAGACCGCTTTGGCGGCATCCTGCACCAAAGTTCTGGTTAGTTCAGCCATGGTGTTCCAATCACCATATGCCTCATAAGTTTCAATCATTACAAACTCAGGTGAGTGGGAAGAGTCAGCTCCTTCGTTACGGAAGTTTCTGTTAATTTCAAAAACCTTTTCTAGGCCACCGACTACACATCGTTTTAAATAGAGCTCGGGTGCGATTCTTAAAAACAAATCCATCTCATAAGCATTACTAAAGGTTTTAAATGGTCGAGCAGCTGCTCCGCCATGCATTACCTGCAACATTGGAGTTTCCACCTCAACATAATTTCTGCTACTAAAAGTTTGGCGCAGTGATTTCATAACTGCTGGACGCAATCTGGCATTACTTCTTGCTTCTTCTCTAACAATTAAATCCACATAACGCATACGAACTCGGCTCTCCTCAGAGAGTGGTTTGTGTTCAACTGGCAGTGGCCTCAATGCTTTTGCGGCGAGTGTGAAGGAATTAGCCAAAATTGATAACTCACCACGCTTTGAGGTAATTACCTCACCTGTTACCGAAACAATATCGCCCAAATCAATTTCAGATTTCCAAATTTCAAGTTGCTCTTCACCAATTTTATCTAGTGAAAACATTGCCTGCAGCTCTGTGCCATCACCTTCACGTAAATTAGCAAAACATAATTTTCCTGTATCACGTTTAAAAATGACTCGACCAGTAATTGATTCGATTATTCCAGTAGAAACATCGATTGGAAGATCTTTATGCTTTGTTCTAATCTCTAATAAAGTGGTTGTTCTAGGGACAGATACTGGATATGGCTGGCCACCACGTTTTAATATCGCAGCGCGCTTTTCTCGTCGGATGCGTAGTTGTTCGGGTAGATCATCTTCATCAGCCATGATGTATTAAATCTTAGCGGGTGAGGTGAGCGGTAATGATTTAATTTCGCTCATGAACTAGGCGCAATCCAATTAATGTTAGATCTGGCTCATGAAATTCAATCATCTCACTAATTCCTAGCACCAATGGTGCAAGCCCGCCGGTTGCAATTACGCAGACGTCGCCAGAATCAGGATATAGATCAGCTAGTTCATCGATTATTCGATTTACTAATCCATCCACTTGGCCAGCAAAACCAAAGATTGTTCCTGATTGCAGTGCTTCCACTGTGTTCTTACCGATAACTGATTTTGGTTTAATTAATTCAACCTTTCGAAGTTGAGCTGCACGAGCAGCTAACGCATCAACTGAGATCTCAATACCTGGCGCTAACGCACCACCTAGAAACTCTCCTTTTGGTGAGACCACATCTAAATTTGTTGAGGTACCAAAATCAACCACGATTGCTGGTCCGTCTGAGCCATACAAAGTAAACGCAGCTAATGAATTAACAATTCGATCAGCACCAATCTCTTTTGGATTATCTACTAGTAGTGGAACACCTGTTTTAATACCTGGCTCAATGATTGTGGTCTTAATATCCTGATAATGCTCATCAAGTAATTTTCTAATCTCTCGAAGAACTGCCGGCACCGTAGAGCAGATCGCAACTCCAGTGATATCAAATCCATCAACTAGCGCTGAGTACTGCAGCCACAACTCATCTGCGGTATCTCTTGGATCAGTCTTTACTCGCCATGACTGTTCTAACTTATCCTTATTGAAAACTCCAAGAACTGTATTGGTATTTCCAACGTCAATTGTGAGCAACATTATTTACCCTTTCTAAAGTCGAGGCCAATATCTAAAGCTGGGGCAGAGTGTGTGAGTGATCCAACCGCTAAATAAGTAACACCTGTATTTGCATAAGCTTTTGCGTTTTCAATTGTTAAGCCACCTGATGCTTCAAGCTTTACCGCACCTGAAGCTAATGCGACCGCTTCTTGGCATAGTTGCACACTCATATTGTCGAGCAGAATTACATCTGGTTTTAACGCAATTACTTCCTTAAGTTGATCAATTGAATCAACCTCTACCTCAATTGGTTTTCCAGGAAACATCTTTTTTGTTGAAGTAAAAGCCGCGCTGATGCTGCCAGCAGCAACTATGTGATTATCTTTAATTAAAGCAGCCTCTGAAAGTGAAAGTCGGTGATTAGTAGCTCCACCCATCCTGGTTGCAAATTTTTCCAAAGTTCGAAGTCCCGGTGTTGTTTTACGAGTGTCCCTGATCTGGCATTTAGTTCCTTCAACTTCAGCCACCCACTTGCTAGTTAGAGTTGAAATTCCACTTAAGTGAGATAGAAAATTTAGAGCAGTTCGTTCTGCCAACAATATCTTTTGAGTGTTGCCTTGTGCTGTGATTAAAACCTTTCCAGCAGCAACCCTTGCTCCCTCATCAACTAAAACTTCATAATGTGTAACACCGCAGTACTCAAGGACTGCAGCTACTACATGCAGGCCACTAACTACGCCAGCTGCTCTGGTTGTGAAATCTGCTGTAGAAACTTGGGAACTAGAGATAGTTGCAACCGAAGTTATATCTTCTCCACCTGCTAAATCCTCACCAATTGAATCTTTAACCAATTGGAAAATATGATTTGGTGAAAGTCCTAGCTTTTTTAGGTTATCTCGAAGTTGATTCACTTAAATCACCTCCACCTTGCTTTGCCAATTTCCATCAGAATCTATCTGTTGGATGATCCTACTCACCCAATCACTTTGTGTTTGTGGGTAATCACTTCGCCAATGAGAGCCTCTTGATTCAGTTCGCAGTAATGCAGATTTCACAATTACAGTTGCAAGTAGATGAAGGTTTGTTGCTTCCCATGCTTCAATTCTCGGATCTTTACTTGTTAATTTAGAAAGCTCTTCCAAGGTTTGCAAAGTTTTTGTAAGGGATGCTTCTGATCTTAAAACACCTGCTCCTTCACTCATTGCAATTTGAAGTGGAAGGAGAATTTTAGGATCAAGCAAAATACTTTTTCCATCTTCAATTGGTTGTTCCTGAACAGGTAAATCCTTTGAAAGTGCTGCTGCAATTCGGGCTCCAAAAACTAATCCTTCAAGCAAAGAGTTAGATGCCAAACGGTTTGCGCCGTGCGCTCCAGTGCAAGCTGATTCACCGCAAATATAAAGCCCATCTACTGAGGATTTACCATTTAAATCTACTAACACACCGCCTGAGGCATAGTGAGATGCTGGTGCTACCGGGATCTTTTCTTTAGTTGGATCTATTCCATTTTTAATACAAGATGCATAAATGGTTGGAAATCTGTGAGTGAAATCTTTTATTTTAGTTGCATCTAACCAAACATGTGGTTGTCCACTAATCTGCATCTGATTAAAAATCTCAATTGCAACAACATCTCTAGGAGCTAAATCTGCTTGTGGGTGTTTACCAACCATGAATTGTTCGTTTTTGTTGTTTAATAAAATTGCGCCTTCCCCACGTACTGCCTCACTAATTAATGGTTGCTGTCCACGATTTGCTAGATCTCGCCACAATACAGTTGGATGAAATTGCACAAACTCAACATCAGCAACTTTTGCCCCAGCTCTTAATGCCAATGCAACTCCGTCACCAGTTGAAACCGCAGGGTTAGTTGTTTGTGAATAAACCTGACCTAGACCACCTGTTGCAACAACAACCGCTCTTGCTAATGCTCTGCCAACACCATCCCTGCTACCGGCGCCAATAACATGCAATGTGACTCCACAAACTCTGCCAGCAGGACTTTTTAACGCATCAATTGCAAGTGCATGCTCAATTATTTCTATGCCATCATCATCTCTGACAGCTGCAAGTAATGCTCTTGAAACCTCTGCGCCAGTTGCATCACCGCCTGCATGCAAAATTCTATTTCGAAGATGTCCACCTTCTCTGGTTAATGCGATTTCACCAGTTTCAGATTTATCAAATACCGCACCTTGAGCAATCAATTTTCTAACAGCTTCAGGTCCCTCTGAAACTAAAACATCAACTGCTTTTGTGTCACATAATCCTGCGCCAGCTGCCAAAGTATCTTTCTTGTGTTGATCTGGTGTATCACCTGGTCCAAGTGCTGCAGCAATTCCACCTTGTGCCCATTTAGTTGAGCCCTCATCAATTCTTGCTTTAGTTACTAATAAAACAGACATTCCATAAGAGCGGAGATTAAGTGCGGTAGTAAGTCCTGCAACACCAGATCCAATAACAATTACATCAGCTGATGTGCTCCAACCTGGTGAACCAGTTAATAGTTTCATCACTTACTTCCCATTGCCATATTGTCGATCAATCGGACCTGATTTACCCAACCGGCGATAATTAGACGCCTATTTTTGGTTTCAGGAGTTGCCAGATTAAAACTTTGTTCATCAATTTGCTCCAGATAATCCAACGAAAAACCATCCATTTTTTTAAGGAAATCTCTGGCCTCATCAATGTTATTTTGAGTTAATGCTTGGTAAATCACCTGTGCGACTTTTATATCTTCACCAGATAGCCGAGAGTTACGAGAAGAGAGTGCCAGATTACTGCTGTCTCGAATCGTAGGCGCTGCAACAACATTTACTGGCAGATTAAATTCTTTCACCATTTTTTTAATCAGAAATAACTGTTGAAAGTCTTTCTCACCAAAAACTGCATACTTGGGCTTAACTAAATCAAATAGCCGTTTAACTACAGTTAACACACCAGAAAAATGTCCTGGCCTTGATTTTCCTTCAAAGATATCTCCGAGTATTCCAGCTTCTATTTTTTGAATTTGTCCTGGGTAAATATCTGATTCTGATGGTGTGAATACTGCCGTTGCCCCAGCTTCTTTAGCGATTTGCGAGTCTTGTTCAAAGCTTTTTGGATAACTTTCTAAATCTGATTTATTTTCAAATTGAAGAGGATTAACAAAAATACTCACAATAACTTTTTCACCAAGATTTTTACCTAATTTGATTAAGGATTGGTGACCAGCATGAAGTGCTCCCATAGTCGGAACTAATACATCCCATTTTTGGCGCGACAAATCATCGACAGATTTAATGACTTCAATCATGGCTCCAGTCCTTTCCGGGTACCGGGCTAGAGGAAGAGTTTAACTTGCGCTTTGAATTGATGCCAACAGAGTTTTTACCGCACCAACTCCGGGAATAACCCCTTCTGGATCTATGGCTAACCATGGTTTTAAAACAAACTCCCTTGATTGCGCCAATGGATGGGGCAGCTTTAAAAAGAGTGAATCAACTACTTGTTCACCATGCACAATTAAATCTAAGTCAATAATTCTTGGGCCCCATTTAACCTCGCGCACCCGCCCCATTTGATCCTCAATTTTAAGTAACTCTGTCAATAAGTTTTCAGGTGTTAACTGGCAGTCACCAATTACAACAGCATTTATAAAATCTTCTTGAATTGGTCCGCCAACAGGTTTAGTTTCAATATATGGAGAAACTTTAATATTTTGTAAAAGTCCCTCTAAATGAGTGACAGCAATATCTAAATTTAATTTCCTATTTTTAAGGTTTGAGCCCAGTGCAATTACTGCCTTCATCTACTTCTTTCTATTTCAACTTGAATATCCTTAAAATTTAATGCAATTGGTGCCTTTGGCTTATGGACTGTCACCTTTACCGATTTTACCTTCTTAAAATCTTTTAAGATTTTTACCGCAATATTCTCGGCCAAGGTTTCGATTAGTTTTTGGGGTTTACCAGTTATTTGATCATTTATGACCATCGCAACCTGCGCATAATTAACAGTTTTATTTAAATCATCATTTAGTTTTGATAAGTTCAGCCTTAGCTCAACATCGACAATAAACTTCTGGCCACGCTCTCGTTCACTTTCTAATACGCCATGAAAACCTTTTGCCTTTACGCCAACAATTTTTATTAAATCACTCATTTTCGCAGCCGCTCAATAACAGCAATAGCATCTTGATGGGCCCTTACGGCATGAGTGCGCACACCCCAAACTTTAAGCCTTGCAAGTTCAGTAGTTAATGCAATCGTGGCCGCTTCTCGCTTGTCTGGCTCAGCTGCGTTCAATAATTCACCTAGAAATCTTTTGCGTGAGGCACCGATTAATAATGGGTAGCCAAGTAGTTGGAATCTTTCAATATTTTTTAGTATCTCCCAATTATGTTCACTTTCTTTGGCAAACCCAATTCCTGGATCCAAGATGATTTGTTCTGGATCAATTCCTGCTTTCAATAACTCTGAAACCCGCTCATCTAATTCATCTTTTACTTCTTTGACTACATCTTTATATACGGCTTTCTTCTGCATTTCTTTTGAATGTCCGCGCCAATGCATCACTATGTATTGAACCTTTGGATTTTGGGCAATTACTAAAGCCATCTTCTCATCAGCTAACCCGCCACTAACATCATTTATATAGCTAGCACCAGCAGCAATTGCCTGTTTTGCTACTTCAGATCGCATGGTGTCAACACTTATAACTGCGCCATCTTTTACCAATTCAGT
>Ga0209401_1000783_pt1 | contig 21287 bp, 18 predicted proteins | sample M_140807_MF_Meta_FD_187318 | JGI IMG/M metagenome (GOLD analysis project Ga0209401, IMG submission 187318) | Freshwater microbial communities from Lake Montjoie, Canada to study carbon cycling - M_140807_MF_MetaG (SPAdes) (version 2) | ecosystem: Environmental > Aquatic > Freshwater > Lake... | reverse complement strand
TGGTCCAGGCAAAAGTCCTAAGGAGAACTTCGATGAGGCTTGTGATTAAAATTGGAAGTAGCCTCTTGGCCGCAAAGGCGGGGGGACTTGCGGAAACAAGGATTCGGCAGTGGGCAAAGGAGATTGCTGGCTTGCGTCGTGCCGGGCATGAGGTTTTGCTGGTGAGTTCTGGGGCGATTCGTGCGGGCATGCAGGCGTTAGGTTGGCGGAAGAGGCCGACCTCACGACCGGAGATGCAGGCGTGTGCCACGATTGGACAGCCTCTCTTGATGAAGGCGTACGGAACAGCGCTGGCTCCGCACCGAATTTTAGTGGCGCAGATTCTTTTAACTTCGTGGGATCTAGACAGCCGTAAGATTTACGAAAATACGCGTGCCACTTTGCATACATTGATGAAGCTCAAAAACACCCTCCCGATCTTCAATGAGAATGATGCGCTCTCCTTTGAGGAGATCGCTCTGTTAAATGCATTCGGGGATAACGACAAGTTGTCAGCTCATGTGGCGATCTTGGCGCGAGCGGATCGGCTGGTGATTCTCACGGATGCTCCTGGACTGATGAGTCAACCGGATGGAACGGGTTCCTTGATCCGCCGTGTGAAAAAAATCGATTCAAAAATTCTGGCGTGCGCAGGTGGGGCTGGGAGTGCGGGCTCGGTGGGTGGGATGGTGTCCAAGCTAGAGGCGGCTCGGTTAGCGATGAGTCGGGGAATCAACGTTGTCATTACCGATGGAAGAGAGGAGAAAGTTTTGCGAAAGAGTGTGGATCGAACTCCGCCAGGGACGTGGGTCGGCCGATGAGTGGGGTGCGAGAGTTAGCGCAACGGGCAAAAAGGGCATCTCGGGTTTTGGCTCAGCTAGGCACGAAAGAGAAGAACAGCTTACTGGTGGGGATGGCGGACGAGTTGGATGCCCAAGAAAAAGTCATCCGCAAGGCGAATCAGGAGGACGTGGCAGCGGCTAGGGTGGCTGGAACTTCGGGTGCGCTGCTCGATAGGCTTGAGCTGACGGAGAAGCGGTTTCGAGAGATGGTGGAAGGAGTCCGGCATGTAGCCGAGCTTCCTGATCCGGTGGGTGAGGTGATCAAAAAATGGAATCGTCCGAACAAGTTGGAGATTTTTAAAGTTCGTGTCCCGATTGGGCTGATTGGAATTATTTATGAGTCGCGTCCGAATGTGACGGTGGATAGTGCAGTGCTTTGTTTGAAGGCGGGCAACGCGACTCTTTTGCGTGGAGGACGAGAAGCAAAAAGAAGTAACCGGGTTTTGGCGGATGTGTTAGGACAAGCCGCCAAGAAAAAGGGTTTGCCGCTTGAGGTTGTTACTCTTGTGGAGGATGAGGGGCGGGAGGGGGTTGCGGAGATGTGCGGGCTGGAGGGGGTGATTGATCTACTCATTCCGCGAGGTGGATCCGGTCTGATTGCTGCAGTGGTTGAGAATGCTCGAGTGCCTGTCATCAAGCACGCGGATGGGATTTGTCATGTGTTTATTCATCGGGATGCGGACCCGATTATGGCGGAATCGATTACGGTAAATTCAAAATGCCAAAGGCCCGCTACGTGTAATGCGGCCGAAACCCTTCTGGTGGATCGGGACGGAGCTGAAAAAGTTCTCCCGCGTATCGTGAAGGCTTTGCAAGCAAAGGGGGTAAGGCTTTTTGGTGATTCGGAGGCAGCTCGGATCTCGGGGCAAGCTTTGGAAGCGCCGAAATCTTGGAAAACGGAGTATCTGGATCTCACGATGGCGATTCGTGTGGTGGATGGGTTGAAGGGGGCCTTGGAACACATTGAAGAGAACGGGAGCCATCACTCTGACGCGATTGTGACGGAGGACCGCAAGGTGGCAGAGGAGTTTATGCAAAAAGTAGATTCTGCAGCCGTGTATTGGAATGCCTCCACACGTTTCACCGATGGAGCGGAGTTTGGATTTGGTGCTGAAATTGGAATTAGCACGGATAAAATTCACGCTCGGGGCCCGATGGGTCTTGAGGAGTTGACCTCCTATAAATATGTGGTGGCTGGTCAGGGCCAGATCCGGGATTGAGCTCCGCCCCTGTTCCCCTGTTTCCTGCTTGGCCGGTACCCTCGGATTCGGAGGTGCGGAGTCGGCCGAAGGGGTTGCGTGGGCCTAGAATTCAGGTTCGCGGCAAGTTTCTGTTTTCGGGTGAGGAGAAATTTTTTATCCAAGGGGTCACGTATGGGCCGTTTCGGGAGGGGGAGGAGCATCTGGGGCATCCTGAGAAAGTAAAAAGAGATTTCCGCCTGATTGGCGCTGCGGGATTTAACATGATCAGAATCTACCATCCTCCTGGAAGATGGTTTTTAGATCTGGCTGCAGAGCATGGCCTGAGGGTGATGGTGACCGTGCCGTGGCAAAGGAGAGTGCTTTTTCTGGATGATGGCGCGGTTCGAAGAGAAATCCGGGCTTCGGTCCGAAGAGCGGCAAAAGGTGGGGCAGGTCATCCTGCTTTGTTGGGGTACTACGTTGACAATGAGATTCCGCCAGATCTGGTGCGTTGGTACGGGCCACAGAGAGTGGAAGGATTTTTGGACTCGTTAGTGAGATTGGTGAAAGATGAGGACTCTGAGGCATTGGCGGCATACGCAAACTTTCCGCCTACGGAGTATCTGATTCCCAAGGAGACCGATTTTCTATCCTACAATGTGTATTTGCATCGAGCTCCAGATTTACGTGCCTATTTATCCCGGCTTCAAAATCTGGCGGAGGACCGTCCGTTGGTTTTGGGGGAGTTCGGAATGGATACCATTCGCCATAGCGAGGAGGAGCAATCCGCGTTGCTGAATTTGCACTGGGATGAGGTGTTTCGCGGTGGATTAGCGGGGACGATCCTGTTTTCTTGGACGGACGAGTGGTTCACGGATGGGATCGATGTGGAAGATTGGGCTTTTGGATTAGTGCGCAGGGATCGAGAGCCTAAGTTGGCGTACCGAACTCTTTCGAAACAGACTTTGAGTTCAGGCGACACATTAGTGCAAAAGTTTCCGCTATCCCGAACTCCGAAAGTATCGGTGATTGTTTGTAGTTATAACGGGGGTGCAACTCTTCGGGGGTGTCTGGAAGCTCTTCAGAAAGTGGAGTATCCGAACTTCGAGGTGATTGTGGTAGATGACGGATCCAAGGATAACACCCAGTCGATCGTGGCAGAATTCCCTCTTGTAAAAAATATTCTCCAACCGAATCGGGGGTTATCTGTGGCAAGAAATGTGGGAATGCAGGCGGCCTCAGGGGAAATTCTTGCCTACACCGACTCGGATTGTATGCCCGATTCGGATTGGCTCTACTTTCTGGTTTCAACACTTTTGGAGGGAACCTTTGCGGCGGTGGGGGGGCCCAACTTGCATCCGCCCGCAAAAAGCTCGATTGGAGCCGCCGTCGCGGCGTGTCCTGGGGCGCCCACGCACGTTTTGCTAACCGACACGGAGGCGGAACACATTCCTGGTTGTAATATGGCGTTCTGGCGGACGGCGTTGGAGGAGGTGGGGGGATTTGATGGAGAGTTTAGGACGGCTGGAGACGATGTGGACCTCTGTTGGAGACTTCTGCAAAGAGGGCATCGAATCGGATTTAGTCCTAGTGCACTCGTTTGGCATCACCGCCGCTTTACGATGCAGGCCTATATCAAGCAGCAGAAGGGGTATGGAGAGGCGGAGGCAATGTTACGTTTTAAACATATGCAGTACTTTGATCCCCAGGGCACGGCCCGGTGGAAAGGTGTGATTTACGGATTGCCCAGGTTCGAGAGGGTTTTTCATCGGCCGATCATCTATCACGGGGTCTTCGGGACGGGGTTTTTCCAGTGTCTCTATCCCAAGCCTGCGAACCCTTGGGCTCAGTTGGTGGGTGGGTTGGAGTGGAATGCGCTGACCCTTTTTATATTTCTGGTTTCGATTCAGATTGAGCCGCTTCGCATTCTTCCTTTGCTCATGTTGGCTGCGACACTCATTCCTGCTCTTTCCTTTATGGTTCTGGCTCGAGTGGAAACGCGTCATGACACCGTGTTGGCCCGACTGACGGTATTTTATCTCGCGCTGGTCCAGCCTCTGGTGCGGGACTGGGCGCGATACTTCACCTGGCTGCGGGGAAAACGGACACCCGAATCCGTTGTTCAGACGCCCGAAAGAGATGCAGGCCCAAGTCTGCCCCTTTGGCGAACACGGGAGTTGGCTTTTTGGAGTGAGCAGGGACGAGAAAGAATTTCACTTTTGGAGGAGGTTGAAAAAATCCTTGAGGAAGAAGGTTGGCGGTATGCACAGGATACAGGTTGGAACGCGTGGGATATTCAAATCTTTGCGAATCGTTGGTGGCATGTTCGTTTGCGTACCTTAACGGAGATCTATCCGCATGGACGGCGATTGACGCGGGTTCATCAAGGCATCGTTCCCAGCACTTTTAGTGTTCTTTTTGCTCTCACAGCTGTGACCGCGGATGTGCTGGTAGGTTTGTCTTTCCGCACGGCTTTGCCTGCGTTTCTGTCCCTTTTAGGTTTGGCGATTTGTGGTTGGCTTTGGACGGGTTGGCAACTGAGACGAAGGGTCGGAGATTTGGTTCGTGTGGCTGCGAGGCGAGCACAGCTTTTACCGCTCACAGGCCAAGGACAGGTTCAATGAACCTGACCCTACGAATCCTTCGCTACTACCGGCCTTTCGCGGGCAGAATCTCCCTCGCTTTAGGTCTGTTGTTTACAGCGACACTATTCAATCTACTCAAGCCGTGGCCTCTTAAGTTTGTCGTCGATTCCGTTTTGACGGCGCCCCAGGGAGGAATTCAATTCCCATGGGGAGGGGGTTACTGGACCTTTCCGACTGCTTTGGCCGTTACTTGCGGGGCACTGGTCCTTATTCACCTTCTTTGGGGAGCGGTCAATCTGGCCCAGACTTACACATTGATTGAAGTGGGGCTGCAGGCTCTTTTGCGGGTTCGAACCGATCTCTATGCGTATCTCCAATCTCTTCCACTGCGGTTTCATGATTCGCGCAGAAGTTCCGACTCGAGTTTTCGAGTCGCCTACGATGCTCAAGCAGTGCAGACCTATTTTAATCGAGGTTTTGCAACGATTTTGGGGTCGCTTCTGACTCTGTTTGGGACTTTTTTTATCATGTGGAGGATGAGTCCGCTCCTTGCGCTGCTCTCCCTTGCGGTGATTCCATTTCTCATGCTGGCGATCGTGCAGTACGCAGGTCGGATTCGTAAGGAGACGGCGGCGTTACAAGCCCAGGAGAGCGATGTGTTGGCGAGGGCGAGTGAGGGGCTCTCAAGTATTCGCGTGGTGCATGCGTTTGGCAGGGAATCGCACGAGGTGGATCTTTTCCGTAGGGATTGCCGTCAGGCTCTGGAGGCTAATCTACGGCTTTCCATGACGAATGTGGCAAGCACTTTGGTTGTGGGAACCTTTTTGGCTTTCGGATCCGCGGCACTATTGTGGGCTGGCGCGGGCGAAGTGATGGCTGGACGAATGACGCTGGGGGATATGCTGGTTTTTTTAGCTTACCTGGGAATGTTGTATTCGCCTTTGGAGCAGTTGAGTTACACGGCTTGGTCGATGGAGGGGGCGGCGGCGGCCGCTCAAAGAGTATTTGAGGTGTTGGATACGCCGGATGATTTGCCTGATCCCAAGGTACCTGTCCGATTGCCAACGGGAGCAGGGGCGATTGAGTTTCAGCACGTGGACTTTCAGTATGCGAGAGGGGACGAGGTATTGCGTGATCTAAGCTTTCGAATTGAGCCTGGCGAATCTGTGGCGGTAGTGGGAGGCACAGGAGCCGGAAAGACGACTCTCCTTTCGCTTTTGCCCAGATTTTACGATCCGTCAAAAGGTACGATTCAGATTCACGGGATCGACTTGCGGAATATATCCAAAAAGGATTTGAGGTCCCATCAAGCACTAGTGCTGCAGGAGACGGTTTTATTGAATGGAACTGTGCGCGAAAACATTGCATATGGGCGACTTGGAGCATCCGCTAGGGAAATCGAGAGAGCTGCAAAGGAGGCTCAAGCGGATGAATTTATCATGGGACTACCCAAGGGGTATGAGACGCAAGTGGGGGAGAGAGGGGTGATGATGAGTGGGGGGCAGAGACAGAGAATCGGAATCGCGAGGGCTTTTTTGCGGGATGCACCCATTCTTCTTCTCGACGAGCCTACGAGTGCACTGGATGCAACAACCGAGAGAGAGTTGTTGGATGTACTGGGCAAGTTGATGAGTCGTCCGACAACTCTACTGGTCACCCATCGTTTGCATGCGGCTCATCGTGCAGATCGAATTTTGGTTTTGGAGAAGGGCAGGTTAGTTGAGGAAGGTAAGGGGGAAGAGTTGCTGGGACGCAAAGGTGCGTATTGGCGCCTTTGGCAGGCCACCAGTGGGTGAGACTTAGCGGGAAGGGGTGGAGGTATTTTTCTAGTCGAAGCGGTTGAAGATTTCGGCAGCGTTGGTTTGTGAAAGGTTAAGCTGATTTGTTTTTCCAGCGATCAGGTTGACTTCAAGAAGCCAGTACGCAACAGCATATCGGCTTTTGTACTGGGCATAGAGAGCGTGTGGTCCTGGGGGAAGAGAGGAGAAGGTAAAAGTTCCATTTGTCGAGGCCCGGATACGAGCCGTAGCCGCGTTTGCGGCGGCCTGGCTAAGAGCTTTGATGTCCAGATTCTTGTATCCGTCGGAAAAATCAATTTTAATGCCGACGGGCTGCTCTTCGCCATCCGGTTTTCTCTGAATGGCCAAGCCCTCTGTTTTCCATGTTTCCATTCGCAAGCGGCGAATCTCTGAAATCAGGTTGGTGGGAGCTAGCACGATATCTATTCCGCTCAGATTTTGAGGAGAATCACTATTTTTGAGTTGGATTGTGGCAGTGCCTGACAGAATGGCAGGGGTGGGTTCGGCCCAAGTTAGGCCACAGGAAAAGATAAGAAGTGCGCCGACCAGCTTGCCAAAAAGGTTAACTGGTTGAAACTTGATGCCATGGTGTTTCATGAGTCATCAATTTACGCCAAGCGTGTGCAGAGGAAAAGTTCTCTGTAAAAGAGGCTTTGCACTGCCCCCTGGTTAGCATGAAGATTATGCAGGCCTAGATCGACCTGCGGGTGGCCCGAAAGAGCTTTGAGTCCAGTGATGTTCTGATGCCGCAGGAGGAGTTAGCAGGTAAAATCTTACCGCCTTTTTTGCCCCACGGCTCAACCTCACCCAATGGGAGGTGTTGCGCTTCCCTAGGCCATGGGCATGAGCTGTAAATCTTTTAAGGACCTTTTTTTAGGTCTGCACACTAATTTACCGCAAGATGGCCGAGGCGGTGAAAAAGCGGAGGCGAGGAACCAACCATGTTCACATCATGGGTCCAAGTACCCATCTGCGTTTTTCGAATTAGTGTATTGGCAAACGCAGCATCGTGTCTCAAATACGCAATGCAATCCCAACCAGAGGGCCTTCAAATCATAAAAAAATAAGTTCAAGCAAGTACTTTTTATTGGCACTTCGATTAAGCAGCTTAAATATATGGACCGTGATTTCGATGAGGGGTGGTGAGTGTTAAAATACCACTAAATCACGCAAGCTTTCACCAGTGTTCAGTTTGTCGAAGCCCCGATTGATATCGTCAAGTTTGAGTCTTTCGCCCAACAATTTATTAATCGGTAGCTTGCCGCGTAAGTACAGGTTTATGAAGCGGGGAATGTCGCGCGATGGAATACAAGAACCAATATAACTGCCTTTCACCGTCCGTTCTTCCGCCACCAAACTCACCTGCTGGATAGGCCAAGTGTGCTGCGGATGAGATAGGCTGGCGGTGACGGTTGTGCCCCCACGTTTGGTTATACGATAGGACAACTCCATCGCGGAAATCACGCCGGCCATCTCAAAAGCGAAATCAACGCCCCCCTTGGTATATTTCATTATCTTTGATGCGGCATCTGGGTCGCGCGCGTTGACGGTGAAAGTTGCGCCCAACTCCTTTGCCGCGATTAACTTAGTATCACTCAAATCAACGGCAATCACCTCAACCGCCCCCGATGCCAATGCACCTAACAGCGAACACATGCCCACGCCACCTAATCCGACCACCGCGACGGTCTGCCCTGGCTGAACTTTCGCCGTATTAACAACAGCACCAACACCGGTCAAAACAGCACAACCAAACAAAGCCGATTCCACCAGATCGATATCTTGTTCTATCTTCACGCACGATCGTTGCGACACGACTGCGTGCTCGGCAAAAGCAGACACACCCACGTGATGACTAATCGCCTGTTGACCTAAATGCAAACGACGCGCACCAGATAACAATGTGCCTTTAGCGTTTGCTTCAGCACCGGGTTCGCATAAAGCGGGACGCCCTTCGACGCACGGCATGCAATTACCGCAGCTCGGCACAAAGACCAGCACAACCTGGTCGCCAGCTTTTAAACTCACAACGCCATCACCAACTTTTATCACCGTAGCCGACGCTTCATGCCCCAGCGCCATCGGCAGTGGTCGTGGTCGCACACCGGTGATGACTGAAAGATCGGAGTGGCATAAACCAGCCGCAGCGACCTTGACCAATACCTCGCCCGCGCCGGGTTCATCCAGCTCAATTTCTTCAATCTTTAACGGCTTGCTGTTTGCGAAAGGGGCTTGCGTATCAATTGCATGTAATATGGCGGCACGAGTTTTCATGAGAATTATCCTAAAACATCAATATACTATATGGGTTACCACCACCCGCAGGATATTCTAAACTGGTCAAAAATTCAGCCGAACTGGCTCCCAGAAAAACCCTAACGGTGGCCATATCGTGTGTTTCACAAAAACGACTCCGTGGACCTGTCGCGGCAAGTTGAGCATGATTTTTGGGAGTGTCATTCCGCTTGATGGCCAAGCCCTCTGTTCTCCATGTTTCCATTCGCAAGCGGCGAATCTCGGGAATCAGGGAGGGGGGAGCTAGCACGATATCCATTCCGCCCAGATTTTGTGGAGAATCGCTATTTTTGAGTTGGATTGTGGCAGTACCCGACAGGCTGGCAGGGGCGGGTTCGGCCCAAGTTAGGCCACAGGAAAAGATAAGAAGTGCGCCGACCAGCTTGCCAAAAAGGGTAACTGGTTGAAACTTATGGTTATGACTCTTCATGCACCCATAGCTTACTCCCTCTTGTGCCTGGGGGAAAGATCCCGATGAGTGATCCTCGATACGGCAGGTTAACCCAGCTTTTGACGGGATATTCGACAGCCCTTCGCCGTGGAGATCGGGTCTGGATTGAGGCGGCGGAGATTCCTGAAGATTTTGTGGTGGAGCTGATTCGGGCAGTTCGAGCACGGGGGGCGGAACCTTATGTCCGCGTCTCCACGGGGCGAATCTCTAGGGAGATCGGGCGGGGTGTGACAGAGGCGGGTTTGAAGCTTTCTGGAAAGCATGAGTTAGCATGGATGAAAACGATGCAGGCGTTTATTGCTCTGCGGGGCTCTCAAAACAGCTTTGAGTCGAGCGATATTCCAGCCGAGAAGCAGAAATTAGCCGGAAAGATTCTGCGGCCTATTTCTGATTATCGCATTAATCATACCCGCTGGGTTGTTTTGCGTTGGCCGACCCCTGCGATGGCGCAGGCGGCGGGGATGAGCACGGAGGCGTTCACGGATCTTTATTTCAAGGTTTGTAATCTGGATTACCGGAAGATGTCCCACGCGGTGAAGCCGCTGGTCTCCTTGATGAAAAGAACCGATCGAGTTCAGATTCTTGGCCCAGGAACCGATTTGCGGTTTTCAATTCGTAATATCGGCGTGATTCCATGTGTGGGGGAAAGAAATATTCCGGATGGGGAGGTGTTTACCGCTCCTGTGAAAAATAGTGTTGAGGGGCAGGTGACCTTTAATGCGCCTGCGGTCTATCGTGGGATGCCATTTGATCGGGTTTGTTTGCGGTTTGCGAAGGGCAAGATCGTTCAGGCAACCGCAGCGGAACGAAGTCGGGATTTAGAGGAAATCTTTTCTAGTGACGAGGGGGCGAGGTATGTCGGGGAATTCTCCTTGGGCTTAAATCCCTACATTCGGGATCCGATACGGGATATTCTCTTTGATGAAAAGATTGCTGGATCGTTTCACTTTACCCCAGGTCAAGCGTACGAGGAGGCAGATAATGGAAACCGGTCCCAAATTCATTGGGATCTGGTGAATCTTCAGGATCGGGCGCATGGAGGGGGCAGGATCTTCTTTGACGGAAAGTTGATTCGGGAGGACGGGCAGTTTGTCACCAAGGAACTGGCAGGTCTCAATCCGGAGCGACTGGCAAAGGTTCTTACGGTATGAGTTTAGCTCAATCCTTGCTCCAGTTGGCTCAGCAGTCTGGGGCAAAGGATTTACCTGTTTGTGAAAAGGCGGTGGTGGACGCGTCGGTGGAGCAGAGATCGATGGTGAATGCTCTTCTGGAGACTGGACAAGTGGATGAGAAAGTTTTTGCTCACAAACTGGGTGAGTCGCTTGGATTACCTGTTTGGGAAGGGGAAATTCCGCCTATCCCTGCGCCTTTACGGGAGAAGTTTCCTGCGAGGATTGCGTTACGGCATCGCCTTTTGCCTGTCACCGTTGCGGATGGCGAGGCGCTACCCGTCTTATGTTTTGATCCTTTTGATCATTTGGCCCGTCAGGCACTGGCGGGATTTTGGGGAGGAGACACCCAGTGGATCTTGGCTCCGCGCAGAGCGGTTTTAGATGGGCTAAGGGGGGGGTACGGAGTAGGGGCCGAGACGTTTGATGAAATACTTGAGGCAGGGGGGGAGTTTGCCTCTGCGAATGATCTTGAGCAGGAGACAACTATTTTAGATGAAAACGATTCGGAGGCATCTGTCATTAAGTTTGTGAATCAGATCATTCGCGAGGCGTTGCAGGAGCGGGCGACAGATATTCATATTGAACCTCTGGAGGATGATCTGCAGGTGCGGTATCGGATTGACGGCGTGTTGCGAAATATTCCGGTCCCACCGAGGATTAAACTCTTTCAGGCCTCGCTTATTTCCCGAATTAAGATCATGGCGCATCTGGATATTGCGGAGAGGAGGCTTCCGCAGGACGGTCGAATTAATCTGGAGTTTGAAGGACGGCCGATCGACGTGCGTATTGCGACAATTCCGTCTGTGACGGGGGAGTCGATTAGTCTCCGGCTTTTGGGGCAGCAGAGATTTGATTTTGCCCAAATGGGCTTAAGCCCGATTCACGAGGCCAGCGTAAGAAATCTATTGGCTCTACCGAATGGCATTGTTTTGATTACGGGACCGACGGGGTCGGGAAAATCGACCACATTGTACACTTTCTTGGCGTCACTGAATACGAAGGACCGGCGCATCGTGACGATTGAGGACCCTGTAGAAAACAAGATCCCTGGGGTTGTGCAAATTGCGGTAAAGCCTGAGATCAATCTGACCTTTGCAGCAGGATTAAGAAGTATTTTGCGAGGAGATCCGAACGTGGTGATGGTGGGAGAGATGCGGGATGTGGAAACGACAGAGATCGCAATTCGTGCGGCGTTGACGGGGCATTTGGTTTTTTCGACTTTGCACACAAACGATGCCATTGGAGGTATCACGCGTTTGGTGGATATGGGGATCGAGCCCTTTTTGGTGGGATCCTCGGTTCGGGCGTTCATCGCCCAAAGGTTGGTTCGCGTTCTTTGTCCTTGGTGTTGTGAGCCGGCAACCTATTCGGAGCAGTATTTAAAGGATATTGGGATCCCGCTGGAAAAAGCGGCGACGGCACATCGTGCCGTCGGATGCGACCGATGCCGGCAAACGGGGTATCAGGGTAGGCGGGCGATCTTTGAAATCTGTTTGGTCACGCCTCTGCTGCAAGAGATGATTACGGCAAAGGCGACAAACGCGGCGTTGAAAGAAGCGGCCAAATCCCAAGGAATGCGAAATTTGCGTGATGACGGATGGGACAAAGTGGCTGAGGGGACGACGACGATTGAGGAGGTGTTGCGTGTGACGGTGGTGGACGCCTCGAAAAATAAGGAGAGTTAAAGTGCCGACTTTCGCTTACGAGGCGCTGGCGGCGGGTGGGGGTAGGACGGCGGGCAAGTTAGAGGCGAAGAGTCGTCAGGAGGCGCTGGCTCATCTCAATAAGCTACGTTTGCGACCTCTTAAATTACAGGAGGAGGGTGCGATCGTGGCCGCAGGGGGTGAAGGAACGGGAGGTTTTGCCGTGGAGCAACCGATGAGCGAGGCGCAGATCATTTCTTTTACGGAGGAGTTGGGGGATTTGCTGGATGCAGGGTTACAGTTAGAGGGGGCGCTAAAAATGATGGAGCAGAGGTCGGAAGCCTCGGCACTGAAAGCGGTATCCCAGAGTTTGCGGAATCAGGTTCGAGAGGGAACCAGCCTTTCGCGTGCGCTGAAGTCGGCTTCGGCAAGTTTTTCAGATCTGTATTGTAACTTGGTGGCGGCGGGAGAGGTGAGTGGTGCGTTGGGTTCTATCTTGAAGCGGCAGGTGCTGTACCTGAAAAAGTTGAGCGATCTAAAGGGTCGCGTTATTCAAGCGCTGATCTATCCGATGTTTGTGAGCGGGGCAGGGATTTTGTTGATGGTGCTGTTTGTCGTGGTTCTGGTTCCACAATTGGAAAGTTTATTTAGCAAATCCCCCGAAACTACGCCTCTGGTGACAAAGCTACTCTTGGGGACCAGTTACTTTTTGGTGCACTACGGTTGGCTCGTGGCGGCGGGGTTAGCCTTGGGCGGTTTGCTTTTTTGGCAGTGGATTCAGAAGCCGGCAGGAAAGATCTGGTGGGATCAGGCGCGGATGAAGATTCCGGTGGCTGGAGCGGTATTGGAGGCGGCTTTCTATGCGCAGTTTAGTCAGACCTTGGCCAATCTACTGACGAATGGGGTGACCCTATTGCAAGCGATGCAGTTGGTGACGCAGGCTACGCCGAATTCTTACTATCGGTTACGTTTAGAAAAGGCGTCGGTTCAGATTTCAGAGGGATACTCCTTGAGTCGGGCTTTGCGTCAGGTGGGGGGTTTTTCAGACATGTTTTTAGATCTGGTAGCGGTTGGGGAGCAGACCGGGGATTTGTCAAAAGCGCTGGATAAGGCGGGAGCACGTTTTGAAAAGGACATGGATCGCAAGATTCAGAGGATTACCGCATTGATCCAGCCTGTGATCATTGTCGTGATTGCGTTGGTGGTGGGCGTAGTGGTGTACTCGATCATCACCAGTATCTTTGGGGCGATGTCAGGAATGCGAAAAAGCCTTTAATAACTTATTCGGGCTGGTTCGAGGGTTGTTGACGAATGGGGTGAGCAAGCGGGCAGGTGGGCGGAGGAAATCGGGAGATTCCTGCCAAAGTTGGAAGCGTGAAGAAATGGAGCAATCGTCTAGCCCGAATGGGATGGCTTTTCTTTCTCCTTTGGGCGAGTTCGTTGGGGACTGCAGAGGCGCCTCCGGGGCACGCAGTTCCCCCTGCGGTGTGGGATGTGAAGCGGGCAGGGGATTCGTTACCAAGTTGGGCGGGGCCAGTCAGTACGCAACGGGGTGTTCAGATGGCCACGTGGAGGGTTCAGATTCGCCCTCCAGGGGGAGATTCTAAGTTGGCGTTTACGGTGGTTTTTCGGGAACCGGCGGATGGGTTTGCACGCGTGATTTGGCAGGGGCCAGGGCGTGCCGTGACGTTGTGTGGCAATTTGTTTGAGAAAGCGGCTTCGCTTCATCAAAGGACGCTTTTGATTGAGAGAAGCAGTTTAGGGGGTGCGGGTCAGCTGATTGTGGAGTCGACGGGTGAGGAGTCGGTGGTGGAGAGAGTCGAGTTGTCTTGGGTGGAGCCGTTGGTTTTGGCGGCAGGATGGGCGGCGCCGTCTGGTTTGTATCTGACTCCTGGGGGAAAAGTTTTGCCTGGGGACGAAATGCATGGAGGGGGTCGTCATCGGCCGATGGATGAGGATAAGGGTCGGGTTATGGATGCGGTTTTGGATGAGGGCCCGATCAAGATTGATGGGCAGAGTCCCGTTCGATTTATTGCACCGATTGCGGGATCGCCTGCGTATGGAAGATTGGAGGCACAGGTGGCGGGATTGGCACCCGGGGAGGAGCCGTGGTTATGGGTGAATGGGCAAGCTTTAGCGGCAGTGGCGGTGGAGCTTCCTGGTTTGGACGACCCAGGGTTTCGTCAGGGAGCTCTTGGGCAAAGTCTTCGTTATGGGGGATGGCGAACGGTGTTGGCGTATGTGCCAGTGGGTTTATTGCGAAAAGGGGAGAATCAGGTGGATTGGCAAGCGGGTGTGGGGGGCGGAATGACGGTGAGGAATGTGCGGCTTCAGGTAGTTTTTGGTGAGGCGAGTCAGGAGTTGGCTAAGGCGCCTGCCGTTTCGAAGCCACAAGCGGTAATTTCACAGGTTTCCCTACCCATGTTAGAGAAAGGGGTGGAGAGTTTTGTCGAAAAAAGGGCACAACCGAAGTTACGGACAGGATTGTCAACCGGCAGTGGGGTCGTAGGATTGAGGCAAGAATGAAGACGAAAAATTTAAGAAACCATCGGCTAGCTCATGGGGCTGGATTCACCTTAATCGAAATTATGTTGGTGGTGGGTATCATCACCGTTTTGATGGGGTCGGCTATCTTTATGCTGACAGGGAATCTAGAATTCGCGAAAGAGCAAAGGGCACGTGGGGATCTGCAGGCGATTATTACCCAGGTGCGAATGTATGAGATGAAAAATGGGGGTATCCCTTTGTCTCAATCGGCCGGATTGCAAGCTTTGGTCGGAACAGGAAAAGGTTTTGAGGAGTTGCCGAAAGATCCTTGGGGTCAGGATTACAAGTACAAGATCGATTCCTCATCGGCGAAAGGGTTTAAGGTGTATTCTATGGGGGCTGACCGTAAGGACGATGGGGGCAAGGGCGACGATATTAGTTCGAAGTAAGTTGGGGGAAGGGCCGGAAAATGCGGCGGCCGAAGGGGCGTGGGAGACAGGGGTTCACACTTCTCGAGATCATGTTAGCGGTGGGGATTGGTGTGGTGTTTATGGGGGGAGCGGCAGTTTTTCTTTCATCGACGGGGGGAGATCGGGATTTGGAGTCGGCTAGAAAGCTTTTGGAGGAGAAGGCGGGGCAAGCTCGAGAAAAGGCTTTAAGTACAGGAAGGGCGCAGAGGGTGATACTTGGTGGGGGAAGCGTGGATGGGAGTGCTTTTCCTAATGGAGTGGAGATGATGATTGTCACTCCTCTCGATCGGTCGAAAGGAAAAAGCGGATGGAAAACGCCTGAGGATTACCAGTGGCTGTTTACCGGGGGTGGGTTGGTGGAACCGGTGCGTGTGCTGTTAAAACATAACGAAAATGAGGAGCAGTTTTCCTTCAGTGCTTTGACGGGGGAAAGTGTGACGGAAGCAAGGGAGAAGCGGTGAAAAGGGGATCTCCATCTTTCACATTAATCGAGGTGATGTTGGCGGTGGCGGTTTTTGCCTTTGCAGCTGTGGGGTTTGCGGTGGCACTGAACGAGGTGATCGGGATAAATGTGGAGTTGCTTCGAACTGGGATGAGAAGGCAGGCGATGGAGTCGTGTGCCGCAAAAATTCTGGCTACAACGAACAATCTGCAACCAACGGGTAAGGAGTTTCGACCCATCGAAGATGATGGGACAGTTTTTTTGGGTGCTGCGGTGAACCCAATCAATCCCCCGATCGAGCTGCCTGGAACAAATAATAGCCCTGCGCCTAGACTCATTGCGGGTTGGTGGGAGGTGCAGATACAAGCGACTACAAAAAAAGGAGCCCAGCTCGAAAGCATCTCTTTCCTGATGTGGCCTCAGCGATGAGACAGCCAAGCAGATATCGGAGGGGGTTTACCCTAATTGAGGTGACTCTAGGTTTGACTATTTTGATCCTGATCTTCGGGGTGATTTTCCAACTCGTTCAGTTTTCGGTCATGGGGGCAAATGCCGCGGCTCAAGCGAGTTTAAGGAGTCGGGAGGTGAGCGGGCTTTTTGCGCTGGTACGGCAGTTGTGTTTGGATCTGCCAGTCAATTCGCAGCTGGCCATAGAAAATCGGGGTGGTCGAAAGGGTTACGAGTTAGTGATCACGAACGCGCCTGTGGCGATCTTTCCAGAACAGTACGATGGGGTGCGGGTTTTGGGGTTTGAGTTGAGAAAAGCCAAGACAGGGGACGGCAAGGAGTTGTGGTTGGTTGAGTCCTTAACTCGGACGAACACGGGAAAGGCGGAAAAGCCAGAGGTCAACGAGTTCCGGCTTATGGAGGATGTAAAGGGGCTCAAGTGGGAGGCTGGGGATTCCAGAAATCAGGAGAAGATGAATCGACCTGATTGGAGCGAGCCAATGAAGCCAGCTTTCCTGAGGCTGACACTGGAGCGGCAGACAGGAAAAAAGACATTTACCAACACGGCACTGTTTTGGATTCCCGCGGGCATGAGTCCAACAGGGCAAGCTCCGGTAGATCCAGTGACAAGGAGTTTGATGACGACCACGAACAGTACGAATCCAACGGTGAGTCTACCCACCCAATGAAAAGAGTTTATCCGTCTAATTACTCATCGGGTGTAGCGCTCATTATTGTCCTTTGGGCTGTGAGTCTGATTGCGACAGCAATGCTTGGGTTAGCGGCCTTGCTTCAGAGGCAGTTGGATCAGGAGATCGCAGCACTGCAAAATGCCAGAGCGACGCTTGTGGCAGAGTCGGGAATCCAGATGGCACTCAATCCTGGGCTTTATCCAGGAGATATGAAGATTGCGTCTGAACAGTTGAGTGGTCGAATCAGCGAAAGCTGGAAAACGGGGAAGGGCAAGGTACCGGTTAAGTTTACGATCGATACGCAGGATATGACAGGGGAGGCTGGAAAGCTAAACATCAACGCACTGCTTTTGGGAGATAAGGGAGTGGCACGGGCGGTATTGCAGAATCTCTTTGCGAGTTGGGAGGTAAACTTGACGACCTCCTCTTCCCTGATCGATGCGTTGATCGATTGGGTGGATTCTGATGGGTTTGCAACAGGCTCAAACAGTGCGACAGAGAGTAATGTAAGAAATGGAGTTTTTGAAAAGGCAAATGAGCTGGAGAAGGTAATTGGGTGGGCTGAGATGGCAAAGGAGGCTCGAGAGGGGAGTAAGGGGGTGGATCCTATAAAAAAATTTACAGTCTTTGGCTTGGGAAAGCTTTCCCTTCGATCGGCAGATCAGGACGTGATCGAGGCATTCCTTGGTTTACCAAACGGCAGTGCGGGTGAATTCATTAGGCAGCGTATAGGGCAGGATGGAGTCCTTGGGACTCAGGACGATCTGGTGAACCAGGCTCTGCTGGGTCCGAACTCGGCGGCTTGGGCGGACCGTGTCACGGCTGATGAGGATGATCTTTGGCGGGTGACCTCGACGGGTACGGTAGGGGAAGCTACAAGAAAAGTTGTGGCTTTAATCTCCCGTAAATCGAATCCCCCGCAGGTTAGGGCTCGCTGGTCGGAGGAAGAGGCACCGTGAAAGGCAAAGTAGCCAAAGTGAAGAAAGGAAAAGGGAAAGCGGCGACGGGTCCTGTATTTATTTTTCCAGGGCCTGAGGGGTGGGAGGCGTGGAGTACGACGGAGGACGGCGCTCAGTGTGTGGGGCCAATGGATAGCCCAAAAAAGGTAGAAGGGGGTGTGGGTTGCGTTGTTTGCCTTCCTTCGCGTTCCTTCTTTTCGATTCCATTATGGATCCCTGTTGAGGAGGGAATTGCGCCAAGGGAGTTGGCGAAGATTGCACTCGAATCGAAAAATCTTCTGGGCACAAATCCCGATGCGGCGGTGTGGGCCATGGAAGCAATTCGAACTGAGCCCGTCCCTGCAGTGGGAGAGGGGGAACCTGGATCGCGTCAGTTGGAAGCAGTCGCTGTCCTAACAGGCACATTGGAGGAGGAGTGGCTCCTTGAGGAGGCAGGAAGGCATGAAATAGCTGGGAGGGTATTACCAGCTCCCGCGGGAGGAGCTTCGGGAGTTTTGCGAAAGGAGTTGGGGCGTTGGGTGGTCGACTTTTACTCGGGGGGAAAGTGGCTTCACACCCAACCGCTTTTGGCCAGGGAGTTACAAAGCTCGGTATCGGCAGAGATCGCTTCTCTGCTCGCGCAGATGGATGCAGAGGGAACTTTAGGTCCCTTAAGTTTACTCGTATTGAGGGATGAGGGGGAGCTTCCTTTAGGGGGCCAAGATTTTCTCAAGCAGCTGCCATGTCCTGTGAGAACTGAATCGCGGGCAGCGCCTCGTCTGCCTACAGCTCCTTGGGACTTGGAGCCAGCAGTTTTGGCAGAGCGAAGATTGGCCAAGGCTCAGATGGGTGAGCGGAGGAAATTTATTCGTATAGGGATAGGACTCTACGCGGCTCTTATGGCATTGGCTGTCGTATATGTTTCAGTCCCGCTGGTGCGACGCCATCTGATTCAAAGGGAGCTAGCGGGCATTGGGGTGGAGTCTACAAAGATTCGGGATGCAGCGATGAGTTGGAGGGAGGCGGGGGCTTTGGTCAATCCAAAGATGAACGCTTTGGAATTATTGTGGCAGGTCTCACGGCCGTTGATTGAGAAAGATCCCGGGGAGATTGATGGGGTGCGTTTGACTACGTTTGATTATAATTCCAAGAGGTTGCTTCTTCAGGGTGAGGGAAAAGATTTGGAGCAGACGGAAAAGTATTTTGAGTGGTTAAAGAAGGAGCCGATGCTGGCGGCTTTTCAGTGGAAACATCCGCAACCCACATTATTACCGAACGGAAATGCTAGATTTCAAGCGGAGGGGCTTCCCTTGGGGAGCCAAGTTTCCGAGGAAGGAGGGACAGATGCGAACCCTGACGCGCCATGAGAAAAAGCTGACCCTTTTCCTTGCCTTTGCGGTTTTGGCTGGGGTTCATCTTTTAGGGCTTAAGTTTTTGCTCAGTTGGGATCAGGCGAATCGTCGAGATGTTGTCCAAAAGAGGGATGAGCTTGAGGAGGCGAGAGGTTGGATGGAGCAGAAAGCGGAGTGGGAGGAGAAGTCGGCCTGGTTGGAGAAAAACTTAAAAACTGTGCCTACGGAGAATCCTGCCCCTGCTCTCCAGAAAAAATCTCAAAGTGCGGCTACGGCCGCAGGATTAAAGATTGAGGAGCAGACACTTCAAGCTCCACGTCCAGGGGTGGCCTGCACGGTGGTGAGTAATCGAATGAGGTTAACGGGAAGTTTGGGGCAATTTATTCAGTGGGCGGGGCAACTGTACCAACCTGAGAGTGGGGTGGCCTTAACCTTACTAAATCTGAAGCTGAGTCCCGAGCCTCCCAAGATGGTGGGGGAGGCTGAGGTGGGGCAATTCTTTAGGACATCCAAAGAGTGAACAAGTTCTTCACATTGGCGGTAGGGGTTATCCTCGTTTTAGTCGGGAAGGGGATAGTCTGGGGACAGATGACGACCGAAACCATTTCGCAGCCTCCTGTAATTCCCGTTGCGACAACGACGAGTTCAGGCCTGCCCAAGCCCCTCGATCTATCGCGATTCGATGCGTTGGGAAAGAAGTCACCTTTTACGTTGGCTTCGGCAACAGCTGAGGCGGATTTTGCCAAAGAGCTCGTTCTGGGGGGATACGTTCGGATGGATGGGGAAGATTTTGTAATTGTGGCCAACAAGACGAAACCGGAAAGAATTATGGTTGGCCGAAAGCCGTCTCCCTCTGCGCAGGGTATGGTTTTACAGGATTTGAAGAAAGATTCCTCGGGAGATCCCTCTAAGTTGCAGGCAAAAATTAAGAAGGGTACGGAGATGGCGACGCTCAAGTATGAGATTACGGGTGGGGGCGGGGCACCTGTGGCCCCGATTCCCGTTGCAGCTCAAGGTCAACCTCCTATTCCCGGTCTGCCTGGGCAACAGCCTGGGCAAGGTCAGATGAATTCTGGAGGCAAGCCTGGTGCGACCCCTGCTCCCGTCATTCGTCGTCGGGTAATTCCAATTCCACAAGGGGGGAAGAAGTGAAATCTTTGTCATGGGCCTTACTTCTGAGCGGCGTTGGTTTTTTGAACGGAACAGTCCATGCGCAGGTAGCGCCGCAGACCTCAATCCCGGCAGATTTGAATCTTGGGGGAGATGCAAAGGGAAGTGAGGGTGAAACGTCTGAAATGATATCTCCCGACACAATCCAGTTTCCGAATAATCCGGTTTCTGATTTTCTGATGGTTTATGAGAAATTGAAAGGGGTCACGTTAATTAAAGATGCCAGCCTATTGGCGGGTGGTGCAAATCTAAGTCTGACCCTCAATCAACCTGTGAGCAAAGCGGAGGCGATTCGCCTTCTCGAGTCGACCCTTCTTTTGAACGGGTATGCATTCATCGCGGTGGATAAGAATTCGGTGAAGGTGATCAATACGGCGGGTGGAAAGAATCCTAGGAGTGAGGGAGTGTTTCTTTTTACAAATGAAAGTGAGTTGCCCGAGGGGGAGGTCGTTGCTTCTTACGTCTTGCCGTTGACTCATTTGGCGGCCAGTGATGCGGTGGAGATCTTTAACCAGTTTATTGTGCTTCACCCCTACGGAAGCATGGTTGCAGTCCCAGTGGCAAACCAAGTTGTGATTACGGAGAACTCCACCCTGATCCGGCGATTGATTGATGTGAAAAATCTGATCGATATTCCAGCTCCTGAAAAGAAGTCGGAGTTTATTACCTTGGCCCAAGCGAATGCGGATCGAGTGGTCGAGTTAATTACAACCATTTTGGAAAAGCGGGAGGAGGGGGCAAGTGGCGGGGGTGGGAAAGCAGCCACGGGGCAATCAGCACAGCCGGGAATTCCTGGTTTGCCAGGTGCACAGGGTGGGTCAGCAGGGGTGACAATCAGTGGGGGCAAAAGTGGTTTTGCGGGTGATATCCAGCTGATTGCGGATACGCGAACTAATCGAATTCTAGTGATTGCCAGCCCATTTGATTTTGCCGCGATCAAAGCCTTGATTCAGCAGTTCGATATTGCTGTGGAGTTAACAGATCCTTACGAGCATCCATTGAACTATGTTGCGGCTACGGACATGCTTCAGATTTTGGGGGATATGTTGAAGGAGGAGGGGGATGAGGGAGGCGATGGTGCAGCGGGGGGGAGTCAATCGACTGGAAAGGTCTCTGGGGGAATTGGAACTGGGGGAGTGGTGGCGGGTGGGTCGGGAGGACCTATGAGCTCGGGAGGAAAAAAAGCAGACGTTTTGTCTGAGCCTGGGGAGGAGCAGGCGGCTGATTCGTTGATTGTGGGAAAAACAAAGTTGATTGCGGACAATCGGGCGAACTCGATCCTTGTGATCGGGCAGCCTGAGGCAAAAGATAAGGTGAAGGCGATCCTCACTAAATTAGATAA
>Ga0209401_1000780_pt1 | contig 21330 bp, 17 predicted proteins | sample M_140807_MF_Meta_FD_187318 | JGI IMG/M metagenome (GOLD analysis project Ga0209401, IMG submission 187318) | Freshwater microbial communities from Lake Montjoie, Canada to study carbon cycling - M_140807_MF_MetaG (SPAdes) (version 2) | ecosystem: Environmental > Aquatic > Freshwater > Lake... | reverse complement strand
CTCAAGAGTTGCCGGAAATGTGAATAACACGGAAATCAGGCAAGCCAGAAGAGATCGCACCATCGCGGGGAGAAGTTGGCACGATGCATTTCAAAGTTTTTGGAGAGATGCACTTTTGTGAACAACTGCATGGGCAAATGAATTGACCCAAAGTGCTTTCGGTAGTTTTATTGTGAAATGTCCGATTCGCTTCCGAAGCCCCCTACGCCTCCTCTTCCTCCGGGGGTTTCGGTATCAGGCGGTACTCCTAAACCGCCCATTCCGAGTGCTCCAGCTTTACCGAAACCGCCTCTTGCTCCTCCAAGTGTTGGCTTGAAGCCTCCCGCTCCGTCTTTGCCTAAACCTCCTGGACCGCCTCTTGCACCTGCACCCGCAGCACCGGGGTTAAAGAAGGAAACGATGCGTCTTACTCCGCCTGCGGCAGCAAAACCACCCGTCCCTGGTGTGCCTGCCGCATCTACGCCTCCTGCACCTCCTGTGCCGGGCATGCCCCCTAAACCTGCTGGTGTGACTCCTCCTCCAGTTCCTGGAGTTGCTAAACCTCCCGCTGATTTACGAAAAGAGACAATGCGGATATCCCTCCCTCCTCGCCCTGGGGTCGGTGGGGCAGTGGCTCCAGCCAAACCTGCTGGGGGTCCATCTCCTGCGGCAACACAGGTTGCAAAACCAATCACACCTGGAACGGGTGTAGCTGGAGTTGCACAAAAACCTGGCGTTCCGACTCAGCCCGCTCCAAATGTTGCGCCCCGCGCAGGCGGAGTAGCTGTAGCGCGCACCGTTGTTGATAATGATAGCGGGGGCACAGCGCTCGCGATCGCCGCTTTAGTGGCCTCACTGGTAGCCTTTGGCATTGTGTTGATGAGTTTCCTCGGTAAATAAGAACTTATGGCCGACGGATCCACCCTTACCCTTACTCAGTCCAATTTTGAGGTAGCAGTTTTGAAATCTACCGTTCCGGTACTTGTGGATTTTTGGGCTGAGTGGTGCGGACCTTGTAGAATGATTTCACCCCTTCTTGAGCAGATTGCAAAGGATCACGCGGGGAAGGTGGTCGTGGGCAAAGTGAACGTCGATCAGGAGCAGGCTCTCGCGGCAAAGTATGGAATTCAATCCATCCCCGCTTTTTTTATTTTTAAGAGTGGTGAGATTGCGGAGCAGTTTATCGGTGCTCAACACTCCCGGCAGAGCATTGAAGCAAAGCTAGGCTTGTAAAAGCAGGGCAGGGCGCCAAGTGGGCGCAAATTTCAACCGAAAGATGATTTAGGCAGGGCCTACTGTTGTGTAGGTACAACGATAGAGACCAGCAATCCGCTCTTCGTCCCGTTTCATCTTGGTCCGAAGAACTTTCTCAAAGAGTTGACGCTCGTAGTCACGAATCATGGGAAAACTGTCGAGGCAGTCGAGGATGGCGGAGTTGAACTCCGTGATCCGGTGGGTACGGGAGGAATTATCAAAAGAGTACTCTGCCATATAACCGTCTTCTTCGCGGAGTTGGGCGAGGCCACGATAGCGAGACTCTCCTTCTAATTTCTGAAGCTTGATTTCGTAGCGTTGAGTCTCTGCTTTGTAAATGTTGTGAAGAATCTTTTCTGGTCCTAGGGAGCCGTAAATTTCTTTTACCGACTCCAAAATCTGCAGGCTAAACTGAGGATATCGGCTCGGGAAGAATTCACGTGCTCCATCGGTCAAACGGTAGGCTTTTTCGGGGCGACCCATACCTTTGGGGCGGCGCCAAGTATCCAGGTAACCGTCTCTTTCGAGACCAATACAGTGTTGTTTGACCCCCATATAGGAGAGTCCGACCCTTTGACAAAGTTCTGCGACGGAAAGACCTTGGCTCCTCTTAATTTCCCGAAGAATGGAAAGCTTCGGGTTGTGGTTGCTTTTGGAAAGTAACTTGGTCTTCATCCGTGAACCTTAATAATCACTAACCCTGCATTCCAAATCAACTCCTGAATTAAAATTATTCACTAGCCCTAACGGGACTCGAACCCGTGCACCGGCCTTGAGAGGGCCGTGTCCTAACCAGCTAGACGATAGGGCCTCAATCATCCGAAAATAGCGTGTTCGGTCGAGGGAGCAACCTCGGAGAAGTATGTCGCGCAGGACTATTCGACTGTGACTGACTTTGCGAGGTTCCGGGGCTTGTCCACGTCCCGACCTAAGGCGACAGCGGTATGGTAGGAGAATAGCTGTAGCGGAATGACATTGAGAATGGGTTGAAGGAGTTCATGGGTCTTGGGCACCTCAAGAACGGCATCCGCCAAGCCCTTGACCTTTACGTCGCCCTCGTGAGTAACCGCAATGACAGGACCTCCGCGGGCCTTAATTTCCTGTAAACTACCAAGATTTTTATCGTACACCCCGTCCGCAGTCGCGATCAGGACAGTAGGAATTTCCCGATCGATCAAGGCAATCACCCCATGCTTCAGTTCCGCGCTGGGATAGCCCTCTGCATGGATGTACGTGATCTCCTTCATTTTTAAAGCGCCCTCAAGTGCGATTGGGAAATTGGCCAAACGGCCCAGAAAAAGCATCGAGCGGGAGTGGGCAAAGGTTTTTGCAGCTTTTGCAATCGCCTCAGAGTGACGCAACGCTTGCTGGATCTTTTCGGGAAGCTGGGTAATCGCCTCAAGAATTTCGGTGCCGTGAGCAGCGGAGAGTTGATGCAACCGTCCCAATAGAAGCCCGAGCAGCGTAAAGACCATGACTTGGGAGGTGAACGATTTTGTGGCCGCTACGCCGATCTCCGGTCCTGCGTGCATATACACACCGCCATCACTCTCTCGAGCAATGGAGCTGGCCACGTTATTGCAAATTCCAAGGCATGAATACCCGCGACGCTTGGCTTCACGAAGGGCTCCCAATGTATCTGCGGTTTCACCTGATTGACTGACTGCTAAAAAAAGTGTTTTTGGCGAGATGGGGGAGTCGCTGTATCGAAACTCGCTGGCATGTTGAGTCTCGACGGGGATCTTCGCCAAGGTTTCGATCAGATATTTTCCGACCATTCCCGAGTGAAGAGCTGTTCCGCATCCGATGACTGAAATTCGCTCTACTTGCCGAAGCTGATCAGAGCTCATGTTCAAGCCGCCCAACTTGGCGGTGGCTCCGTCTCGGTCGAGCCTACCACGGAAAGCATTTTCGATGGAGCGGGGTTGCTCCATGATTTCTTTAAGCATGAAGTGGGCGTGAGGACCCTTGTCTGAGTGGATCACACCGTTTTCTATTTGCTCAACTTTGACATGGGTATGTGCGCCTAAAGGGGAGGAGACGTCAAAATGGTCTGCATGAAGTGCAACAATCTCCTGATCCTGTAGAATGACGACGCGGTTGGTGTAGGGGGCTAGGGCTTGAGTGTCGCTGGCTAGGAAATTCTCACCTTCTCCGACTCCGATCACCAGCGGGCTTCCTCGACGAGCTCCGACAACCATTTTGGGGAAATCACTGTGGATGACTGCAATTCCTAAAGTTCCTCGAATTTGTGAAAGAGTGGTTCGGACGGCTTCGAGAAGACGAGCCTCGCCTGTGGCTTTGCTTTTTTCATACGAGTCGCCCAAGCAGTGAGCAAAAACTTCCGTATCGGTTTCCGATTGAAACTTGTGTCCTGCCCGAGTCAGCTTCTCCTTCAATTCGAGAAAGTTTTCAATCACGCCGTTGTGGACAAGGGCTAGTTTACCCGAAGCGTCTAGATGAGGGTGGGCATTCGCATCCGTGGGTGCGCCATGTGTTGCCCAACGGGTATGACTGATTCCAATTTCACCTAGAATGGGTTTTGCCATGCAGGCTTTGGCAAGGTTTTCAATCCTACCGCTTTTTTTGCGAACCTCGATTCCATGACCGTTTATAATTGCCAGACCGGCCGAGTCGTATCCTCTGTATTCCAGTCGGCTTAACGCTTCCAGAAGAATGGGCTGAGCCTTGCGAGGCCCCACATAGGCGACAATTCCACACATCGTAAACTTGTTCTAGCCGTTGGGGGAGATAGGGTCAATTGATGAGCCAGCGCAGTGCAATCAGTACAGATCAGGTGATCAGTGTGATCTTGGGGGGCGGGGAGGGGAACCGCTTGTTCCCTTTAACTCAGGAGCGCGCCAAACCTGCAGTTCCCATCGCAGGAAAGTATCGGTTAGTGGATATTCCGATCAGCCTCAGCCTCAATTCGGGGATTAAGAGAATCTTTCTCCTGACACAGTACCTTAGCTCCTCACTTCACAGGCATGTTCAGCAAAGCTACCGGTTTGATGATTTTATTCCTCGCGGATTCATTGAAATTGTAGCTGCCCAAAAGACCCGGGAGGGAACCGAATGGTATCAGGGGACGGCGGATGCGGTTCGGCAAGGGTTGATTCATTTTGACAATCATCCGCATGAATACGTTTTGATTCTTTCGGGGGATCAACTCTACCGGATGGATTTCAGGGAGATGCTGGAACAGCATGTCTCAACCGGGTCGGAGATTACCATCGCCACTTTGCCCGTGGACAAGAAGTCCGCACCCAGTTTAGGGATCTTAAAGGCGGATGTGGAACGACGAATCACCGAGTTTGTGGAGAAACCGAAGGATCCGGCCGTGTTGGCTTCGATGGAAAGCGGACCTGCCATGCCCAAGGGCCGTCCCTACCTCGCCTCGATGGGAATTTATATCTTTAATCGGGAGACCCTGCGCGACTGTTTGGATGGAAATGATGGGAAGGATTTCGGCAAAAATATTCTTCCTGCTGCCATCGGAAGCAAGAAGGTGTCCGCATTCATTCATGATGGGTATTGGGAAGACATTGGTACGATTGGGGCATTTTACCGCGCCAACCTAGATCTGTTGGCCCAAGCGCCGAAGTTTGATTTCGGATTAAGCACCGCCCCCATCTACACGAGGGCGCGGTTTCTACCGGGTTCGGTGGTGGAAGATTGTCAGGTGATACAGGCAATTGTTTCAGATGGCTGCATGATTCGGAAAAGCATCCTGGATCAGGCGGTGATTGGGATTCGGTCTCGGATTGGGCCGGGTTGCCAGATTCGTCGTTCCATCCTGATGGGAGCAGATTATTGCGAAACCCCTTTCCAGCATGAGGACAATCGAAAAAGGCAGCGGCCAGCCATTGGCATTGGGGAGGGGACCGTAATTGAGGATGCAATTATCGACAAGAACGTGAGGATAGGACGGAACGTCGTGATCCGAGCGGCTGGAAAGAACCGAGATATGGATGGGGAAAACTTCTATGTTCGGGATGGTGTGGTGATCATCCCCAAGGGAAGTGCGATTCCTGACGGGACTGTGATCTAGAAAACCGTTGCGCTACGAAGAAATAAGAATGATAATTTACAAACGTCAGCGGGCGTAATGTAATGGTAGCCTGCGAGCTTCCCAAGCTTGATGTGAGAGTTCGATTCTCTCCGCCCGCAAATTGATTTTCTTGCGATCGTAATTGTTCTGACGCGCAGGGTGACAAAGGGAAGGTTTCAGCCAAGAATAGGGAATGAAGATTCACGATCCGATGCTTCACCGAATTGCGGTAGGTGTTGCACTCGTTTTTTTGGGATTGGCCTGTTTAAACATTCTCCGTCCCTTCTTTGGGCCTTTGCTTTGGGCGGTCATTTTGACGGTGGCGACCTGGCCGGTTTTTCTTTGGATCAAAAACCGTATGCCCTCGCGCCCGATACTCGCTTCGGTTTTGACCAGCCTCCTTATCGCCGTTTTTTGTATGATACCGATTACCTATGGTGTGGCGGTGGCAGCTCAATCGGTAAAGCCTTTATCGCAACTGATGTTGGATTATTCCAAGGAGGGCCTACCTCATCCTCCGATGTGGTTGCGTGAGTATCCTTACGGGCAGATGCTTTTCCAGAAGTGGGAAAATGCATCGCAGGATCGCACGCAACTTCTGCAGGACTTAAGTCCATTACTGAAGCAGGGGGCGACAAGGCTTGGGCAGATGGCGGGAAAGGTTGGGGTGGGGCTCCTTGAATTCGCATTCAGCCTGATCATTTGCGGATTTTTCTTTGCGTATGGGGAAACATTAACTCGTTCGAGTCTTCAGACGCTGGAAAAGCTTTTCGGGCCTCGCGGCGGGGAGTTACTTGATCTTTCCGCCAGAACGATTCGAAGCGTGATGTTGGGGGTTCTGGGTACGGCGGCGCTGCAGGCGGCTCTGATGTGCGTCGGCTTTTCGTTGGCAGGGGTTCCGCAGGTGGTGCTGCTGGGCTTTGCAGGATTCTTTTTTGCCAGTCTTCAATTGTCCTGTGGAATCGTATGGATTCCTGTCGTAATCTGGCTTTTTATGGAGGGCAAGAATGGCTGGGCTATTTTTAACTTGGTTTGGGGTGTTGGGGTAGTGGGTCTCGTGGATAATTTTACAAAACCGTACCTCATTAGCCGCGGGAGTAACCTGCCATTTGGAATTATCTTCTTGGGGGTAATCGGCGGATTTCTGGCTTATGGTTTTCTAGGTATCTTTTTCGGAGCGACGCTAATGGCCGTAGCTTTTCGCTTGTTCAAAGAGTGGTTGGCGGGAGAAGAAGGGTAGTTTTAAGCCATGTTGTGACTCTGACTGGAGGTGCCTCTTTTGTGACCTCAACCGTCGGGTCCGGCAAGCTGTGGCGGCGGCTCTGGCATTGGTGAGAGGGTATGCATGCAACTACTCGATCGTTCGCCACGCCAGCTCACTTGCTTACCTATCGAGTTCTTAACGGAGCTTGTTCTTGAGGAGGATCAATTCCTTGTTTTCCCAGGCCATATTTTCGAAAAATTAAACACTATCAGTATTTTATAAGTATTTATCTATAAATAGTTAATAACGCTTTTTTCAGTTGTCGTAAGAGCTCTGCTCACTACCTTCATCGGATGGCAGCCAAGGAAAAAAACGTCGTAACAGGAACATACGACGCTTCAAAGATCGATAAGCTGGAGGGGTTGGAGGCCGTTCGTAAGCGGCCTGGGATGTATATTGGGGATCCGGATGAGCGTGGATTGCACCACTGTGTTTTTGAAGTTCTAGATAACTCGGTCGATGAGCATTTGGCAGGTCACTGCGAGCACATCGAAGTCACGATTCACGTCGACGGATCGATCAGTATTTCCGATGACGGCCGAGGCATCCCGGTCGACATGCATCCGAAGTTCAAGATGCCTGCGGTGGAGTTGGTTCTCACCAATCTGCATGCGGGAGGCAAGTTCGATCAGGGAGCGTATAAATATTCTGGTGGACTGCACGGGGTCGGCGCGAAGTGCGTCAATGCCCTCTCTGAATGGTTTGAGGTTGAGATTTCCCGGGACGGAAAGCTCTATCACATGGAGTTTGAGCAGGGTAAGACCACCTCGAAGCTCAGCGTCACCGGAAAATCGAAGAAGACTGGTACAAAGATCACCTTCAAGCCAGACCCGATCATTTTTACCGATACGACTAAGTTCAAATTCGACCTGCTGGCCAAAAGAATGCGGGAACTCGCCTTTCTTAATCCCGGTTTATCGATAACTCTGACCGATGAGGGTAAGAATGGGAAAACAGAGACCTTTCTCTACAAGGATGGGATCGAGGAGTTTGTGAAGCAGATGGTGAAGGCGAAGTCTCCTATCCATCCCAAGCCGATTGTTTTGGAGAAGAAGAAGGACGAGGTGTTTGTGGATTGTGTGATCCAGTACCACGATGGATATGACGAAACCTTGCTTCCTTTTGCTAACTCAATCCCCAACCCAGACGGGGGTACCCACGTATCAGGATTCCGTTCGGCTCTCACCCGTGCCATCAATCAGTACGCTTCGGGTAAGAATTTGGCGAAGGATAAGGATCCCAAGATTACGGGTGAAGACGTTCGGGAGGGGTTGATCTGCGTATTAAGCATTAAGTTGCCGAATCCACGTTTTAACGCTCAGACAAAGGTGAAGTTGGTCAATGCTGAGATTGAAGGGATCGTCGGAAGTTGTGTTTACGAGGGTCTTCTTGCTTTCCTGGAAGAGACCCCTGGTGTTGGAAAAAAGATTTTTGAGAAAGCCCTCACGGCAGCTCGTGCCCGAGAAGCAGCCCGGAAGGCGAAAGAGACGATTCGTAAGGGAGCGTTTAGCGGGGGCGGATTGCCCGGCAAATTGGCTGACTGCTCGGAACGTGATCCTTCTCAGTGCGAACTTTACATAGTTGAGGGTGATTCGGCAGGTGGCTCTGCCAAGCAGGGGCGTGATCGTCGAACCCAGGCGATTCTTCCGATTCGTGGAAAATTGATCAATGTCGAGAAAGCCTCGATTGATCGCGTGCTAAACAATAATGAAATTCGGACGATCATCACGGCCGTGGGCACCGGGATTGGGACGTCGGCGGACAAGGATAAAGAAACGGAGGGGAGTGGTGGTTTTGACCTGAGCCGTCTGCGTTATCATAAGATCATCCTGATGACCGATGCGGACGTAGACGGATCCCACATCCGCACTCTGCTCCTTACCTTCTTTTTCCGAAAAATGCCTGAGTTGGTGGCTTTGGGGCATATTTACGTGGCGCAACCGCCCTTATTCCTGATCAAGCGGAAGAAGAGGGAGGAGTACGTGGATGACAACGAGACATTGGACAAGATTTTGATCGAGCTTGGGACGGAGGAGGTATCGTTAGTCCGTCTCTCGGACAAGAAGACTTACAACAAAGCTCAGCTCATGGATGTGTTGGTCTCTTTGCAGGAGCTGGAAAAGCTTTCCCGTGCTGTCACTCGCAGGGGAGCCAAGTTTGAGGATTATCTGGAGGCGCGTAACCCGAAGACAGGTGACCTGCCCAAATATATTGCGAAATTGAGAAAACAAACTGAGGAGACATTCGAGTTTTTGATGGACGACAAGGAGGTGGCTAAGTTCCGGGATAAGATGGGGATTGAGGATGAGGGGGATGAGGATGAAATAGAGGAAAAAGGCAGCAAGGGGAAGGATGCCAAGGAGAAAGATGATAAGGCCAAGGAAGAGGATAAGAGCGGTTTAAAGGCGAGGATTTACGAAATCTACGAGGCGAGCAGCATTTCCAAGGTTCTCCAAGGTTTGGCTAAAAAGGGAATGGCAATGGATCACTACTCGGCTCAGGACAAGCCCCTATTTGAACTGATTGAGGGTGACGCCGACAAACCTACCAAGACTCCGATCTTCTCGATCGCTGAAATTCTTACCGGCGTAAAGGGCGTCGGAAAACGGGGGGTTCAGATCACTCGGTTCAAAGGCTTAGGCGAAATGGATGCAAAAGAACTCTTTTCGACCACAATGGATCCAGAGAAGAGGCAGTTACTAAAGGTGGATCTGGTGGATGCGGCAAAGGCAGATGAGATCTTCACCACCTTGATGGGGGACGAGGTCGAACCGCGACGTATCTTCATTGAGGAAAATGCCCTCAACGTCCGCAACTTGGACATTTAGGCGCGAGGCTACCGATTATGGCAATTTCCAAAGAAAAGATTGTTCCGATCAATGTTGCGGATGAGATGCAGAAGTCGTTTCTCGACTACTCGATGTCCGTTATTATCTCTCGGGCTTTGCCCGATGCGCGGGACGGGTTGAAGCCTTCCCAACGCCGTATTTTGTACGCGATGGATGGGTTGGGAGTTCAGCCCAACCGCAAACCGGTGAAGTGTGCGAAGATCGTCGGTGAGACGATGGGCAATTTCCATCCTCACGGCGATATGGCGATCTACCCGACCTTGGTGGGTATGGGGCAGTGGTGGGGAACTCGACATCTCTTGATTGAAGGGAGAGGTAACTTCGGTTCCATCGACGGAGATCCACCTGCGTCGATGCGGTACACTGAGGCACGACTACACCACTTAGGGGCGGCCCTGATGAACGATATGGATCGGGACACGGTTGATTTTGTTCCGACGTACGATGAGCGTTTGACCGAGCCTGTTGTTCTTCCTGCCTCCTTTCCAAATCTGATTGTTAACGGTGGAACGGGCATTGCGGTGGGAATGGCGACGAATATTCCGCCCCATAATCTGGGGGAAACGATTGATGCGATTGTCGCGTTGATTGAGGATCCGAAGTTAACGGCTGAGCAGATCTTAAAGATCATGCCTGGACCGGATTTCCCAACCGGCGCCTTGATTTGCGGTAAGGAGTCGATCGCTTCGTACTATAAGACTGGGCGGGGATCTCTGAAGCTGCGTGGCAAGGTCTCGGTTGAGGATGGGCGTTCGGGCAAGCAGCAGTTGGTGATTACGGAAGTTCCCTACAATGTGAACCCGGAGGAGTTGATCAAGCGGGTGGCCGAATTGGTAGAGGAGAAAAAGCTAGAGGGTATCAGTGATGCGAGAAATGAGTCGGATGAGTCGATCCGAATTGTTCTCGAGTTGAAGAGGGACGTGATCGCTAAGGTGGTGATCAATAATTTGTACAAGCACACGGCGTTGGAGAGCAGTTTCGGGGTGATCATGTTGGCGCTGGATGGGCGTCGTCCGAAGTTAATGCCGATGCGGGACATGTTGTTCTGCTATCTGGAGCATCGTCGGGAAGTGGTGATTCGTCGGACCAAGTTCGATCTCAAAGTAGCAGAGGACCGGGCTCACATCCTCGAGGGGTACAAGAAGGCACTCGATCATTTGGACGACTTCGTGAAGATCATCCGGGCTTCCAAAGATCGCGCCACGGCGAAGGAGAAGTTGATCGCAAAGTACAAGCTGAGTGACCGGCAGGCGGATGCGATCCTTGAACTGCGACTTTATCAGTTGACCGGATTGGAGCGGGATAAGATCGAAGAAGAGTATCTGGCCGTTATTCAGAAGATTGAAGAGCTACGGAGCATTCTGGCGAGCGAGAAGAAGGTTTATACGATCATCAAAAAGGAGTTGCTTGAGATTAAGGAAAAGTACGCTGACAAGCGCCGCACCCAGATCGTTAAAGACGAAGGTGAGATTGATGTGCAAGACTTGATTGCAAAGGAGAGCACCCTCATCACCCTGTCCCATGCGGGGTACATCAAACGGACCTCGGCGGATAGCTATCGGGCGCAGAAGAGGGGTGGCAAGGGCGTGATTGGGATGAAGTCGAAGGAAGAGAAGGGGGAGGATGAGGAGACCGACTTCGTTGAGCATCTCTTTTCTGCATCTACACACGATTATCTTATGTTCTTTACGAGTACGGGCCGCGTGTATGTGGAGAAGGTTTACGAGATTCCCGAGATGGGTCGGACAGCTCGAGGGAAGTCGATTGCCAACGTACTGGCTCTGCAGCCTGGGGAGAAGATAGCGGCGTTGATCTGCGTGCAGGAGTTTACGGACAAGCAGCACCTGGTCATGGCAACTTCTTCAGGGATCGTTAAGAAAACCAACCTTTCGGATTACTCCAATTTCAGAAAGGGAGGAATTATTGGGATCAAGATTGAGTCTGGAGATCATCTGATTGCTTGTGCTTTGACAAATGGGAAGCAGGAGGTTGTTTTGGTTACTTCTGAGGGAATGAGCCTGCGATTCCATGAAGATCAGTTACGGGATCAGGGGCGTGCAACGGTTGGGGTTTTTGGAATTCGACCCGAGAAGAAGGATAAGGTGGTAGGGGCTGCGGTTGTCGACCCTAAGGCCACCTTGCTTGTCGTGGGAGAGAATGGAGTTGGAAAGAGGACTTCCTTTGAGGATTACCGCAGTCAGACACGGGGCGGCAAAGGAATCATTACGATGAAGACGACTGACAAGACAGGGTTGGTGGCAGGCGCTATTTCCGTAAAGGATACGGATGAGATCATGATGATCACAGAGAAAGGTCAGATGGTTCGGACAAAAGTGAAAGATATTCGTGAGTCCGGAAGAAACACCCAAGGGGTTTACTTAGTTCGTTTGCAAAAGGGGGATCGGCTTCAGGGTGTCGCCAGGGTGGTTGATACGGAGGAGGACGAACAGCTCGAGTTAGGCACGTGAGGAGTTTTGTTGGGCTGTTTCTTGGTCTCTGGATTTCTGCAGGTTTAGGTTTCGCTGAGCCACAGACTCCGATCGAGCGAGTAGGTTTTGGTTCCTGCTACAAACCAGAAAAAAAGACCGATCTCTGGAATGCGGTGAAGCAGTTTGATCCGCAGCTTTGGCTTTGGTTAGGGGACAACTTTTACAATGATTTTGTGGATGGAAAGTATATCGCCTTCAATAACGACCCGCAGGCTTTTGTAAAAGGTTACGCAAAGTTAAAGAGCAGTCAGGGGATGGAAGCTCTTCAAGGTTTGATGCCCGATCGGGTGATGGCCACTTGGGATGATCACGACTATGGGAAAAATGATGCAGGGAAAGAGTACGCCAGGAAAGAGGAGGCTCGAAAAGCATTTGTAAAATTCTGGGGTAGCGCTGATCAAGCCGAAGGCGTTTATTCTTCGAAAGATTGGGGTCCTGCCGGAAAGTGTGTGCGGGTGATCATGCTCGATCTGCGTTCTCAGCGTGATCCCTTACCCAAAAAGGGGCAGGGAGCTTCGGACGGGGACATGTTGGGAGAGGAGCAGTGGCTTTGGCTTAAGAAGGAGTTATCCAAGCCAGAGGCGGATATTGTGGTGATCGGTTCAAGCATTCAGTTCGTTGCGGAGAAACACCGCTTCGAGAAGTGGGCCAACTTCCCAAAGTGTAAGGGTAGGATCCTCAAGTTGATCGGGGAACTTGGCGTGAAAGGGGTTCTTTTTGTCAGTGGAGATCGTCACAACGGAGAGATATCCTGCCAAAAGGGTACCGAGGCGGGTTATCCGATCTACGACTTCACTTCGAGTGGGTTGACAGAGGTTTCTTCTATCACTGAAGAGGAAAATCCGAGCCGTGTTGGTCAACTGGTCAACGGGCAAAACTTCGGGGCAATCCTCATCGACTGGTCTGCTACCGATCCAATGATTATCGGTGAACTTCGTCGGGCGGACGGAACTGTGGCGGAGACGGTTTCTATCCCGTTGTCCCAACTTGCCCCGCCCAAGCGGTAATCTAACTTCCAATATGGCCATTGTTGTTCCTCGTCCGGATTTAAACTTGTGGGAGAAGCTCTATCTGCCCTCGATCGTCGGGGGAATGCTGATCACTTTACGGCATATGCTGGAGACCATTGTAGGTAGGGTTTTTCCAAAAAAAGCCAAAGGCCCGCGTTCGCTCATGGATATGAGTGCCACGGGCTTGCTCACGATGCAGTACCCTGAAGAGAAGTGGCCGATGCCGGATGGATATCGTGGGGCTCCTGTTCTGGTAAAGGATCAGCATGGAAGGGAGAAGTGCGTCTCGTGTCAGCTTTGTGAATTTGTTTGTCCCCCGCGGGCAATTCGGATCACTCCAGGCTTTATTCCGGGCACGGATGTCAACGCGAACGTGGAGAAAAAACCGCGCGAATTCGATATCGATATGTTGCGTTGCATTTATTGCGGAATGTGTGAGGAGGTTTGTCCTGAGGAGGCTATCTATCTTCGGAAGGAGCAACCGATTTTCGTTGGGACCAGTCGGGCGGGGATGGTGAGGCATAAAGAGGAACTTTATGCGTTGGGCGGTGTGATGGATCGCCCGATTCGGAAGTGGCACGGCAAGTAGACTCAAGGATCTTCCCCGGATGGAACCTCTTTTCTTTTGGATCTTAGCCGTAGGGCTAGTTGTTTCGGCATCCGCTCTCGTCGCCTTTCGAAATCCCGTTACCAACGCGGTATGTCTGGTTGTGGCTCTGGTGATTCAGGCAGCCCTCTTCATTACCCTTGAAGCCTTTTTTCTGGCTGCCGTTCAGGTGATTGTTTATGCGGGCGCGGTGATGGTTCTGTTCCTTTTTGTGATCATGCTGTTGGATGTGAAGGAGGAGGCGCGACGGACACCACCTTGGGTGAAGATTGTGGGTGTGCTGAGTGTGGGCGGAGTCGCGATCTTAGGATTAACCAAGATCGTTCCTCTTTTTCCATTTACCCAGAAGACACTGCACTGGGGGCAAGGGAAGGGGGGTGGTTCGGCCTCGGAATTGGGAAAACTGCTCTTCACTTCCTACAGCCCGCTTTTCCTGGCGACAGGGGTTTTGCTCTTGGTGGCGACCGTGGGAGTTGTCGTTCTGTGTCGTAAGGACCCTGAGTCATGATTTTTGGTGAGATTACCCTAGGCCACTACCTGGCCCTCAGTTCATTACTTTTCCTGATTGGACTCGCGGGGGTGATTTTGCGTCGGAGTTTGCTTATCATCATGATGTCACTCGAACTCCTCCTGAATGCGGCCAATTTGGCTTTAGTCGCAGTTGGGAGATTTCAAGGGCTACCTGATCCTCAAGTGGCAGTCTTTTTTGTGATCACGGTTGCTGCGGCGGAGGTTGCACTGGGTTTGGCTATCTTGGTGGCAATTTTTAGAATCAAAAAAACAACGGCTGCCGATCAATTGGCTACCCTCCGCTTCTAATGATCGCATACTTTCTTTATCTCATTCTGCTTCTTCCGCTTATTGCGGCAGTTTCCATCCGGGTCTTTCTTCATCCATTTCCCCGCATTTCTGTTGCCGTATCCACCTTCGCTTGCTTGGGCAGCTTTGTGGGGTCTTTAGGAATGCTTTTCAGCGGCTCGGTATCTGGGGAAGTTGTCGCACCTGTGCTTCCGTGGATTGAGTGGGCGGGTTTTAAGGCGAACTTTGGCCTCATGGGGGATCCGTTGGCACGGGGAATGGCCGTGCTCGTTTCTGGCGTTGCCCTCTTAGTTCACATCTACTCGATCGGTTATCTGGAAAAGGATCCGTGCCGCAGTCGTTTTTTTGCGGAGCTGTCGCTTTTCGTATTTTCGATGCTGGGGATTGTTTTGGCGGACAATTTGGTCTCGATGTTCATTTTCTGGGAACTTGTGGGACTAAGCTCTTATCTGCTTATCGGATTCTGGGTTGAAAGACCTGCCGCCGGGGCAGCGGCAAATAAAGCCTTCTTGGTGAATCGCGTGGGTGACTTTGGATTCATTCTTGGAATCCTGGGGGCCTGGGCGCTCTTTGGAACAGTGGGTTTTTCTGATTTACCGGCTCGTGTTGCGGGGGTGGCGCCCGGCTGGGCTGTAACTGCTGTCGGCTTGGGTCTGTTTTGTGGTTGCTTAGGGAAGTCTGCTCAATTCCCACTTCACGTTTGGCTACCTGACTCAATGGAGGGGCCTACGCCAGTTTCCTCCCTCCTTCACGCGGCGACGATGGTGGTGGCCGGAGTTTATATGTTGATTCGAGTTTTCCCGATTTTGGAATTGAGCCATGTGACAATGACGACGATTGCATGGGTCGGTGGCGTAATGACTCTTTTGCCAGCTCTGATTGCATGTCAGCAGAACGATATTAAGAGGATTCTGGCTTACTCCACTCTTTCGGAAATCGCCTATATGGTCATGGCCGTAGGGTTGGGAGTGACTGGTCCAGCGATGTATCATCTTGTGACCCACGCTTTTTTTAAGTGCCTTCTGTTTTTGGCTGCAGGGTCCGTCATCCATGGATGCCACGAAGAGCAGGATATCTGGAAAATGGGGGGTCTTGCAAAAAGGATGCCTTTTACGGCTTTTGTTCTGCTGCTTGGAACCATTGCCCTGTGCGGAATTCCGCCTGTCTCCGGTTTCTGGAGTAAGGACGCAATCTTTGCTGCGATGGCGCACTCTCCCGGATTGGCCGCGATCTCGATGGGGGCAGGATTTTTCACATCCTTCTTTATGTTGCGAATGATCTTGGTGGCCTTTTGTGGGGAGCCGAAGAGTGAGGCCGCTCGTCATGCTCATGAGGGCTCATTCTTTATGATTGGACCGATGGCTGTTCTTGCTTTGCTTTCCGTGGTCGGAGGGCTGCTTCCGGTCGAAAAGTTTCTGGGTTATAGCCATGCCTCGGAACACGCCTCATGGACCCTCTGGCTTTCGCTTGTGCTAGCAGTAGCTGGTTTTGTTCCTGCTTACTCTTTTTACCGTCGCGCGACCCAAGAGCCTTTGAATTTTGTGGTCTTACGCAACAAGTTTTACGTGGATGAGTTTTATCAAAGGGTTTTCGTTTCGACACAGGATTCCTTTGGAAGACTTGCGGATGCTTTTGAGGGTTGGGTGGTACGGGGCTTTTTGGTGAGGGGATCGGGTGTGATGGCAAGGGCGTCGGGGCAGGGGTTGCGTCTTGTGCAGTGCGGGCAGGTCCAAGTTTATGCGGCTGTTTTCATAATCGGCGTGCTGGTCCTGCTAGGTTGGTTATGGAAGCAAGGGGCCTTGCGATGACGTTAACTTGGGCGTTACCTCTGCTTTTGCTTCTACCCACATTAGGTGTGGTAGCGATTGCCTTGGGGTCAGATCCAAGAAGAACAGCCCTAGGTGTATCTTTGCTGAATTTCATTCCTGCTTTTCTTGTTTCCGGTGTTGTTTTGAGACAGGGAGAAATTCTGTTTGGACCTGAAGTTTCCACTCTGCGTGAAGTATTTCCTATTCAGTTTCGACTTGGGTGTGATGGTCTAAGCCTACCGCTTCTTTGGTTAACCCTCGTTGTGACTTTGGCTGCAATGGGGGTGGCTCGCGCACAGGTGAAGAGGTCGAAAGAGTACTTTATCTGTCTTCTGCTGGTGGGCTTGGGTGGGCTGGGAGCATTCCTTTCGGTCGATTTGTTCTACTTTTTCTCTTTTCACGAGGTTGCTTTGATTCCGAGTTTCCTTCTTATTGGAATATGGGGTCAGGGAGACCGAACGGGGGCTGCATGGAGAATGACTATCTATCTCATGTTGGGGAGCCTTCTGCTTTTGTTGGGTTTGTTGGGCTTGGTTTTTGCGGTTCCTGAAATTTCAAGGACTCTCGATTGGCGAGTATTGACTGAAACGTTGAGGGCCCAGCCTCTAGGAGTAAAGCATCAGACGATTTTGGCGGCTCTTCTTCTGGTTGGATTCGGAACCCTTGTTTCCTTGGTTCCATTCCATAGTTGGGCTCCTGGTGGTTACGCGTCTGCGCCTGCTCCTGCTGCTATGTTGCACGCAGGAGTTTTGAAGAAGTTTGGATTGTATGGGCTTTTGCGCTTGGCGTTAACCATGACGCCGCTTGGGTGGAAAGAGATCAGTTGGGTTGTGGGGCTCATGCTTGCCGGAAACATTCTTTATCTCGGTTTGGCCTCACTTGCGCAGCGGGATTTCCGTTGGCTCCTTGGTTTTTCGAGTGCCATGCATATGGGGACACTGTTCTTAGGTTTGATTGGGGGCACGGTTTTAGGTTTGGGTGGAGCTCTGGTGCTCATGGTGGGGCACGGGTTGAGTGCGGCTCTTGGATTTGCTGTAGCAGGGGAAATTGGACACCGAACAGGAACGACCTGGATGCAGGATTTGGGTGGATTGGCTAAGAAAGCTCCCAAGTTGTGGTTTTACCTCATGATTGCCGGAATGGCTTCCATTGGTCTTCCTGGGATGGCCAATTTCGCAGGCGAGATCATGATCTTTTTTGGAGCTTGGTCGTCCCATCCAATCCTCGTTGGGATCGCAGCATGGGGCGTAGTTCTCTCTTCTGTGGCAATGCTCCGTGCGATACGAAGTATTTCCTCGGGTCCTGTTTCTGTGGCTATGACAACCCAACAGACTTCGGACTTACAGGGCACCAGTGAAGTTTGGCCTTTTGCATTCCTTACGGTCCTCCTTTTTGCGGTGGGATTTATTCCTAACTTAATTTTAGGTCCGGCTCGACCCATACTTGAAAGGTTAATCCAGCCATGAGTCCTTGGCTTTGTCCTGAAGTGTTGCTGGTTTTGGCGGGAGTGGGCTTAATTCTCACGGACGCACTGCTTCCTCCGGGTAAGCGAACTGTTTTGCCTGGGATCGCCTTAGTGACTAGTTGCGTCTTGTTGGCAGGAACAATTTGGCAATCGGGACAACCTATGACGTCCTCATGGGGAAATCTTTTTGTGACGGACGGGTTGTCGTCTGTCTTTAAGCCCTTTTTTGTTCTTTGTCTTGTGGGTGTGACCCTGATTTCCGTGCGAACACCGATGGGCAGGGAAGAAACCGTTCGGTCTGAATTTCTAGCGCTTCCGTTTTTTTCGAGTGCTGGATTATGTTTGCTAGCCAGTGCTCATGACTTTCTGGCGATCTTTGTGGCGCTCGAGCTTGTTGCGATCTCTCTCTATCTCTTGGTGGCTTTTCAACGAACCCAAGTGAAAAGTCTGGAGGCCGGCATGAAGCTTCTGGTGATGGGCGGATTATCTACCGGATTTCTTGTGATGGGGATCGCGTGGCTGTATGCAGCTGCAGGCACAACGGAATTTACCCGAATCCTTCTTGAGCAGGCTGGTCGCCCCGCAAGTGTTGCTCTCCTGCTTGCAGTGGGACTCATTGTAACGGGATTAGCTTTTAAAATTGCGGCGGTTCCTTTCCATGCGTGGGCTCCGGATGTTTATGAGGGTGCACCGACCTCCATAACTGCTTTTCTGGCAGTTGCCTCCAAGGCGGCTGGATTTGTCTTGTTGGTGCGAATCTTCGGATTTGGTGCGTTTGCTTTGGATTCGGTCGCTCTCGTGTTTCGGCCTATTCTTCTGACTCTTGGAATTGCCACTGTAACCTTGGGAACCCTTGCAGCGTTGCCTCAGCGAAATCTTAAAAGATTGCTGGCGTATTCAGGAATTGCCCACGCGGGTATTATGCTTTTGGCACTGGGGACTCTTGGGGAGGCTGGGATGGGAACGGTTGTCGGATACCTATGGGCGTATCTTCTCGCCAGCTTTCCCGTTCTCATCACCATCCAAGAGGTTGAGAGGATTTATGGAAGCGCAGATGTTCGTCATCTGGATGGGTTGGCGCAAAAAGACCCTGGAACAGCCTTAGGGTTGACGCTCTGCTTTTTATCGATGGCTGGATTGCCTCCCATGCTAGGCTTTTCCGCGAAATTATCTGTTCTCTCAACTCTTTGGAATGCTGGAGAAATACCTGGGTTAGTTGTAGGCGTGATTATGGCTGTGGTGGGGTTGGGATTCTACTTGGTCCCCATACGGGCGATGTACTGGGAACGGGAAGCTGATTCGGTTCCTATTTGTCGCTTTCCAAGGTTTCTTGTTTGGATTTTGCTCTCAGCCGGACTTCTCCAGCTTCTGTTGGGGCTTCAGCCAAGACCTTTGATTCGTCTGGTAGAGAGAAGCCTAGCACCGAGCGTCAGTGCAATTATCCAAGAGAAGTAAGAGAAGCTGGTTGGACGGCTGATTCGAGTTATCTTACAGATCATGAGTCACCCCACGGGATTTGAGTCGAGCGGACCCAAGATGGGCTCAGAAAAGCTCGTGAAGCTTTCCGAAGCGGCGGCGTCTCATCTTCATGGTTTATTGAAAAAGAAGGAGTATTCGGAAGGGGCGCTCAAGGTTTCGGTGGTGGGGGGAGGGTGTAGTGGCTTGCAGTACCAGATGGAGTTAGTGCCAGGAGCGGGCCCTAAAGATATTCTTGTTGAGAGTCGAGGGGTAAGAATTTCGGTCGATCCCAAAAGCGCAGTTTTCATTAGTGGATCGGAGGTCGATTTCAGCACGGACCTGCTCAAGGGTGGATTTCGCGTCACGAATCCAAATGCACGAGCCACTTGCTCTTGTGGGGATAGTTTTAGTACTTAAGGCAGTTCATTGATGAAACATCGCAAAGGTACGACACCCAAAAAGAAGGTTCACCTAGGGAAAGTGAAGCTTCCTTACGCGAAACGATTGAAGCTTGGTTTTGCGAAAGTGCACGGGGATCTGGATTGGTTGATGGGATCGTTCTGCGAAATGCTGCACGATATAGGGGAGGAGAATATTGAGAAAGTACTTCCTTTTCAGGGAGACCACTCAGAGAGACTTGCGAAGATTGAGAAGGGAAAAGTCACTCGGGCTTACTCGATTGCTTTTGGTCTGCTGAATGTTGCGGAAGAGGCCGCGGCCGCTTCGATGCGCAGCATGAATGAAGCGATGAACGGCCCGGCTCATGAGCCGGGCTCATGGGCGCAGGCGCTGCATTTATTGAAGACGGAGAATGCCGATCCTGATGTGGTGGCTGCAGAGTTGCCGACATTACGAATTGAGCCTGTGTTAACGGCTCATCCCACAGAAGCCCGGCGGCGCTCTGTCTTGGCGTGCATGCAGGAGATTTACGGAATTCTGATGGAGAGGTCGGGGCACGGCGACAGGCATCCAGGCGAACAAGATAGAAGAAGTAAGCTGAAAGTTGTGTTGGAGAGATGGTGGCGCACGGAAGAGGTGAGAACGCAGCGACCTACGGTGGATATGGAACGGGAGGGGGTGATTCACTGTTTGGCGGGATCGATGGCGGAGTCGATTGCTTTAACAGATCGGCGATTGCAGGACGCTTGGGTTCTTGCGGGTTTGGGAAAAGGTGGGCCCGTCCATCCGGCGGTGCGACCGACACTCTGCTTTGGAACGTGGGTGGGTGGCGATCGGGACGGGCATCCTTTAGTCACCCCTACTACAACCAAGCTAAGCTTGTCTGAGTATCGTGATGCATCCCTCCGAATGCTCTCCTCCTCGCTAGAAAAGTTGGCAGGACACTTGACGCTCAGCCGTAAATACCACGGGATTCCGCCTGAGCTAGAAAAGTGGTTGGGGGATTGGAGAAAGAGAGTGTCTCCTGAAAAGCAGAAGTCGCTGGGCGTTTATCAAGAAGAGCCGTGGCGGGAGGCGGTGCTTTTGATGCGGCACTATTTACCCAGACCGGGAGAGGGAAAATACGGCTACCTCCAACCCGAGGATCTTATTTTGGATTTGGGCGTAATCCGGCGCTCCTTGATTGCCGTAGGGGCCAGTCGGCTGGCTGCTGCGGAAGTGGATCCGATGATTCGTCTCGTCGAAGTATTTGGCTTTCATTTGGCAGCACTGGACATTCGTCAAAACAGCACTCGTCATGATGAAGCGGTTGAGGAGTTGGAGGCCTTGCGAGGGCAAATAGGGAAAGTGGCATATCGGAGTCGCCCAGAAAAAGAGCGACGGATGCTGATTGAAGATTGGTTAAAAAAGACTCCATGGAGCGTGGAGGAAGCCATGGGTGCAGGGCCAGCAGCCGCGGAGGTGATCGGTACGTATGTGGCTTTGGCTGAGCATGCCAAATTGCATGGAATCGACGGTTTGGGTCTTTTGATTATCAGCATGACAAGAGATGTGTCGGATCTTCTCGTGATTCATATCTTTTGTCGGGTCGCGGGTTTAACGCGTCCTGGGGAGGACGGATCGGAGGTGTGTCCTTTGCCCATTACGCCTCTTTTTGAAACTCTGAACGATTTAGAGGCTGCCCCTCGTGTTGTGAGTGAGTTTCTCTCTCACCCGGTGACACAGAAAACGATCAAAGTTTTAGCGGCCCAAGAGGCGCAAGTGGTCTTACGAAAAAGAGTGGCCTTGGTGGACCCGGGTGAGGGTGCGGTGGTTCTTCCGGTTCAACCTCCACCTATTTTAAGGGTTATGATCGGCTATAGTGATAGCAATAAGGAC
>Ga0209401_1000779_pt1 | contig 21340 bp, 31 predicted proteins | sample M_140807_MF_Meta_FD_187318 | JGI IMG/M metagenome (GOLD analysis project Ga0209401, IMG submission 187318) | Freshwater microbial communities from Lake Montjoie, Canada to study carbon cycling - M_140807_MF_MetaG (SPAdes) (version 2) | ecosystem: Environmental > Aquatic > Freshwater > Lake... | reverse complement strand
CGCTTTCGCGCTCAAAGAGAACCTGGGCGGCACGCTCCCAGTCTCCAAGACATCGCTCAAGGAGGCAACCAACAACGAAGACTCTGCGCCGGCGCTGCGGGACGGCGCGGGGATGCCCGTGTGTTCGCACCCATTGAGCGTCCAAGACCCGGTAGGCCCACCCATACCCCAGTTCCCCCAACGCCCCGAGGAAGGAACCAAAATCCCGTCCTCCGTTGCTTGACAGCACACCGGGGACATTTTCCCACACAACCCATCGCGGCCGTAGACGCCGAGCGATTTCAAGATAGGTAAGCATGAGTCCGCCCCGGGGGTCGGACAGGCCGGCACGGAGTCCGGCAACGCTGAAGGACTGGCAGGGGGTTCCGCCCACGAGAAGGTCAATTGATCCGGGTTGAAGGGGCCATTGCTCATGCTTCGTCATGTCTCCGAAATTGGGAACGCTGGGATAGTGGTGCGCGAGTACCGCGCTTGGGAATGGTTCGATTTCGCTGAAGCCAACCGGAGTCCAGCCCAGGCAATGCCACGCAACGGTGGCTGCTTCAATTCCGCTGCACACGGATAGGTATCTCATGCGGTCATTCCCGGCCCGTTGCCTTCAAGGATGCGCCGCATCTTGCTCGAGACCGTGGCGGCATTCACGAGCTGCTGCATGGGGAAGTCGGACGGGATGCCGACCTCCTCGGACAGCGCCACGCCGTTGAGCGACATAGCAATCAGGCTCCAATCCAGTAGGCGAGGATCGGTAGGCGTGCGCTGCCAGCGCGCCAGGATCGTAACCTCCACGGTCTTGGAGGCAACGTACTCCCCCGCAGAATCGCCCGCGGGAAACAGGTCGGCGGACATGATCACGGCATGGATGCGGGTGAAGATCCCGCGGCTATCTTCGTTGCTCACCATCGGTATTCCTCGGGCATGGGGAAGAGGGTTGTGAGGTTGGGCCGCGACAGGACGCACACCTGTGCATGGCGACCGCTTGAGGCTACGCGGGTAGCCCCGGTCCAAGTGATGAGACCCTTGGTACGCAGCTCGCTGCATCGCTTCCACGCACCGATTGGGAGGCCCGCGGCTGTCGCCGCCTCCTCATCGGTCAGCCCGTTCGGGCTGGCGCGGTACGCCTCAAGCAGCTTGGCTTGCATCCCCTTGGCAGGGACCGCCATGCTGTCGGCGGCCGCGTGCGAAGTCCACGGGTCGGTTCGCCGTGCGCTCACAGGATCACCTCCGTCTTGGCATGGACGGTCAGGAACATCCGGTCGGCGGTGTCGCGGCGGTCAAGCGCATCCTGCCACGCGGCCTCGTTGTCGGGGTCAATGTGATGGAAGTCGGCGTGGGTGCGGAGGACTTCCTGGCTGACGGCATCAGACAATTCCCGAGCGCAGGCAAGCAGGACATCCCCGTAGATCCGGCCAAGGGTGGGGTGGTTGTTCAGGGCATCTTCGACGGTGACCTTGATCTTCATTGCAATCTCCTCGTGATTTCGCGGCTTCCGCAACGTGCGTCCACCGCTTGGGGGTGTTATACGCATCGGTATCGGCAGGCGCAAGCCCCCGGCTGTAAGAAATCCGACCACTTTTTTCTTTTTTGCGGCGAGGCAATCAGACCCCGATAGCGTGGCGGGGCATGGCGAAACGACCAGCCGCGCCCCCGTTCCAAGTCACGCACCACGGGAAGAACATCCACATCGTGGACTGCACCGGGACTTCGTTCCGCGAGTGGGAGCAATACATACTTTTGAGATCGGACGCGCACACCGACAACATGAAGTGCGATAGGCATCTTGAGGAGAAGCACCTTCGCCAAGCGAAGGAACGCAACGCCATCATCTGCGACCTTGGAGATGCCCTCGATTTAATGCAAGGCGTCAGCGATAGACGGCAATGTAAATCGCAGCTTCGCAGTTCGCACGCGGCCGCTGCGTACTTCGACAGCGTGATTGAAGAAGCAGCAGAACGCTACGCACCCTACGCGCAGAACTGGGCTTTCCTGGGTGCCGGCAATCATGAGACCGCGTGGCTCAAGCACCACGAAGTATGCCCAACGGCAAACCTTGTCCGCGCCATCAAGTCGATCAATCCGAAATCGCAGATGGGCGCGGGCGGCTACGGCGGATGGATGAAGGTTCGCGTCAAGCTCAACAACACCAGTCTCACCTGGACGATGCGATACCACCACGGCAGCGGCGGCGGTGCGCCCATGTCGATGGGTGTTCTTGACAGCAGGCGAATGCTCTCGTGGCTTGAGGGCGTGGACTGCATCGCCGTGGGACACAATCACCATTCCAACATCGTGGGCATCGCACGCGAATACCTCGAGACCCGCAACGGCGTGTACGAGGTGCGGCATCGCCATTGCGACTTCGTGCGGTGCGGGACATATAAGCAGGATTGGGGTGACGGCTCGGGCGGATGGATCGTGGAGAAAGGCCCAGGCCCAACGCCGCTCCGCGCCAAGTGGGTTCGCTTGTTCATCCGATGGGACACGCAGGATGACAAGGACGGCGGCAAGGCACGCGGTCATCCTCGTATGGCTTGGGATGTCATGGACGCTCAATAGGAGGCATCCCATGCGAGTTCGACTCGGTGGCAAATACTGGACGCTGCGCTTCGCGTCGAACATGAGGGACTTCGGGGACATGATCGACCCCGGCAAGGCCGCTGGCCGCCTCATTCGCGTGGCAACCTGGCCGTGTGAGAAGGACAGGATGGACACCACCATCCACGAGGCCATCCACGCGATCCGCCCGGAGCTAGACGAGGAGGCCGTGGCATCGACCGCTACCGACATCGCGCACCTTCTGTGGCGATTGGGATATCGCCGGGTTGTTGACGGCAAGCCCGTTGAGTAGGGGTACACTTGAGCTGCGGTGATGTGGGTGTAGTAGGCCGAAGGCCAAGGCGCGATTCCCACTTGTGCCGGCGCACAAGACCGTAAGGCACGACCGCCGGCGTATACAGCAATGGGGTAATGAAACCTACCGCCAGGGCAGGGCGCGAAGCTGAAAGCACGCGCTGCTGTCCGCTAGATCGAACCCGCCATACACGTTTAAATATGTCGCACTTTCGTACACGTTATGTGGATGTGTCGATTCCGCGTACACGCGGTTTTCCGGGGCCGGAAAAGAACACGGCGCGGATCTTGCGATCAACGCGCCGCGCTTCCGGGGGTTAAATTGTCGGGCATAGGCTGCACGCGCAGACTATCGCAAAAACCATCGCCCGACGAGCGCAGGATAGTGTATACTGCGATCCAACGCAACCCGATGTGGGTGGCGAGAGCGGCTGGCGCTGCTCAACATCTCGAAAACCGTGGGCGGGGCGGGTCAAGCCCGCCAGCCGCTCCCCGCCTCGCCCCGGTCCTATGGGAGTTTCCATGTCTACGCCTTGGTTCCCTTTCTACGCCTCCGACTTCTACGCAAGTACGGCGGCGTGGCCTCCCGATTGGGTAGGCGGCTACATCCGCCTGCTGTCGTTCGCCTGGATGAACGGCGGCATTCCCAACGACCGCGAGGCCATCAACCGCATTGCCGGCGGACTGACCGATGCCGGGTGGACCGCCATTTGCGCCCGTCTGACGCTCGCAGACGGTGACCGTGACGGTGACCGCCACGGTGAGCGTGAGCAAAGGTGGGTGCATCCGCGCATGGAGCGAGAGCGCGAACGCACCGACATCATCCGCAAGGCGCGCCAGGATGCGGCGGCAGCCACCAATAGGAAGCGACAGGACGGTGACCGTCACGCTGACCGTACCGCTGACCGCCACGGTGAGCGCACCGCTGACCGGGGCGTAACCACAACCACAACCACAGATATCCAACCCCCCATAGCCCCCCCTTCAAAGGGGGGGCGGGTTGGTAAGAATCGAAGAGACCGGAACAGAGACCTGAACCAACCGCAATGGTGACGAGGAGACCAACATGGAAACGATTACCTGGAACGACAACAAGATCCTGATGGGCAAACTTTGGCCCCGGTGGCAGCCCTCCCCGGAGGAGGCTTCGATCCTGAACCGCAAGTGGGGGTCGCTGCACCAAGACAAGCTGCGCGACTGCATTGAGCAGCACAAGCTCGTCCGCAGCAGTAGGCCCGACATCGCGGCCATTCACAAGGCGTACTGCGCGATCACCCCAGCGGCGGCGGAAATCGCGGGACGGTCGGAGGTGGAGGCCACGCGCAGGAACGCCAGCGCGGTGCAAGGCCCGACCGCACAGGATTACGCGGATTGGGATGCGTGGGCGAAGGAGGTGCTAAAGACCGCAACTGCTGCGGAGATTGATGCGGCGAAAGAGCGCCTGGGCATCAGCCCGGACACGCACCGCGTACTGGCGGTCGCGCTGGACTATTGCCGCAAGAACCCCGCACCACGGAGGTAGACTCATGCACATGGGCAAGCGCCGGCGCGTAGCCGCCATACTTCTATCCGGCTTCGATGACTGCTTACTTGGGGTGTCGTTCCCGCGTAGCGGGGAGCGTGGCATCCCGGTCGCCGTCTATTCGGCGGACATGATTGCGGCTCGCCTCCGGGACAACGATGGGATGAGCCACCGCGATGCGAAGGCGTTCGTGGCCGATCAGATCGAGCAGGAGTGGCTTGGAGCCGGCACGCCCCGGATCGTGTGGGCGGCGACCGCCAACGACTTTGGGGTGGCCGAAGATCCCCCAGCACCCCCGCAAGCGGCCTAGGTTGCCCCAGGACGCGCCCGCCTCGCCCGGACGGCCGCAAGGGCATCCCGCGCCCCCTGCCCCGTAAAGGCCATTCTGTGGCCTCAAATAATTCTTGGAATTATTGATGTTACCCCCTTGACGGCTGTATATGGAGGGGTATCATCCGTGTGCCGTATGGACGCACGTTGCGGAAGTACGGCAATGCCACCAAGTGGCAGAGAGGAACGTGTCCATGAGAAAGGCACACGCAGTCATCGTCGCGCAGCCCGAAGCTGCAACCGTTGTTTCAAACGCCATCGCTACCTTGCATTGCATGGCGGAGTACGGGAAAACGATGGTCTCGGAGCAGTTTGAACTGGCCGCACGGCTGGCAGACCTTCGCAAGACCGAAACCGTTCTCCAGGCTCTGCTTGCAGAAATCAGCAAGAGGCGCGTGGAACTCGAAACACGGCAGCGCAGCATGGCAAACCCGCGATGGTGAACAGGGCCGGCCCCCTTTGGGGGGTCGGCCTTCCTGTTTCCAAGACCCTCGTTTCAACTTCACAACCCATGATCACCGCACAAACACCTATCGACTCCGACCCCGTGCATCAGATGCTCTCCACCCGCGCCCTGCACGTTCTGATGCTGGTCGCCGACATCAAGACCGTAGGCGAACTCGCCGCCGTTGATCGCGCCACCGCCGGCAAGTGGCGATCTTGCGGCGCGGTCACCCTGGCCGAATTCGACCGCCTCCTGCGCTCCGCAGGACTGTGGTGGGGCGGGCAGCACTCCGGCGACATCGAAGCCGTCCGCGCCCGCCTCAAGGAACTTGAGGAGGCCAACGCCGTCCTGCGCGCCATGCTTGCCCCCAACACGCTGGCAGCCTTCGACCGCTACACGCAGCTCGTGAAGGAGTACGCGCAATGAAGCACAAGCGCACAGGCCGCCGGCGCGGCTACGCCGACCTCTTCGACCGCATCATCTACCTGGTGGTGCAGACCGACAAGGGCATCTACCCCACGCGCCTTGCGCTTGCCACGGTGTGGGGGTGCAGCCCCAGGGCCGTTTCCCACCTCGTGGACCACGCCAAGCACACCTACGGAGTGCGCGTGCGCTCCGTCACCGAACGCAACCGGGGATACGAACTCGTCAGCCCCGGTGTCCTCAACCTCACCGCCCTCAAGGAGCGCGCATGATCGAACTACCCGAAAACCTCCTGCCATTTGAGCGCAACCGAATCAATGACCTACGCAAGCTTGCCGACAAGGCCGGACCAGCGACCGCGTTCGCGGCGGAACAGGTGGTGTCCATGCTCGTGAGCGCGTTGCAACACAACTGGGAATCCGCCGACAAGCACCGCGCCGAGCGCGACCGGCTGGAATCCATCATCGTGCGCCTCGGCGGCGGGTTCGACCGCCGCGGCCTCGACACCGAGCCGCGCGGCCTGATGGTGCAGCACGGCATTCACACCGTGGTGGAGGACGGCAAGTGAGCAAGAAGAAGCGCAAGACCAAGATCACGAAGACTCAGCGAATTGAACAGCAACTCAAGTTGCTGTACAGGACAATGGAGGAGTATCGGGACATGGAAAACAAACTAATCGCAACTGGTGATCGGATGTTCCACCGCATCTACCAACTGGAACAGATCATGCGTGGCGAGTACACGGAGGACTGCAAGTGAGCGACCAAGAACTCAACGACTTGCTGAAGGCGTTTGACAACCCAAACCATTGCTACCCGCTCTGTTTAGAGACTCATTAACTACAAGGAGCACAACAATGACTACGCGACGAGATCGTGAACGCATGATTGCCGAAGGCACCACCACCGTGGATGCCGAACTGGCCGCAGTTGAAAACAAGTTGGCGCAAGCCATCCGTGAGCGTGACGAGGCGAGGCGGCTGTGTTGTGAGCGAGGAGGATGGCAAGTGAGCAACTTCGACCCCATTCCCCGACTACAACAGATTGCCGCAACCATTGAGGACGGAAGACACTTCGACGCCCCCGCCACCGCGGCGCACTACATCAACTGCGCGATCAGGGAGATCGAACGGCTGCGGCGGGAGTGTGGCGAGGCACGGCGGGAAATCGGCGATTCGCTTCAAACGCTGATTCACTTTCGGCAGGAGCGGGACGCGCTACGCGAAGAGCGCGACGCAGCGAGGCGGCAATTCTGCACGGCGACTGTGTCACGACCTTTCGGCAGCGGCACAATTTACAACTGCGGCGATGCCGAGGAAGAAGCAACGCGGCGCGGATGGGATTGCTTCAAGCGGAAGGACGGCAAGTGAAGGACATCATACTGTGGCGCAACGGCAAGTGGGTGAAATCAACCCTGAAGGAACTGCCTCCGCATTCCCACGGCAAGCCCGAGGAATGCGACCGATGCAACGCCGAACTGTATTGGGACTTTGAACGTGCCGCTGCCAAGCAATCATCTCATGAAGGAAAGCCAAATGCCTGACCCCAATATCGTGACCCGTCTGCTTGAAATCCCGGGATTTGGATGGCAATGCGGCGAACCGCTTCAAGACAAAGGTTCATACTTTCGCTGCTCATGCGGATGCAGCCAACCGGACGCGAATTTGGACGGTTATCTGATGATCTTGCAGCCGAAGATATTGCGCGAAGCCGCCCAAGAGATCGAACGCCTCCGCGCCGAGCGCGACAGGGCAAGGCGCACACTTTGTCAAGTGTTGGTGTTGACGCGCCCGCCTGGTAGCAAGCAGGGAGAACGCGGATTTGCAAAGGAAATGGGCTGGGATTGCTATGAGAGGACGACTCATGAAAAGTGACATTCTGACCCTACTGCGTATACCGTGGTACAGCGACGATTATGGCGTGTCGAAAGATGACTTGTGCAACGAACGCAACAAGGAAGCAACCACGGCCGCTCATGAGATCGAACGCCTCCGCGCCGAGCTGAAGGAAGCGAAGGCCCGCAACACCCTGTACCTTTCCCGACTCCAGGAGCATGAAGCCCGTGAACAATGACCGCTGCGAGTGCGAAATCTGCCGCCAGTACCGATCCCAGGACCGCATCATCAATGCCGTGGTCATCTGCATCGGTTTCGTCGCCGCCGCCATCATGGGCTACGTTGGCGTGATATGCTTCCGCGTATGGCAGTAATCACGACCTACGATCAATTCAAGGCCACCATCACCGAAGCCGTGGCTGCCGCCGGCGGCACGCGATCCGGCCTCGCACGCGAGATGGAAGCCAACGGCATCCTGCGCGCCCATACCGTCCGATGCCTCCTCGGCACACCCGGCACGGTCATCGGGAAGCGCAAGCCCACCTTCGACTCCATCCTGAAGGTGGCCAACGCCGCCGGGTTTGACCTCGTGTTGCAAAACCGAAAGGCACGGTAAGATGCAGTCGGAAGGGGGCATTATGCCCGACGAAACGCCCGACCCCCGCAGGGGGAAGGGGGATACTCGTGACCTGGTTTCCCGGCGCGAGAAAACCCTACACCTGTCATGCCTTGAGCGCGCCGTGTACGGCGGGTGGGACATTCCCGCCCCTGCCGCACAGGCCGCTCCCGCGTTCCTCATGGATGTGATGAACGACCCCAACATGGACACCCGCACTCGCGTGCGCGCCGTGGAGGTCATGGCCGCCCTGTCGCGTGATCGGGTCGATGCCACCGTCCAACTGGATCGCATCTACCGCCTTGAGGACGGAACCGCCACCGAGCGCGTGGAGATCACCGCCGATATGCCGGAGGGGGCGCTTGAGGCCGTGGCCCGCTCCATCGCCGGCGTGGCCCCGGCAGAACCCCCCAACCCGTGCCGAAAGCCCAAGCGCAAGCCCTGACCGCGACCCAGGCCGTGGAGGCCGCACGGGAGAACCCGGCGGCCTTTATCGCATTGCTCATCGGCAAGCCCATCAGCGGACTGCAACGCGAACTGTTGATCCACGCGGCCACCCACCACCGCTGGTACGCCGAGCTGCCCCGCGGCCACGGCAAGACCTCGAGCCTGACCTACCTTGCCGCGTGGTGGCTTGGCCGCCGCCCTGCCACCCGCTTCAAGCTCATCGGGTCCAACGACGAGGCCGCCAGCGCCACGAGCCGCTTCCTGCGCGACATCATCCGCAGCCCCCTGTACCGGGCCGTGTTCCCCCACGTTGCCCTCAAGCCCGGTGAGGACACCGTGACCGCCTGGAGCGTGACCGCCCCCGGTCTGCCCGCCCGCCGCGACCCGTCCGTGCAAGCCTCCGGCATCTTCGGCCGTACAGGCGGCCGCGCCGACATCTTGTGGCCCGATGACATCTGCGACCTCCGCAACGCGGTACTGCAACCCGCACTCCGCGAACAGGTCAAGGAGGCGATGGCGAACATTTGGCTGCCCATGCTTGACCCGTCCGCCAAGCACCCGGCGCGCATTTGGCGCACGGCCACGCCCTTCCATACGGATGACATCACCGCTCAATGGCGGCGCGAGTGCGAGGAGAACGGCACGCTCCTGCGGCGGCCGTGCCGGGGCTTGGAAAGCCCGTGGCCCGAAGTCTTTACGGCCGAACTGCTTAACCGCAACCGCCGCGAAATGGGGCCAATGGCCTATGCCCGCGCCTACGAGCTTGTGCCGCTGTCCTCGGACCTCCTCGTGTTCCGGCCCGAGTGGGTGCGCTATCACGATGGCAACCACACGGGGTCGCGCACCATCGCTGCCATCGACTGGGGGTACGGCCGCAAGCGCCAAGAGCGCGACGATCCCGACTACTCCGTCTGCATCGTGGGCGAGGTGGACTACAACCGCAACCTGTACCTGACCGACATCCTGCGCGTGCGCGAGTCCTTCCCTGACTTCGCCCGCATGGCGAAGGAACTGGTGGAGCGCCGAGGCTGCCAACTGGTTCTTGCCGAGGCCAACGGGCCGCAAAAGGGCGTGTTCGACCAATTCCGCATGGGCTGCCGTCAGCCCGTCATCCCCGTGGAACGCGGGGCGGACAAGCACCTCCGCGCCGCCGGGGCGCAGCCATTCGTGGAGCAGGGCCGCCTTCACTTCCCCCAGGCTGCCAACGGCCAAGCCGCGCCCGACTTCCGCGTGGTGCTGGACGAGCTGCTGTCGTTCCCCGCCGGGTCGCACGATGACACCGTGGACGTTGTGGTGGACCTCTGCAACGCGGCCGCCAGCGGTACGGTGGTGAGTCAAGGCGGCGTGGTGACCGTCAACACCACGCCCACGCGGATGTTTGAATCGCGTGGTCCGAAGCGAAGGATGTTCGGGTGAGTCGTTAGACTGATGCGAATGGCCGACCCGCAGCACAGCAATCCTTTGATGCCGAACGCCGTTCCGGGAACGGGCCTCCCGCCCGCACGCCGGCCGCGCAAGCCCCTGCCACCGCCCACGAGCCGCGGACCCACCGGGCCGCTTGCCCTGCCCGTGGAAGTGCAGCGGTCGTACTTCCGTACCGCGTCCCTGATGCTGCGAAACAGCAGCCTCGCGTACCGCCTGGATGTGAACTATCAGGCCATGATGCGGATGGACGCGGACATCGAAGGTGTCCTGCGCTCCCTCCTCGTCACCCTCGCTGGCCTTGAATGGTCCGTGACCGCGGACGATGATGAGAACCCCCGCACGCAGGAACTCGCTTCCCGCATCGCCGACATCGTCAACGCCATCCCCCGGCGCAGCGACCTGTTCCGCGCCATGCATGAGGCCGTGTGGTACGGCGTGTCCGCGACCAACATCGTCTACGAGAAGGACGCGAAGCTCGGCGTGCGCGTGGCCGAATGGATTCCGTTCGCCTCCGACACCCTGGCATTCGACCAGCGCGGCAACGTGGCTATGCGCGTTGGCTCGGCGTACATCAACGAATCGTCGGTGACCGACCTCGGCTTCGACTCGCTCGTCCACCTGTTCGACGAGAACGAGCGCCGCGCCATCGTCCTGCACCGCGTCTTCACAACCGCCCCGAACTTCATCGACCCGAACAGCGCCGACCAGGTCTACCGCGGCGTGGGCGCACGCGATGTGTGCTGGTACATTTGGCTGCTGAAGCAGGAGATCCTTCAGAACGCCGCCGCCTACGCGGAGAGGTACGCGCTTGGCATCCGGGTGGGCTACTACCCCGCCGGCAACGATGCGGCCAAGAACGAGATGCTGACGGTTCTTCAGAACCTCGTCAACGACAACTCCGTGGTGCTGCCGCGCATCGGCCCGAACGAGTCGATGTACGACATCGACATCAAGGACGCGAACGCGGGTCGCGCACAGATCTTCATGGAGATGGTCGATTGGTGCAGCAGCAAGCTCAAGGAGGCCATCCTGGGGCAGTCGCTTTCGAGCGAGGCGGGCGGCACGGGCATGGGATCCGGCGTTGCCGACCTCCACGCTGACACCCTCTCCCGCGTCATCCGCTACCACGCGGACGCGCTAGCGGAATCCATCACCACCGACCTGGTGCGCGTGGTCGCCAAGATGCTCGGCGCGTCCGATGACGAAGCCCGCGCCATCCGTTTCAACTTTGCCCCGGAGCGCCCGGACACCAAGGAGCGCCTGGAGGCCGTGGAGAAGTTCGTGGCCCTCGGCGGCCGCGTCAGCGAACGCGAGGTGCGCGACCTTCTCGGCCTTGCCGAACCGATGGACGGCGAACCCGTCCTTGGTGGCAAGTCGGCCGGCGGGGACAACCCCATTGCAGCCATGCTTGGCATGGGCAACGATGCCCCGGAGGGTGAGGAACCCGCCCCGCAGGCTCCCAAGGTCGTGGCCGTCCGCAAGCGCAAGCGCAAGGCATGAACCGCGCCGCGCTAGACAAGCACCTCCGCAGCGTCCTCAAGGAGGCGCAGCAGGCGTACCGCAAGGGCATCGCAGCTCAGGTATTGGGGGAAACGGGCGCGGAGCATTGGCGGACGTTCCACGAGGCAACGTCGGCCCTTCTGATGGCCTCGTGGCTCTTTGGCGCACGACAAGCCATCGACAAGGCCAAGATCCCGGACGAGGCCGTGGCGGGGATGCTCGAGGACAACACGGCCCTGACTTTCGACCGCCTTGAAACGGGCATTTCGCTAGAGGGCTTTGGTCTTGACTTCCTCGCCCCCATCGCCAACTGGTTCCGCACCCGCGTGCCGATCTCGCGCACGGATTGGGATGTGCTGATTGAGGCCGCCCAGCGCAGCGGCGGCGAGGTGGCCGACCACGAGCGCGACAACGCCCTGCCGGATATGCGCGCCCGTAACCCGGTGCTTGATTCGCTCCTGCGCGGCATCACGGTCAATCCCCAGGGTGGTCAAATCTCCACGGCCAAGCGGATCACCGATGGCACGTTCTTCGTAACCGCCATGAACCCCAAGCAGACACGGGAGACGCAGGAGCTGATTGCCCGCGTCATCGAAGAGAAACCCGGCAAGTCCGTGGTGGGCAAGTGGATACGCAAGATGAACCTCGGGGACTTCGTGACCACCACGCAGATGGTCACAGGGACGCACCTGACCACGGCGCGGCTCGAGACCGTGCTACGCACGAACACCAACCGGGCGGCCACGGAGGGGCTTGCGGAAACCCTGCGCGAACCAAAGGTGCAGGCGTTCGTGCCGCTGGTGGAATACAGCGCGACCGGGGACAACCGGACGCGGCCCACGCATCAGGGCTTGGACGGCTACATCGGCACGATGGAGATGTTCGACCGCCAGGGGATCGCACCGCCGTGCGGATTCAACTGCTTCCCGTCTTGGCAACCTGTTGATGGGGCGGTGGACATGGGCTTCCGTGCGTCATATTGCGGTGCGCTGGTACACCTCAATACGCGGTCGGGTGGCACTATCGCAGCGACAGCCAATCACCCAATACTGACCGACCGGGGATGGATTCCGGCCCACGCTGTCAAGGTTGGCGACAAGATGCTGCGCCGCAGCGTCCAGCCCGTGAACGCGGCGGAAGGACTTGGATACAACGAGGGCAACTACTTGCAGCCCACGGCCTTGCAGATATTCAACGCGCTCGCGGCGAAGGCTGTAACCCGTACGACTGTCAGCGCGAAGGCCAACGGCCATATGTTCGATGGCGATGCCATTAGCGCGCATGGCGAAATCGACGTTGTAAGGACCGACCGGGTACTGATGTTCGATGTGTTCAACGCCCAGGGCGCGAATAGCCTCCAAGAGCGGCAGCTCGTCGGGGCTGGTCAGCCGAGCCTTGGATTTGGCGCATCGGATCAATTCGTCCATGCTTCGCTTTCGGCCACGAACGGCAGCCCAGGCCGCCGCGCATTGCCGTTTGACGGCAGCCGGATCTTGTTTGATTCCGCTCCATTTGAGCGTTTCGGCCTCCCCCTGCGTGCGGAGCTTGATGCCTCGCTTGAGGAGGCGTCGATCAATCGCACCACGAGATACGCCGAGCGATTTGGCGATTTGGTTGGTGCTTTCGCCGGCACGGTAACGCTTGACGATGTTGTCGATGTCGATGTTGTTTCTAAGTGGGAGGGGCATGTGTATGACTTCCGAAGCAGCAGCGGCATTCTACTCGCTGACGGTTTGATCGTGAGTAATTGTCGATGCTCTTTGATACCCGTGCCGGCGGCGCGCGCCCTTGAGCGCGGATGGACGGATGTAGATGGCAACGTGAACTACGCCGCGCTGAAGCGGCACAACGGGAAGCGCCAGCAGCTCATTGACACGCGGCAGATTCCCGATCCCGGATTTGTGAATGCGTAAATCGCAAGAGAGGACGCTACGATGGAAGGCATGAGCGACAATCGCAACGAAATTCAACAGCGGCTCGGGGTGTTTGCGCGACCTGGCACGAAGGCGAAGTTTGATCGACGCATCGAAGTCGATCATTGGACTAGCCCAAAGGGAACCAAGTACGTTGCGGGAGTGCATGAACACGGTGGCGGTACTTCGTTTCAGCCTTTCATTAGTGCAACCTATTCCGATGGCGGCGAACAATTGATGACTGGCAACGCGCCGTCATTCAAGACGGAAAAAGGTGCAAGAAAGTGGCTTGCTACGGAAATTGGCCGCAGAAAGTCCGTTGCCTCCCGCCCCGGCGCGAAGGCGAAGATGGGCATCCTAGATCGCATCAGCCGCGGTTTGAGTGCCGCCACGGCGAAGCCCGTTGATCCCACCACGCCGCAGTATGCCTCCGGCCTGAACGCCGCGAAGAAGGCGGCGGAAGATGCCAAGACCAACTACGACTACATGGCGGATCTGAACGATGCTCGGTTCAAGCAGCTTGACAATTACGTCAAGGTGACGAGCAGCATGATTGCCAAGATGAACTCCACGGCCGATATCCAGCGGCTCATTGCTGGCCTCAAGGCCGCGGTGGCTGCGCGTGTGTTCGTGCAGTCCTCCATGAAAACCCCGTTCTTGCGCCTGGGTGAAAAGACCGAATTCGTTTCACAGAGCCGTCAACTTTATACGGAATACAAGAAGCAGATCAACAAGGCATTCAAGGCGGCCGAACGTCTTCAAGGTCTCGCAAGCGACTTTGAGTGGAATCTCAAAGACAAGCAGTCCGCTGCAAAGAAGCAAAAGAAGAATGACAAGGCAAATCAGTTTGCTGCGTTGATCAAAGAACTCAATTCGCTTCTGCGTGACATGGACAACGTTTCTATGGACGCAAGCGGTCTTGGTATGGAATACGGACAGTCTTTTGACGACATGAAGGCAGATGCAGACAAGAGTCAAGACATAGTTCGCAAGACTGCAATCTTGGCTGCAAAGTTTGACGCGATCAAGCGCAAGGCATCGGAAGTACAAAAGATGAATTCGGCGCGTATTACCGCCCCTCGCCCCGCCGCGAAGGCCGCGATGGGCCTCGAGGACGCGTGCTGGAAGGGCTACGAGGCCGTGGGCATGAAGACCAAGGACGGCAAGGACGTTCCCAACTGCGTCCCGAAGGCCACCGCCGCCAAGGCCGATGACAAGACCGAATGCGCCGAGTGCGAGACCGAGCAGGACAAGGCCGGCCTCAAGCTCATGGAGAAGGCCGACAAGGCCGTCAGCGACAAGATCCGCACACTCATCAAGGAAGGCAAGCCGCAGGACCAGGCGGTTGCCATTGCGCTCGACATGAAGCGCCGAGGAGAACTCTGATATGGACATCACCATTATCACCGCACAGAACAACTTCCGCAAGGTGACGGCCGCGTCCGTTCCGGCCACCTACACCGCTAGCGGTGCGACCCTCGTTCAGACCCCGCCCACCACCGGGCTGCTGTTCGACTACACATCAATCAACGGGCAAAACCCCTCGCTGCTTTACGTCATGCCGTTTATGGTGTCGGCGACCACCGCGCAGACCGCCATCGGTATGCGGCTCCTCGGGTGGCGCAAGTACCTGGACACCAGCGGCACGCTCACGGGCGTGACCATTGCAGATACGGTCGGCAACTTCACGTGCAACGCCAACCCCACGCTCGTGGTCGGTCAGACGCTGACTATTGCCGGAACCTATGGCGGTACGGGATCAATCACCGGATACAGCAATCCGACCACCTACTACATCATCGCCACGAACGGATCAAGCACGTTCCAGCTTTCGGCAACCTCGGGCGGTTCGGCGATTGTCACGACCGCTGGCACTCCGACCGGGTTGACGTACACACGCTCAAGTGTTTCCTCGTTCTGGTACGTGCCGACCGTTGTGGCGGATTTGACGCTGACCTTCACGAGCGGCACGGTCCCGAACTACACCATTGACGGTACGGCCAATCACCGTACCTTCAGCGGCATCACACAGGTCTCGGGAACCCCGTCGGGCAACCTGTATTCCCCGGCAACGGCCGCAACGAGCAACGTGGAGCCTGCCTACGCCATGATCGACCTGGCTGGCGCGCAGTACGTCACCGCCCAGTTCAAGTCTAGCGGCACGCCCGACATGGGCGCGTTCTGGTCCACCCTCTGATGAATCGCGCCAACCGCCCAAGGATGTCACGGATCAGCGGCTCGTCCATTGCGAGCAAGCTGATGACTCGCGCTGGCGATGGCTCCACGCTTTTCATTGATTTCACTACGGGTGTCATTGACCCGCGGATCACCTTCACGCGTGCGACCGGATCTGGAATCCAGACTGGACCAACGTATGTTGGTTCCAATCAATTGATTCAATATGCGACCACGAATGAACCGCGTTTCGATTATGACCTCACCACGGGTGTTGCCAAAGGATTGCTGATTGAAACAACGGCAACAAACTTGGTTGTTTGGGGTCAAGACTGCTGGGGTAATAATAACTGGGGGCGCAATCTCGGCGTTAATATAAACGCGGTATCTGGAAGCGGTGGTACTACCGTGTCGAGAATCGACGGTCCAGACGGTGGAACCCTTACAGGTACAAGTATTTCAAAGGATGCTACATTTACCTTTGTTCGACTTTTCAACAGTACGGCAATTTCTGCATCAAAGCAATACACCTACAGTATGTACGTCCGCGCAGGAACTGGTGGAACGACATATTTCCGTCTTGCTCCTTTCAACGGTGGAACTGCGCTAACTACTGTTGGTGCTTGCAGCGATCCAGCCGTTGGAATCGACAACGCATCAGGGTTCGGAACTCGATTCTCTAACTTGCCAACAGATCGCTGGGTGCGAGTGTGGGTGACGTTCACGACTGACGCAGGTCAAAGTTCGTTGACTTATACCGTTTACCCGAACCTTACTACGTCGGCAGCATCAATCAATTACATTTGGGGCGCGCAAGTGGAACTTGGTCCAATTCCTAGTTCTGTAATTCTGACGGCTGCATCAAGTGCTACTCGCGCTACTGACACCGCCATCATCGCTGCTGGTTCAAACTTCAGTTCCTGGTACACGGGCGGAACAACGGGTACGTTTGTGGCTAACTGGTACGGAAACGCGGCAAGTTCAACTGCTCGCTCGGTGATCGCGACAAACGACGTATCAACCCAACATCTGCATCTGTATCAAACCCCTTCCGCGCTCACGCTGCGCCTGGCAGACCGCAACGCTGTGGGTACCGTCACTACCGTCACGACCGCAAATAGCATGACCGCTGGCGCGTTGACGAAGGGAGCATTTAGTTATAACGGAACGGCTGCAAATCTGTGCCTGAACGGCGGCACAGTTGCCAGCGGAACGCTGGCATTCAGCTCCGAACCAACATGGTTGAGTATTGGCGGCCCGTCTACAAATGGAACGAGTATCACGGACACAGACGTCATGCTCAACAACAGCATTTGCTCACTCAAGTATTGGCCGTCCGTACTTCCCAACACCACGCTGCAAGCCCTGACCACCTGACATGGACTACCTACTCCGCTCAAATACAGAGTCCGATCTTGAGGATGCGCTCATTGCCGCTGGCGTTGCTCAGGAAGTGACCGATGTGAATGGCGAAGTCACCGTGCAGGTCGTTGCGGGCATTACCCTTGACCGCATTGGACCGATCCCGCCGAGACTTAACCCCGAGGGCGAGGTAATTGGCCCTGGCGACAACCGCTACCACGCAAACCTCCGCGCCACCATTGAGCTGACCGAAGACCAGGTGGAAGCTCTGCCGACCGTTGACCCCCCGCCGTCCGTCCCGTATCGGGTGTTTATCTAATGGAAATTGACCTCAAGCCAACCGACGAGATGGCCGCCAACGCCGAGCGTGGGCTTGCCCTGCGCGAGAAGCACGGCCGCGGTGGAACGGAGGTGGGCGTTGCTCGAGCGCGGGACATCAAGAACCGCAAGAACCTGTCCCCGGACACGGTGCGTCGGATGAACTCCTACTTCGCCCGCCACGAGGTGGACAAGAAGGGCGAGGGCTGGGGCAAGGATTCTGCCGGGTATATCGCGTGGCTTCTGTGGGGCGGCGATGCCGGCAAGGCTTGGGCGGAACGCAAGAGCAAGGAACTGGACCGCAAGGAGGACAAGACCGTGAATAGCAAGGCATCGCACAGCGTGCAGGATGACGGCGAGAAGATCAAGATTGAGCGCGTAGAGCTGTTCATGGCGTTCGACCCGGCCATCGACGATGGCGATTCCGACCCGGAACTGAAGCGGTTCAACAACGAGCGCCTGAAGTCCATCGTTCGCGCCACCCGCGCCCATATGGCGCGTGGCTCCTTCCCCCAGGTCGTGGTCATGCACGAGAAGAACGGGGACGAGCCGAAGAGCGCCGTGGGCAGAATTCCTTCGATCAATTACGAAGAACGCAATGGCATCGGTTACATTGTGGGAGACATGGAGGTGAACAAGCCCATCTTCGACAGCCTTATTGCAACCAACGCATTCCCGCGTCGGTCGGCAGAGATTTGGGCTGAATCGAACCACCTGTCGGAAGTGGCCCTGCTGGGCCGCGAGACCCCGCGCCGGCCGTTGCCCGATACCCACTTCGCCCGCGAGGGAAAGAAGATCACTTGTTCCAAGTCAAACTTCGACCTCGCCGGGGTCGGAGGCGGACTCAACACCTTTGTCCCGGCGACCACCAAGGAGGAAGCCTCAATGGCATCCAACGATTACCGCGAAGAGCTTGAGGCGATGAAGTGCGCCATCGGCGAACTCGCTGACATGATGAAGAAGAAGTTCGGTGAGGACGAGTCCGAGGACGAGAAGGACGAGATGTCCGCCGAGACCATGGAAGACATGGACTATAAGGACGAGAACGCCGAGGACGGCGTTCACATCGACATCGGTTCGCACGAGGGTGCGCCGGATTCGGTGGACATCGAAGAGGAAGAGGCCATGCCCGTGGTCGCTGCCCGGTTGACCTACTCGCTGCGTTCGGAGAACGCCCGCCTGAAGTCCCGCATGGAGCGCCTTGAGGCCGAGATTCGCCGCGAGAAGTTCTCCCGCGAGATCGACATCCTCGAGCAGGACGGCTACCGCATCCCCGAGTCGCAGCGCGACAACCTGATGACCCAGCTCCAGGCCAGCAGCGACCCGGTCGCCCTGCTTGAGTCGTGGCGTTCCCTGTTCTCCCGTGATCCCATCGGTGCGAAGATTGACATGAGCCGTGCGGCCATGCCCAAGACCGTCAGCGGTGGCGACATCTCCTCGTTGGTCAAGGAATTCGCCGGCAAGCCGGAAGAGTTCGCCAAGGCCATCAACTCCCGCATCAAGCGTTAATCGCAGAAGGACACTACAGAAATGCTTCAGTTCTCCCCCAATCTCATCGCAGGCGGCGACATCAACCCCTACGCCATCGTGAAGATGTCTACCACCGCATTTACGGGCGCGGCTTCCACCGCTGCTGCTGACTACGTTGTCGGCGTTGCTGACGGTTCGACTCGTCGTTTCGACTCCGCGCTTCACGCGGCTGCTGGCGACCCGATCAGCCTTCAGCCTTCCAATTGCGTGCAGCTCAAGTGCAACGGCTCCACGGCCATTACCGCTGGTCTTGCTCTCAAGGCAACGACCGCTGGTGCAGCACTTGGCACGGCTGTGTCGGGCGATGTTCCCCTGTTCGTTGCTCTTGAGGACGCGTCGGTTGGCGCGATCTTCTGGGCTTACCGTCTCCCCGCCACCAAGGCGCTCTGATTCCCCGACCTTAAGGAGGTCTCACCATGAGTTATGTCGCAGTCGGTGGCGGACTGAATACGTTCGTCCCCTCCACCAACGCCCTCGCAACGGGCGCTCTCCAGGTTGAATTCACCCGTGCGGTGAACACCTTCCCCATCACGAAGTACGCGCAAATCGTTCCCACCCAGCAGATGACGGGCTACTACCTCCGTCTTGACTCGGACGACAACGTCCGCGTGACTGATGTGAACGAGTTCGCTTGGCCCCTGGGCAATGACCGCCCGGTCGGCAAGATGAACCAGCACGACTTCGTGGCGTTCACCGCTGCTCGCTTCGCCTACCCGTTCTACATCCCGAACGAGACCGTGAAGCAGGCCGCGTGGGACGTTGTCGCCCAGCACGCTCGCGCCAAGGCGCAGCTCGCCATGACGGCGCGCTCGATGCGTACCGCGACCGCCCTGACCAATACGGCGGCCGTCAATGCGTTCACCGCAGTCGGAAACTACTTCGCAACGGGTACGACTTCGGCTGCTGGTGGCCCGTGGACGACTGCTGGTAGCCCGGACAACCGCATTCAGAAGGGCATTCAGCAGGCTCTCCAGCGCATTTCGCTTGCCACGGGCGGCGCGGTGCGTGGTGAGACTGACATCATGATGGTCATTTCCCCGACCATTGCAAATGCTCTTTCGCAGACTTCGGAAGTTCGTGACTACGTCAAGAACTACCCGGCTGCTCTGCCCTTCCTTCAGGGTGCGGACACGTTTGCCAAGTACGGCCTCCCGCCGAACCTCTTCGGCGTGCAGGTCGTGGTCGATGACAGCGTGAAGGTGACCACCCGCAAGGGTGCTTCCAGCACCACCCGTTCGTTCGTCTACGGCAACTCGGCGATCTTCGTGAGCCGTCCGGGTGGCCTGGTGGGCGTGGAAGGTTCCACCTCGTTCTCTACCTGTCAGATCTTCGCCTTTGAGGACATGACGGTTGAGAACTGGGACGATCCGCGTGATCGTCGCATTGAAGGCCGCGTGATTGACAACAGCACCTCGGAACTAGTTGCTCCGGTGTCCGGCTTCCTGGTTGCTGATATCACGAGCTGACGTTCGTTCGCCACAGTCATGGGGGGGCAGGAGTTTCGATTCCTGCCCCCCCGTGTTCGCATAAGGGGACACCATGCCACAGTACGCCGGCTATGCGGAACTTGAGTCATCGCTTGATGCCAACATCATCGCGCAGCTCTCAAGCGATACGGGCAGCAACAACCCCGGCGCGAACTGCCTCGTGGACACCATCCTGCAACGCGCTAGCAGCGTGGTGCAGGCGTATGCCCGCGTAGGGAACATCTACACGGACACCGACCTGAACGCGCTGGCGGCCGCCAATGACGGCCTCCTCGTGATGCTGACGGTGGACTTGGCGACTGAGATGCTGTTCCAGCGCCGAGCCATGAAGATAACCCCGGCCGTGGAGGCGCGGGTGACTCAGGCCCGTGCCATGCTCGAGGCGCTGCGGGACGGCAAGATGATCTTCGGAGCGGTTGCCAAGGCCGCCGATGCCGGCGTGTGTGAGGTGGCCGTTGTGCCGATCAACAATCTCGCCTGGTACAACAACGTGAGCAGCAGCGCGTTTTTCCGTCCTCGCGCCCCGAACATCTACCGGGGCGGCTAATGGCTTCCGATTGGGGCAAGCGCGTTGCCAAGGCGCTGCGCGACCCCGCGGTGGTCAACGGCATCGCCACCCTCGTAGGGCGTTACGCGAAGCAGCACATTGCAACGAGCCGCGGCCGGGACGAGAACGGCGGGGAAACGGCCTTGCAGCCCTTGGCGGCCGTGAAGGGCGAATACTGGACTACGAGCAAGCCGAAGGACTCCGCGGCCATCAAGGCCACGCGGGAAACGGTCGTGGTTCGACAGCGCAAGATGAAGAACGGCAAGACCGTGGCGAAGCCCACGACCGTCAAGGAATACCTCGTGACGGGCGAGTCGTACCGCGCTGGGGGGAAGCCCCTGCGCGACACCGGGCAGATGATGCGCGAGATGAATGCCAAGGGGCAGACGGGCGGCAACGGCGTTTCCATCATTCTCTACGGCCCGCTGCACGCGATCTTCCACGAGCTTGGGTTTGAGACCAGCGGCCCGAACTACATTCCGCTGACGCGCAAGGGCAAGCGGTCGCACGCCACGGGCCGCAACCCGACCAAGGAGGGCTTGGTGCGCGGCAAGGACTTCGTGATGGCTTGGCAGGGCGTGACCGTCCCCAAGCGACCGTTTATGATTCCTACCAACGA
>Ga0209401_1000777_pt1 | contig 21393 bp, 21 predicted proteins | sample M_140807_MF_Meta_FD_187318 | JGI IMG/M metagenome (GOLD analysis project Ga0209401, IMG submission 187318) | Freshwater microbial communities from Lake Montjoie, Canada to study carbon cycling - M_140807_MF_MetaG (SPAdes) (version 2) | ecosystem: Environmental > Aquatic > Freshwater > Lake... | reverse complement strand
TGTAAGTACCCCTTTTTCCAGACAGGTTTAAAGTGTTAAGTTAAGGTTGAATTTGTTGTTTCCATTCGGAGGGTGTTCGGTTCTGTAGTGCTTCATGGGGTCTTCGTTCGTTGTATTCTTCGATCCATTCTTCGGTGAGGGCTCTTACTTCGCGGATATCAGTGAACAGGTAGGCGTCCAGAATGGCTTCGCGGTACACGCGGTTGAATCTTTCGATATAACCGTTCTGCATCGGCCTGCCGGGTTGAATAAATTGAATCTCGATTTCATGTTCCTTGCACCACCACTCAAACTCTTTGGAAGTGAATTCAGGGCCGTTATCGGTTCGGATAACAGTAGGCTTGCCTCGCCATGCGATAACACTCTCTAGGGTCCTTATTATGCGTTTGGAGGACAGGGATGTATCGATCTCAATGGCCAATGCTTCCCGGGTACAATCGTCCATGACATTGAAGGTTCGGAATTTGCGCACCCCCATGATGCTATCGCTCATAAAATCCATGCTCCAGCTATGATTGACGGCTACGGCTTGCTGAAGGGGCTGTCGGACTCGGGCTGGCAAACGTCGCTTTCCTCTGCGTTTCTGATTCATTTTGAGGAGCTTGTAAACTCGGTAAACGCGCTTGTGGTTCCATACCTTACCACGGCGTCGCAGGTAAGCAAAAAGCTTGCGAAAACCGTAGGTTGGGTGTTGCCCGGACAATTCCTGCAGCGATTCGATGATTTCGCTGTCGTCCTTGGCGCTTTGGTAGTAATACTGAGATCTTGGTATGGAGGCCAGTTTGCAGGCCCTGCTCACCGGTACGCCGTGATCGCGTACCAATTCTTCGGCTATTTGCCGTTTGGTGGCAGGGCCCAGCCTTTTTTTGAGAACAGGTCCCTCAAAAGCTGGTTATCCATCGCTAGATCAGCGTACATCCTCTTGAGGCGCGAATGCTCCTCTTCCAGGGTTTTTAGTTTCTGTACATCGGACACATCCAACCCCCCGTATTTTGCCTTCCACTTGTAAAAGGTGGCGGGTGCGATGCCCATTTCTCGGCAGATGACCCCTGTGGCTATACCGGATTCATGCTTTTGAAGGGCCTGTACGACTTGAACTTCGGTGAATCGTGATTTTTTCATGGTAGTTTAAAATTAAAGAAATTTCTATACTTTTAAACTGTCTGCATTTTAGGGGTACTTACACACCCAAAAATCATCGCCAGTGGTAAAGTACGATCTTTTAAAACATCAAAACTACCCACAGGAAATTTAACACCAAGTTCAAAGCCCAAATGGAATTTGAAGCGATCAATGAGCGCGTGAGTATGACGGGCTTAGCAAAACGATTTTATATTTTGACATGAAAATCCTAGTTGTTGGAGATTTTTGCCCAAATTATGAACTGAAAAGGCAATTATTGAATAACGAACCGACCAAGATATTCGATAAATTTTATAGAATTATTCAAAAGTCAGATTTAGCAATTGTAAACCTAGAGTCACCATTAACTTCCTATGACAAGGCAATTAATAAGACGGGACCTGCATTAAAAGCCGATACGGTTTTTGCTGGTTTTTTGAAAAGTTCAGGTTTTGGACTTGCCACCTTGGCAAATAATCACATTATGGATTATGGCCCAATTGGATTATATGATACGGTTGAAGCTTTAGAAAGTGCTGGATTAAATCATGTAGGAGCAGGAAATTCCATAAATACGGCAAAGCTTCCATTTATTTATACTTCTATTGAGGGGAAAAGGCTTGCTATTTTAAATTTCGCGGAAAACGAGTGGTCTACTACAAAAGGTGATTATCCAGGGGCTGTAGGATTTGATACTGTTTCTAACTTTTATTCAATTCAAGAAGCCAAGAAAAAAGTTGATTTTGTACTTTTAATTACCCATGGTGGTCACGAAAACTATCATTTACCAAGTAAATCGTTTAGAGATTTATTGAGATTTTTTGTTGACGCTGGAGCAGACGCTATAGTAAACCATCATCCACATTGCATTACGGGGTTTGAAATCTACAATGGAAAACCAATTTACTATTCAATTGGAAACTTTTTGTTTGACAAAAGGAGTTCGGATTTTACTAATTGGAACAAGGGAATGGCGGTGGAGATAGATTTCGCAAATGATAGAATAAGTACTAGTAATTACATTTTTCATCAAAGTATTAATGATAAAGCCTTCGAACTTCTGGAAGGAGAACTTGCTGAGCAAGAGTTAAGGCAAATAGATGTTTTTTCTAGGATTATTCAGAGTGATGATGACCTAGATAGAGAGTTTCAATTATGGAATAAAAGAAATCAAAAATATTATTTTATAAATATTGAACCTCATGCAAATAGATTACTTCAAGCTTTGCAAAATAGAAACCTTTTACCAAGCCTTTGGAGTAATAGAAAAAAAATGTATTTATTGAATATGTTGCGATGCGAATCGCACAGGGAGCTTTTAAGCACAATATTAGAAAATGAAAATAGCAATCCACAATAACAATTTAGGATTCACAACTAGATGGATTCGTTATTGTGAGGCGAAGGGAGTTCCTTATAAATTGGTGAATTGTTATGATAACGATATCATTAATCAATTGTCGGACTGTGATGCCCTTATGTGGCATCACTGGCATGTCAATTCTAAAGATATTTTGAAGGCCAAGAGATTGCTATTTGCACTTGAACATGCGGGAAAAGTCGTTTTTCCTAATTTTAAAACCGGATGGCACTTCGATGACAAAATAGCCCAAAAATATTTGTTGGAATCCTTGGGATTACCATTAGTGCCTACATACCATTTTTTGGATAAAAATGAAGCGATAGACTGGGCTAAGAAAACCGATTTTCCTAAAGTTTTCAAATTGACACGTGGAGCAGGATCTGCCAATGTTAAATTAGTAAATAACAAAAATCAAGCAATTTCTTTAATTAAGAAAATCTTTTCTTTTGGTTTTAGTGTATATAATCGTTATGGAGTAGTAATGGAGAGATGGAGGAAATTTAGGGGAGGGAAGGATTCCTTTTACGGTGTATTAAAGTCATGTTATAGACTTATTAATGCGCCTAGGTACGCAAAGCTTCTGCCGAAAGAAAGATTTGAAGTCTACTTTCAGGATTTAATTCCAAATAATGAATTTGATATTCGTGTCATTGTAATTGATGATAAGGCGTTTGCAATTAAAAGATTGGTTAGGCACAATGATTTCAGGGCTTCTGGGAGCGGCAATGTCCTGTATGATAAACATCAATTCGATGAAAACCTAATTGAAAAATCATTTTTTTATACAAAGAAACTTGGAGCTCAATCAATAGGCTTTGATTTTGTATTTGATAGTGACGGAAGTTCAAAATTACTTGAAATAAGTTATGGTTTTGATATAGAAGTTTACAACAAATGTGTGGGTTATTGGGACAATGAAATGAATTTCTATAAGGGAAAATTTGATTCGTGTGAATGGATGGTGGACTTGGTACTAAAACAAATCAATGATGCCTAATAAGAAAAAAGTATGGTGTTCTCTTCATTACAATCCGGAAGTATTAAATGCTAAATGGGTGAGCTGGCATCTAAATAGTGTCTTGTAAACTAAACCACACGAGGCAATTGAATTTGCTGATGTATTTTTTAAATTAAAGTAATATTTAAGCGGCTTGAAAACAATTTTAATTGTAATTCCAACACTAGTTGGAGGAGGAATGGAAAGGGTAGCTAGTGAGTTTGCAAATTATTTTTCTATTCAACAAGAATTCAGGGTTATTATTTTAATGTATGGAAACAACTTAGGTTCAAGCTACAAATTATCAGATACAATTCAAATAATTTATCCGAATAAAAAATTTAATAATAAAAATCGAATAATTAGTGCGCTTAAATCACTTTGGTTCGTCCGAATTTCTGTCAATAAAATAAAACCAGAATATATATTAAGCTTTGGTGAATATTGGAATAATTTTGTTTTATTAGCATTATTGTTTACTAAACATTCAGTATTTGTTTTTGATAGATGTCAACCAGATAAATCATTGGGCTTTTTTCATGAATCTTTGCGAAATTATTTATACAATCAAAGTAAAGGGTTTATCGTTCAAACTAATTATGCAAAGGAGGTTTTTATAAAAAAAATAAATCACAAAAATATTACCGTCATACCTAACCCGATAGATTTTTCTAAAATCAAGAAAATAGATCAGTTAAGGGAGAATATTGTTTTATCTGTTGGAAGATTAGTTAAATCAAAGAATTTTGATATATTGATTAAAATTTTTTCGGAACTCAATATAAATGGGTGGAAATTAGTAATTGTCGGCGATGATTTTAATAATCCGGATAGTATTAATTTTCTTAAGAATTATGTAAATGAACTAGGAAGTAACAGTAAAATTGAGCTAGTTGGGTATCAAAGTGATGTTGAAAGTTATTATTCAAAAGCCAAAATATTTGCTTTTACTTCAAGTTCTGAAGGTTTTCCGAATGTTTTGATAGAAGCGATGTCTTTTGAATTACCTGTAATTGCCTTTGATTGTTCTGCTGGCCCATCAGAAATTATTCAAAATGGTAAAAATGGCTTTTTAATACCACTTTTTGATGAACATAAATTTTCAGAATCTCTAAAATTGTTAATGATTAATGATAATCTTAGAGTAACGCTTGCAAAGAATGCAGAACATTCAGTAAAACGTTTTTCTATTGGGAATATCACAAATAATTTGAAGACATTTTTATCGAATTCGATTAATTAACATGAAGAATATATTAATTATAGCACCATTAACCCCACCTTACACAGGAAATGCCTTGCCTATAAAATACATTTATGATAATTATAAGGTTGAACAAGGGATTGAAGTTATTAATTTAAGTAAGGGCAGTTTCAAATCTGGTTTTGATTCGTTTTCAAGAGTGGGTCAGATATTAAAAATTATACTCAATGTATTAATTAAGCAAAGGGGAAAGGACTTAATCTATTTAACTGTTGCAGAATCAACCTTGGGTAATCTAAGAGATGTTTTAATTTATTTGGTAACTTTCTTTAATAGTAAAAAAGTAATAATTCATCTACTTGGAGGAAACTCAATGAAGGTAATACTTTCAAATAAAAAGTCTCCTTGGTTTTGGGTTAATAAGTTCTTTATTAATAGATTAGGTGGTGTAATTGTAGAAGGAGGTTTTCAAGGTGAATTTTATGAAAATGTCATTAAACCAACCAAAATTCATATTATTCATAATTTTGCCCAGGACTTTTTGTTTAGCGATGAAAATTTTATTAGAAGCAAATACGCGCACGTTAAAACTTATCGAATATTGTTTTTAAGCAACCTTTTGTATGGTAAAGGACATTATGAATTATTTGAGGCTTTTGCAAGTTTGCCCAAGGATTTGCAATTTAAAATCCAAATTGATTATGCAGGTGGTTTTGAATCGGAGATTGAAAAAGATAAATTTTTAAATTTAATAAAATCATATCCACAAATTATTTATCATGGACATGTGAACGGTGACAAAAAGGCTGATTTGTTCAAATCAGCACATATCTTTTGTTTACCTACTTATTACCCATTCGAAGGCCAACCATTTGTTATTGTTGAAGCGTATGCTGCTGGCTGTGCTGTAATTACAACAAACCATAGTGGAATTGGCTATATTTTTAAAGATAAAGAAAACGGTATTGAAGTTCAAAAGAAATCCGTTAAAGATTTAGCAAAAATTTTTATTTCGATGATTAATCAACCAAAAGATATGTTAGATTTTGCTTTGTTTAACAATATACAAGCTAAAGAAAAATTTACATCAAAGGTTTATCTGTTTAAAGTGAATCAAGTTTTTAAGAAATTTATAAGTTAAGCAATACTTATTTAAAATAATTATGAAAAGACCATATCAAATTTGCAATAAAACTATTATGGACACCTCTGATCCAGATATAGTTTTTGATGAATGCGGTGTATCCGATTATTACCATAATTTTCAAAATAATATCATTCCGAATTGGTATACTGATGAAAGAGGGTATAAACAATTAATGGAAATCGCAGAGAAAATCAAAAAGGAAGGAAGGGAGAAAGATTTTGATTGTATAATAGGCTTAAGTGGTGGACTTGATAGTTCATTTACTGCCTATGTTGCCAAAGAGATTATGGGTATTAGACCATTACTCTTTCACGTGGATGCTGGCTGGAATACTGACAAAGCAGTCGGCAACATTGAAAAATTGTGTAACGGATTAGGTCTTGAATTATTTACAGAAGTAATCAACTGGGAGGAAATGAAGGATTTACAAAGTGCTTATTTTAAATCTCAAGTTCCTGGACAAGATGCACCACAGGATATAGCTTTCTTTTCGGGGATGTATAAGTTTGCACGAAAGCACAAAATTAAGTATGTATTAACAGGGGCAAATTATTCAACAGAATGTTGCAAAGAACCACCTGCATGGGGTGCTTATCCTGGAATTGATAAGCTTTTAGTAAAGGATATTTATAAAAAGTTTGGAAATAATAAACTTAGAACTTTTCCTGTTTTGGATATTTTAGAGTATAAAGTTCTTTATCAAGTAATTTTTGGCATGAAAGTAATCAAACCTTTAAATCTAGTTCCTTACATCAAGAAAGATGCCGAAGAACTTCTTTTTTCAAAATTTGGATGGGAAAAGTTTCAACATAAACATCATGAATCACGATTTACAAGGTTTTATGAAGATTTTTGGTTACCTCAAAAATTTGGCTTCGAAAAAAGACGAGCCCATTTTTCAAGTCTCATACTTACAGGTCAAATGACAAGAGATGAAGCCATAGATCGTATTTCAAAGCCTGAATTAGATGAAAAAACATTAAAAAATGAATTTGATTATGTTGCGCATAAATTAGATTTTGCAGTTGATGAATTGCAAAAAATATTTGAAGGCCCAAATAAAACCTTTAGGGATTATAAAAATAAAAGATGGCTAGTAAATTTAGGTGGTTGGTTTCTGATGAGATTTGGTAACGAAAAACGATTGATGCGATGATAGGCATAATTAATTATGGTTTAGGTAACATCAATGCTTTTGAAAATATTTACAAGAGGCTACACATTCCAGTAAAGCAACTTTTTAACACGGATGACTTTCTGGGTGTTGATCGATTGATACTACCTGGAGTAGGTGCTTTTGACTATGCTATGCAATCATTCAACGGTTCAGGAATGAGAGATTTGGTTGAAAAAATGGTGTTTGAAAAAATGACCCCCATCATAGGAATATGTGTTGGCATGCAAATGTTGGCAAACTCGAGTGAAGAGGGATTTTTACCCGGTTTAGGATGGATTCCCGGTATCATCAAAAAGTTTGATGAATCTAAAATCCCATATAACACCAGAATACCTCACATGGGATGGAATGATATTACTATTAAAAATGATTCATTGCTGTTCAGTAATTTTGATGATCTTTCCAAATTTTATTTTTTGCACTCTTATTATTTTGATAATAAAGAGAAAAATCATGAGATAGCAAGCGCCTCTTATGGAGTAGAATTTACTTGTGCGGTTAAGTCGAGTAATATTTACGGTGTTCAATTTCATCCTGAAAAAAGCCATAGCTATGGAATTAAACTACTAGAAAATTTTTCTAAATTATAAGATGTTAAGACCACGAATAATTCCTTGTTTGTTAATTCATGACAAAGGATTGATAAAAACTGTAAATTTTAAAAGTGCAAAGTATGTCGGTGATCCAATTAATGCTGTACGTATTTTTAACGAAAAGGAATCTGATGAGTTGATGGTAATAGATATTGATGCAACTGTAAACAATGAAGAGCCAGACTATAAATTAATTGAAAAACTAGCTTCAGAGTGTAGAATGCCGTTATGTTATGGTGGAGGAATTAAAAAAGTAGAACAAGCACAAAAAATTTTTTCTTTAGGGGTTGAGAAAATAGCCATTAGTTCGGCTGCAATTGAAAATCCAGATCTTGTAACAGCCATAGCTGAGAGAGTTGGTATCCAAAGTACAGTCGTTGTAATCGATGTAAAGAAGAAAATTTTCGGAGGATATGAGGTAGTTTCCCACAATGCCAAAAGGTCGACTGGAAAATCCCCAATTGCATTAGCAAAAATTTTTCAAAGTAAAGGCGCAGGAGAGATTATAATTAATTCCGTTGATCAAGATGGTCAGATGAAAGGGTATGACCTTACGTTGGCTGAAAATATTAGAGAGGTTATATCATGTCCTCTTACAATTCTTGGAGGAGCTGGGAGTTTGGAGGACTTGGGTAAATTGATTTCAAAGTTTGGAATAATTGGGGCTTCAGCCGGTAGTTTATTTGTATTTAGGGGAGCATACAAAGCAGTTTTAATAAATTATCCTTCACAAGAAGAAAAAGACAAACTGATTCATAATAACTTCAAATTCTAATTTCTTGAAAGTTCTTTTTCTAATGTTTTCTTTTCCAGACATGAATAAGACGTTCAACATGTACACGACTTTGGTTGAGGAATTTGTGAACCACGGACATGAAGTAACCGTTTTGGCTCCAGGTAATGGGAAGACAGGCACTTATGTGGAAAATCAAATTCCAGTTCTTCGAGTTCAGACACTTCCCATCAAGAACGTTCCTAATTTTTTAAAAGGAATTTCAAACATCTTACTTCCTTACCAATTTGAGCGTGCTTTAAATCAATTTCACATTGGAAAGTCATTTGAATTAATTATTTCTGCTACTCCCCCGATAACCTTGGTGAATATGGCTGCTAAATTAAAAAGAAAATTTGACGCAAAGTTTTATCTTATTTTACGTGATATTTTTCCTCAAAATGCGGTGGATTTAGGTTTTATGAAAAAAGATGGTGTGTTACACCGATACTTTAGGAGACAAGAACAGAAACTCTATAAAGAAGCGGATTATATAGGTTGCATGTCTCAAGGGAATATTGATTACGTGAAGATGCATAACCCTAAAGTATCTGCAGGCAAGTTTCATGAATTAAAGAATTTCCAGAAACCCTATAAGGGCTTTGGTTCAGATTCTGACTTACTAAAAATGAAGTATGGAATAACCAATAAATTTGTGGTTGTTTTTGGCGGTAATATGGGCAAGCCTCAGCAGCTCGCAAATGTTTTAAATTTAGCCAAGTCGGTAATTCAATTCCCTGATATCGTATTTTTGATGCTAGGCGATGGGGTTCAAATAAATCAGATTGAAGCAGAGGCAAAAACAAAAGGACTGACTAACATTATTATTCATCGAACCATACCTAAACAGGATTATCAGGATTTACTAAGTGTTTGCGATGTTGGTATGATCAGTCTTCATCGAAACTTTACAATTCCAAATATACCAAGTAAGTCACTGGATTATTTCAATGTGGGAATCCCAGTTTTGGCCAGTTTGGATAGGGCTACTGATTTTGGGAAAATATTGGATGAGGAACAATGCGGCTTATGGTCTTATGCAGGAGATAATGATTCTTTGAAAGATAATCTCATTCAACTTTATTTAAATAAAGAATTACGATATTTGTTAGGAAAATGTGGTAAGAATTATTTTTTAAAATTTCTTAAACCGGATATTGCATACTCAACAATTCTAAAGGCGATACCTTAAAATTATGAATTTTGTTGCCTCCATTTCTAATCATCTAAAAAACATCCCCGGATGGAAATCCAATAGAAAATTATTGGCTTTTGCTGTTGATGATTATGGAAATATCCGGTTAGCAAGTCCTTACGCAAAAGAACATCTTAATACGAAGGGAGTAAACCTTAGAGGTCGTTTTAATAATTTCGATTCCTTGGACACTTGCCAGGATTTCGAGCAGTTGTTTGATGTACTTTCATCGGTTAAGGATAAAAACGGCAAACCCGCTTCATTCACTACCTATGCATTATCCACTAATGTAAATTTCAAAAAATCAAAAGAGCTAGGTGAATTTGTATTTGAGAGTTTAGATACTACTTACAAGAATTTGAGTCATGAATATCCTGAAAGTTTTAAAGGTGCATTCACATTATTAGGAGATGGGATAGCCAAAGGTCTTATCTGCCCACAATTCCATGGTCGTGAACACCTAAATGTTTTAGTGTTTAACCGGCTAATTAAGGATAAAAACCCCGAATTAATTGCTAACCTTGATTTAAAGTCGCTGGCCGGTATACCAAACCACAAAGACGAGCCTAAAGTGGGTTTTAACGAGGCCTTTTCTTTTTGGGATAAAAATGAAATTGAAAATCATAAGTTAATTATAGAGGATGGATTAAATCGGTTTGAAAAAGTGTACGGTTACCGACCGACAACCTTTACGCCCCCTGCCATGCTTATTCATCCTGAACTATATCCGTTTCTGGAGTCATTAGGCATTCAAGCGATCGACAAACCACGTACGCATGAAGTACATATGGGTAATGGAAAATACCAAAAGGAGAATAATAGGCTTGGTCTTCAAAAAGGACAGAATCATGTAACGATTGTACGTAATTGCATGTTTGAGCCTAATAGCAGAAATATAGATTGGGTAAACTTTACCTTTGATCAAATTAAAGCTGCTTTTTTCTGGGGAAAGCCTGCTATTGTCAGTTCACATCGCGTCAACTTCTGCGGACACATTGATCCTCAAAATAGAAAAAATGGCCTTGAGGCTTTACACGCTTTGTTACAAAAAGTAGTAAAAATGTGGCCGGAAGTAGAGTTCGTGTCTATTGAAGAATTAACACATATAATCAAAGACAGTAGTAATAATTGAAATGATTACGATCATTAACCGTACCAAATACTTAGGGTATTATTTCAAGAAGTTGGACTGGTCAACCTTTCAACGCTTTTTCAAACGTATTCAAGAAGAAAAAGAGATGTCCTCGGTCAGTTTATGGTTTGATATTATTTCTTCAGTGTATCGCTACAACATTGGCTTGATGGACTTCTTTACTTTCCGTTTTTATATTAAGAGCCATGAAGAAAGGAGCAAATGGGTTGGTACTGGGCTAAAATATGAATTTGATTTAAAAATGAATCCAATATCTACCCGCTCAATTCTAGAGAACAAACTGGAGTTTTACCAAGCCTATTCACCCTTTATTAGACATGCCTACTGCTCCATTTCTGATTTAGAAAGTGAAAATGAAAAAGCAGCATTTGTTATCTCTAATCAGACCGGTAAAATTGTAATAAAAGGCGCGACAGGGCAGTGCGGTTGGGATGTGGAAGTGGTGCATGCAAGTGATTTCACAATGGGTTCTCTTAGAAACTATATGGCCTCAAAGAGGTTTGATTTGGCAGAGGAATTTGTCCAGCAACACCCTATTATTGAAACATTATCCTCTTCAGGACTTAATACAGTGCGTATGATGACTATGATCAATAACGAAGGGGGAGTTGATATTTTGGGTGCCCGTATGCGGATTTCGGTGAATAGCCATGTGGATAATCTGGCTTCCGGTAATATTGCTTGTCCGATTGATCTGGAGACAGGTATTATCACTGGTAAGGGTGTGTACAGCGACATTACCAAGCCTCCCGTGACCCATCATCCGGTTACGGGGGTTTCTTTGGTTGGTTTTCAGATACCAATGTGGCAGGATATTATGGAAACAACAAAAAAAATTGCAATATACCATCCGGAGAACAGAGGCGTGGGGTGGGATTTGGCACTTACGGAGAAGGGGCCTGATTTTATTGAAGGTAATCACAATTGGTGCAAGATACTTTGGCAAATTCCTGTTGATCAGGGTCTGAAGTCTGTTTTGAAAAAATATAGTTAGGGACTAAGTGTACGTCCATTTCAAGTCATTGATTGACCGAATTTTTGCAATGACTTTGTTTTTGTTGCTTTTACCGATTTTGATTTTGGTCAGTATTGCGTTAAAATTTTCTTCCGTTGGTGGCGTTTTTTTTGTTCATCCGAGACCGGGGCTTCATGGTAAAACGATTAATGTTGTAAAGTTTAAAACCATGAACGATAAGAAAGATGATGAAGGAAAATTATTGCCTAATCATCAACGCATTACTCGATTAGGCACTTTTTTGCGAAAAAGCTCATTGGACGAAATTCCGCAGTTATGGAATGTAATCAAAGGGGATATTTCCTTTATTGGACCCCGACCCTTGGAAATGAGATATTTGCCTTTGTATACTAAAGAGCAAAACAGAAGACACAACGTGAAGCCAGGCTTATCCGGTTGGGCACAGGTGAATGGCAGAAATTTGATCAGTTGGGAGAAAAAGTTTGAATATGATTTATACTATGTGGATAATCAGTCTATTTGGCTCGACACAAAAATATTTTTTATGACCCTCAAAAAGGTGTTGCTAGGAGCAGGTGTAAATGTTGGAGAAAGAGAAACGGTGGAGCCGTTTGATGTGTATTTAAAAAGAAATTAAATGGAGTTTAGAAAGGAGATAGGTGAATCTTTGACATTGAAGTTTGCGGAAGCCGCAAATCAGCGAAGGTTAGCAGGGAAAGATATAATTTCACTTGGTCTAGGAGAACCTGATTTTGATGTGCCTGAAGAATTAATTTCGGCAACGATTAATGTCCTTCAATCGAGCAAATCGGGCTATTCCAGTCCTATGGGTTTACCCGGTTTGCGGTCAAAGCTTGCAGGCAAACTACACGGAGAAAATCAATTACCTGCAAAATCTGAAAACATACTCATTACACCAGGAGCCAAACAAGCGCTTCAGATGGGGTTGTTTGCTTTGTTGGAACCTGGTGATGAAGTCCTTGTCATTAATCCATCCTTTGTTTCCTTTATTCCTCAAATCTATTTGGCCGAGCCACGTGCTGTAGTCAAAATTGTAGATATTAATAAAACGAATTTCAGCCTTCCGATAGAGGAAATAAAAAAGCAGGTTTCACCAAAAACCAAAGCTGTATTAATTAATTCTCCCAATAATCCAGCCGGTTACACTTCAAGCAAATCAGATTTGGCCGCCTTATATGAGCTTGCGGTATTGCATGATTTTTATATTTTTTCGGACGAAATCTACGAAAAATTACTTTTCCCAGGATCTGATTTTTTTAGTATTGGTAGCTTGGAGCATGAAGTAGAACGGGTATTTACCATTAATGGTTACAGCAAATCCCATGCATTAACCGGGTGGAGGTTGGGTTATCTCTGCTTTCCAAAACAGTTTGGTGATCGTTTATTAAAACTCCAACAGCACATCAATACGAATACTTGTACTTTTATCCAAAAAGCGATTTTAGATGCTTTTGACATGGACATGTCATTTCTGGAACAGTATAATCAAAAATTAGGACAGCGCGCCAAAATAGTTTCCGAATGTTTTAATAATTTGAAAGGTACTTACCTTGTTCCTCCCACTGCTGGATTTTTTGCTTTCATTGATATTTCTGCACTCAAGATTGATTCAAATACCTTTTGTGGTGATTTGGTAGAACAAACAGGGGTGGCTACTACGCCCGGATTGGCCTTTGGTGAGCATTGGGATGATCACTTCAGGTTGTCTTATGCGGTACAAGAGGACATGCTGCAAGAAGGTTTAACGCGAATTCGGGACTTTATTAGAACGAAGTATATTCTATGAATGTATTAATGACCAAAAAGCTAATGACAGAGGATGTGAATTACATCCAATCGAAGCTGAATTCGGGTATTAACTTGATTTTTCCTGAACGATACGATGAAGACTCACTATTGGTGCATGCTCCTAAAGTTGATGTGCTTTTTGGTGGCTTTTTTTCTGAACGCTTACTAGAGTATACAATCAACTTAAAGTTTGTCCAGGTTCCATGGACGGGAATTGATAATTTGGATTTTAGTCTATTGCGTCGTTTTAATGTTATACTCTGTAATTCCCATTCTAACGCCCTAGTTGTAGCTGAACACGCAGTGTCTATGATGATGGATGTCGCCAAAAAATTAAGTTATCATGATCGGGAATTGCGAAAGGGTAATTGGAATAGAATACTTCCTGATCGAAGTAATCCTATTTCGCCATTTTCAAAAAAAATAGTTGGCTCAACGATTGGATTTATTGGATTCGGAGCCATTGCCCGTTATGTGGTCAAACTCCTGGCGGGCTTTGAGTGTAGATATAAAGTATTTACACGAAGTGGTTTGATACCCGATGAATACATTAAGGTCATAACCGCGAACCCGATTGGTGATTTTTTTAGCCAAGCCGAGGATTTGGATTTTATTTTTGTTTCCATACCCCTTACAGAGGAAACAAATGGCATGATCGATCATAATTTTTTCCACGCAATGCCGAAGGGAAGTATTTTGATTAATGTTTCTAGAGGACAAGTTTTGAACCAACGTGACTTATACGATTCCTTAAAATGCGGGCATTTGGGTGGGGCGGCGATTGATACATGGTATAACTACCCTTCACCTCAGCGGCCTGTTTCTTTACCATCGCTGGATTTTCCATTTCATGTACTTGATCAAGTCGTCCTTTCTCCTCATAGAGCGGGCTATGTTGAATCGGGGTTTCCTCATTTGGATGATGCTATCGAAAACTTGAACCGTTTTCAAAGGGGTGATAGTTTAATTAATGTTGTGTCGTTAGAACTAAAATACTAAATGAATATTCTATTTACGTGCGCTGGCCGCAGAAATTATTTAATCAATTTTTTTAAAGACGAGCTTAATGGAGAGGGATTGGTTATAGCCGCTGATATGCAGATGACAGCTCCGGCAATGGCAAGTGCGGATCGAAAAATAATCGTTCCGCCTGTCTATGCTTCTAATTACATAGATTCACTGTTGGACATTTGCAAGTCTCATGAAGTTAGAGCGGTTGTATCGCTCAATGATTTGGAACTCCCCATACTTGCAGTCAACATTGCTAAATTTGATGCCATAGGATCTAAAATTATAGTTGCGCCAAGTGAAGCAATCGATATTGCTTTTGATAAGAAAAGAACAATTGAATTTGCAACTGCTTTGGGCATAGAAACACCGTTGACATTTACATGTATAGACGATGCAATCCAAGCAATTCAGTCTGGCAGCCTACATTTTCCTTTGGTAGTTAAACCAAGGTGGGGCTCTGCTTCAATCGGATTAGAGTTTCCAACAAACCTAGTCGAATTAGAATTAGCATTTCGTTTGTTATCTCTTCGTTTAGGTCGCACCATGTTGGCCGAGGCCAGTCAAGCGGATTTTGAAAATGCTATTTTGATTCAGGAGAAAATAGAGGGCATAGAATTCGGAGTTGATGTATTGAACGATTTTAATGGCTGTACACGTCAGGTTTATGTCAAGGAAAAATTGGCTATGCGTGCAGGAGAAACAGATAAGTCTGTTCTTAGATATCATCCTGAGATTGAGAATTTAGGTCATAAAATTGGTAATGAACTCAAACATATAGGTAATTTAGATTGTGATTTTTTTGAAAAGGAAGGTAGGTATTATCTGTTGGAAATGAATCCGAGGTTCGGCGGTGGTTATCCTTTCACCCATATGTCAGGAGGCAATTATGTTGCCGCGATTTTATCATTTTTGCGGGGCGAAGAATTTGATTTTAGCAATTTTCAGAAACGATATAATGTTGTCTTCTCGAAATGTGACAACTTGATTCAAGTTTCAGGATAATTATGAGTTCCTGTCTCAATCACCTCCTTTTCCAATTCGATTGCCTAAAACCCTCATCAAATTTGTTGGTTATTTGAGTGGACGGTTGGCTTGTTGCTGTTTGTACTCCCCGCCTCCGCCACACAATACAATGGGAGATTGTTTTGTTCAGGCCTTTCAGTGCGGATATTTTACAAGCATTTCGACTGGCTCGATCAATTTTTGAAGGAACATCTTGCCCATTTTTTGGGCCCTCAATGTTAGTTTTTATCCCCATTTCAAACCTAAAGCAGTGGATCTGAAGAAAATTTGGTTGTCGTCACCCCATATGGGCAGCGAGGAATTTGAACGTGTTCGCGAAGCCTTCGACACGAATTGGATAGCCCCCCTGGGGCCGCATGTCGATGGATTCGAACGTGATCTACAAGAATTTACGGGTGTGGCGCATGCCGCGGCTTTTAGTTCTGGAACAGCGGCTATTCACCTTGCTCTGATCATCCTTGGCGTACAAAGGGGTGATTACGTGCTCTGCCAAAGTTTTACCTTTTCGGGATCGGCGAATCCGATAGCTTATTTGGGTGCAACACCGGTGTTCGTTGACTCCGAACCCGACAGTTGGAATATGTGCCCGGCCGCCCTTGAGCGCGCGATCCTCGATTTGCAGGCGCAGGGCAAGCGGGCAAAGGTGGTTATTCCGGTACATCTTTACGGCATGCCAGCCTGCATGACTGCGATTACGGAGGTGGCCCGCCGTCACGATCTCTATATTGTCGAAGACGCTGCTGAGGCCCTCGGGTCGACCTTGGATGGCAAGCCTTGCGGTAGCTTCGGTGACATCAGCATTTTGAGCTTTAACGGCAACAAAATCATCACCACCTCCGGGGGTGGCGCCATGTTGTCAAAACGCGCCGATTGGGTGCAACATGCGCGGTTTTTGTCCACCCAAGCCCGCGATACGGCGCCCCACTACCAGCATTCTCAGATTGGTTATAATTACCGCATGAGCAACGTCTGTGCGGCGATAGGTCGTGGGCAGATGACAGTACTCAACGACCGAGTGGAGGCACGCCGCCGCAACCACGCTTACTATGAGCAAAGCTTGTCGGACCTCCCCGGTTTGTCGTTCCTGCCAGAGCCCGATGGTTGTTTTTCGAACCGCTGGCTTACCTGTGTGCTCATCGACCCCGAGCGCAGCGGGGGTATTACCCGCGAAACCGTGCGCCTGGCTCTCGATGCCCAAAACATAGAATCCCGCCCTCTCTGGAAGCCGATGCACATGCAGCCTATCTTCGCCGATGCCCCCTATTATGGCAACGGCACGAGCGAGCGATTGTTTATGAATGGCCTTTGTTTACCATCGGGCTCCAATCTCAGCGAGAACGATTTGCAAAGAGTGGTAAAACAAATCAAAACAGCCTACTCAAACCATGATTAATCACATTAGGTTATTACTCATTGAATTTTATAACCAAAACCAATCGGTCATTCTTTTTTTGGGCAAGGCCTTGGGGCTCTATTTTTTATGGAATATTTTGTACCACGGGTTTCTTATCCAATGGGGCATTAACGACCCTTTGACCCGTTGGGTTGCCATAAGTGCAAGCAAAATATGTCAAATTTTTGATCCAAAAATTCACTTAGAAAATATTAGAAATGGATATTATTTGTATCATCTAGAAAAGCCTTTGGTCTGGGTAGGAGATCCCTGCAATGGTTTAGAGCTGTATATTTTGTTTATTTCATTTTATATTGCTTTAGGCAAATTTTTTCGCTCCATCAAATGGATTCTATTTGGTATCGTTGGAATCTATATATTAAATATTATACGTGTAGCTGGATTGGCTTGGGTGGTCTTGTATCGTCCATCTGAATTAGATTTTCATCATAAATACACCTTTGCTTTGGTTGTTTATTCGTGGATGTTGTTGGTATGGGTCATTACGTTACAGAAAAAACAAGTCGCTTAGCGGCTTTCGGTCTCGCGTTTGGTTTCTTGATGCTGTTGGTTCGGCTTCATGGACAGTATAACCTGGATTGGGAGTATACAAGTCTTAGCCTCAAGGTATTGGATTCCAAAGGTTTCGTTGCAAAAGAAATCTATCGCATCGCGCTACCTTTTGATATTCAAAGAGTCATTCATACAGACTCGTTGATTTATAATGGATCGGTGGTATTTGTAAACATCGTCTTAGCCATGTTTTTAAAGATTAAAAGGGGGGGTATAGGCCTGATGATTGGCCTATTAGTATTTTTTATTTCATTAGATATGTTCATACATTACGTTGTTTTTGATCTAAAGTATCGATCCTTTTATTTTTTATTACTTAATGTTGGAAATATTCGTCAATTTCTGGAAATTCTACCAGTCTTGCCTTTTTTGATCGATTATTTTTCGCGTTACCCGAATTTGAAGCCTTCGAAGCCATGAAAAGTTTACGAAAAATTTTAACCTGGTACTCCCAAAACGTGATTTCACGTTGGACGGTTTTTGCGATCGATATCCTTTTAGTTGCTTTAACTTTTTGGGTGAGCCTATTGTTGGTTTCGGATTTTCAGGATTTCAATACCTTGGGTTGGTTCAGGGTGATGGAGAAGTCGGCGGTGGTTTTACTGCTGTATGGTATCGCTTTTTTGATGTTTCGTTCCTATGTAGGTATCATTAGGCATACCTCGGTGGCCGATGCGACCCGTATTCTTTGGGCCAATTCGGGGGCTGCCACGGTCCTCCTCGTCTTGCACATTTTGACTACCCTAAGTTCCAGTGCCAAGATTTCTCCTTTCAACCTTACACTTTCGCTGATTTTGACTCATTACTTGCTTCTCACCTTTGTGATGATTTGGAGTCGATTTATGTTCAAAGGGCTCTTTAACCAATTTAACAGCAAAGAGCGTCCCCGCAAGCGTTACTTGATTTACGGGGCCGGTTCTTCGGGGCGAATGACCTTGGGGGTCTTGTTACGCGAAACCCGTTCGCTCAACACGGTGGTGGCTTTTATGGACGACAACGACCGCATGCAGAACAAAAGTATTGAGGGGGTTCCCATTGTTTCTTCGGCCGCATTGAGTTCGGACTTTTTGGAAAATCGCCGCATTGATGAACTCATTGTTAGCATACAGAACATCGAACCCCGGCGTAAGAAGGCTATTGTGGATCTTTGTTTGAGTCGGAATATTCAGGTCAAAGTGGTTCCTCCTTTGGAACATTGGATTAATGGGGAATTGTCCCTCCGTCAAATCGCCCCGGTGGCTATTGAGGAACTCCTGCAACGGGATCCGATCAACCTAAGCAATCCCGAGGTCAGCCGCTTGGTTCGCGAAAAAGTGGTGATGGTGACCGGTGCGGCCGGTTCCATTGGTTCGGAACTGGTTCAGCAACTCATGCACTACGACCCGGCTCAGTTGATCTTGGTGGACCAGGCCGAGACCCCTCTTCACGATTTGCAGCTCAGCCTAACCAAACGAAGCCTGAATACCGGTCAAGGTTCCTTGCATTATTATATGGCCGATATCACCGATACCAAACGAATGCGCCAAATCATTCGAAAGCATCGTCCGCAAATGATTTTTCACGCCGCGGCCTACAAGCATGTGCCCTTGATGGAAGAAAACCCCATGGAGGCGGTGCGCGTCAATATTTTGGGAACTTCTTCCCTGCTTCACTTGGCCCGCGAATACGGGGTGGCCCGATTTGTCATGGTTAGCACGGACAAAGCCGTCAACCCTACCAATGTCATGGGGGCCTCCAAACGCATGGCCGAGATCATCGCCCAGGGCATGGCCGATGCGCCGGGCTTTGAACAAACGATGGACGTGGTGACGACACGCTTTGGGAATGTATTGGGTTCCAACGGTTCGGTCATTCCCCTCTTCAAGCGGCAATTGGAGGCCGGGGGACCGATTACGGTAACACATCCCGAAATAACTCGTTATTTCATGACCATCCCCGAAGCATGTCAGTTGGTCCTGGAGGCCGCGACCATGGGGCAGGGGGGGGAGATTTATGTCTTTGATATGGGGGAGCCGGTCAAAATTGCGGATCTGGCCCATCAAATGGTTCGGCTATCAGGCCTGCAACCCGGCAAGGACATTGCCATTAAGTACACCGGTCTTCGACCCGGGGAAAAGCTATATGAGGAATTGCTAGCGAGCGAAGAGAACACCCTGCCTACCCATCACCCCAAAATACTGGTTGCCCGGGGTCGTTCATCCTCCTACGATCAGGCGAGCGAGGCACTGGGCGAATTGCGAGATGCCCTTCATTCCGGGGATGATTATCGCTTGGTATCTACACTCAAGAAGCATATTCCAGAATTCATATCCAACAATTCCCGTTTTGGTCATCTTGATAAAGAACAGGCTCAAGGACTTGCACCGAAAATTCAATTGGGCGTCGGTTTTGGGGAGCGGTTATAGTCTTAAATAAAAACATAAATAATACAATTGATGATAAAAGTTGTAACTGTTATTGGAGCTAGGCCTCAATTTGTCAAAGCTGCTGTTTTATCTCGAGAGTTTATAGCATCAGGGAAAGTTAAAGAAGTCATTGTACATACTGGTCAGCATTTTGATCAAAACATGTCGGATATCTTTTTTCAGGAAATGGAAATTCCGGCTCCAAATTACCAATTGAGCATTAATAGCTTAGGTCATGGGGCTATGACTGGTCGAATGTTAGAGCAAATCGAAACAATCCTTTTGAACGAAAAACCTGATTTTGTCCTTGTATTTGGTGACACCAATTCAACTTTAGCAGCCGCACTAGCGGCAAAAAAGTTAGGAATCAAAATAGTCCATGTCGAAGCTGGGGTACGCAATTTTGATGAAAATATGCCCGAAGAGATTAATCGTTATCTAGTTGACAGGATGGCAGATATCAATTTTTGTTGCACCTATTTAGGAGTAGAAAATTTGAGAAGGGAGGGGTTCTTTGAGCCTGAACAGCATTGCAAAATTTTTAATTTTGGTGATGTTATGTTTGACGCCACTCTTTTTTACAGAGAGAGATCAATAGCTCAAAAACCAAACTTTAGAGAAATAGATAAAATTAACAACCCATACATTTTATGCACCATACATAGAGCATCAAATACAGATGACTCGTTTATACTGAAGGAAATTGTGGATGGGTTAAATCAAATTAATCAACATTGTAGGGTGATTCTTCCTGTACACCCTAGAACCAAATCGAAACTAAATAGTTTAAATGTTCGTGTTGATTTTTTGTGTATTGACCCAGTAGGGTATTTTGACATGATTAGATTAATTGAGAATTGTAAAGCTATAATAACTGATAGTGGGGGTTTAGTAAGGGAAGCTTATTTCTTCAAAAAACCAAGCATGTATCTTTTGGAGAAATCCCCCTGGCCTGAATTGGTTGAAGAAATGGTATGTGTAAGTGTGGCACCAATCAAAGAAAAAATCATAGGAGGTTTTGGCTTAATGCAGGATTTCCAATTCAAGAATAACAATTATTTATTTGGACATGGCGATGCTGGACAAAAAATTGTTGCAAAAATTATTAGTTATTACCACGAAGAGTTTAACAAAATATAAACCAAATACACCATGTCCCCCCGCAAAGCCCTGATTACCGGTATCACCGGTCAAGACGGTTCCTACCTGGCAGAGTACCTGCTGGGTAAGGGTTACGAGGTCCACGGCATCAAGCGCCGCTCCTCGCTAATCAACACCGAACGCATTGACCACCTCTATCATGATCGCCACGAAACTTCCGAAGATCATCTAGCGGATGGCCCCGGCTTCCGTTTGCATTACGGTGATTTAACCGACAGCACCAACCTGATTCGCTTGGTTCAGGAAATTCAGCCGGACGAAATCTACAACCTGGCGGCCATGAGCCATGTCAAAGTTAGTTTTGACATGCCCGAATACA
>Ga0209401_1000774_pt1 | contig 21428 bp, 22 predicted proteins | sample M_140807_MF_Meta_FD_187318 | JGI IMG/M metagenome (GOLD analysis project Ga0209401, IMG submission 187318) | Freshwater microbial communities from Lake Montjoie, Canada to study carbon cycling - M_140807_MF_MetaG (SPAdes) (version 2) | ecosystem: Environmental > Aquatic > Freshwater > Lake... | reverse complement strand
CAGCACAGAAGCCAAGGAAGCGGCCGAAGCGGTTGGCCATGCCGCTGAAGAAGCCGGTGCCGATTTCAACCAACGCTTCGGCGAGGTGATCGGCAAAGTTAACAAAAACCTCGACAAGCTCGACTGGAGCCAGATCGGCAAGGCCGGCAAAGTGGCCGGCATCTTTCTGGCCGTGATTGTTGCCCAAATTCTGATCAAAGGGGTGCTCGACACCATCAATCTGCTGCCGATCGTTCCCGGGCTGCTCGAATTGCTGGGGTTGGTGGTGGTGGGCACCTGGAGCTGGGAAAACCTCACCACCAGCGAAAAGCGCAACGCCGTGGTGGATCGCATCCAGGGCGTGCGCAAGGAATATCTGGGCTGATCCCAATCCTGGGCACTTCTTCCGGCTCAACGCTTAAGCACCTGTTCAAGCCCATCTGGGCGAGGCGATTCCCAAAGCTCTGAAGAACAACGACCTGATCCCCCGCAATCGGGGGCTTTTTTGTGTTTTGACATCGCCGCGGCCACGGGTGTCGGTGCCTCCGGCAGAGGGGGTCCGACAGGATGAGATTGAGCTGAGCTCACGGGCACCGATCCGCCGGCTGCCCTCAACCAGGTGGATCTAGCAGCAGCTCAGCAATCACCGCCTGGGCCTGATCGGCATAGCTGCCGCCGAACAGATTGGCGTGATTGAGCAGGTGGTAAAGGTTGTAAAGCGGAACCCTTCGGCGATGGGTGCCAGGTAAGGGCCAGGCGGCCTCATAGCCTGCGAAGAACGGGGCCGGAAAGCCACCAAACAACCTGGCCATCGCCAGATCCACCTCCCGATCAGCGCGGTGGACCGCTGGATCGAAGACCACACCATGGCCGCCTGTGTCGAGGGCGGCGTTGCCGCTCCAGAGATCGCCATGCACCAGGCAGGGATCGGCGCCATGGCCATCGAGCCAGTCCGGCACCCGCTCCAACAGCGCCTGCCCACCCCGCAGCGCTCCAAGCCTGCGCTCCAGCCGCTCAAGCTGGGGCGCCAGTCGCCGTTCGGCAAAGAAGCGACCCCAGCTCTCCAGCCAGCCGTTCGGCTGGGGGCCGGCACCGATGGCATTGTCGCGGGGCCAGCCGAAGCGGCCGGGCCGATCCCCCGGCGTGCAGGGGCGCTTAAGGCTGTTGCGATGCAGCGAGGCCAAGGCGGCCCCCAGCTGGCGCCAGGCGCCATCCGCGGCACCGGAGGCTGATCCCGCCAGTTCGAGCCAGGGCAGCACCAGCACGGCCTGACTCCCGGCAACCCCCACCGCGAGGGGCGCCGGCACGCGGAGGTCGGTGCCCGCGGCGGCACAGGCCAGGGCCTCCAGGCCCTCGGCCTCCGCCTCCAGCAACGGCAGGGCTTCCAGGCTGTTGGTCTTGGCGAACAGACGGCCCCCGGAGAAGGGAGCAGGCCAGGTTCCCGTCGCCGGCGCCGCCGCGGGCACCACTGTGAGGCACCAGGCACTGTGGATGCAGCCCCCGCCCACCGGCCGCCTGGCCAGCGGGCGAACCGCGAGAGTCGCGGCCAGCCAGTCCGCCAGGTCATCACCAGGCAGCACACCCGCAGATCCCGGCATGCCCGTGCTCCTCGGTGGATCACTCAAGCCATCGAAGCATCCGGGCGGGGAGCGGGCAGAGCGGGCCCAGTGAGCGGAATGGGCCCAGTGAGCGGAGTGGCGCCTCCATCGGGATCGGGCTCCAGCAGAACGGCCGCCAGGTGGAGAGCTCCCTGGCAAGCATCACCTTGGGGTTCCACCAGCAGGGCTCCCTGGCGCCGTAGACCCTGCTCGAAGCACTGGCGCAACCGCTTCAGGTGGATGAGCCCACCCCCAAGGGCCGCCACCGGTGGTGGCCGCAGATCCAGGGCCGCGGCCACGGCGGCCACCATCGCCACCAGGGCCTCGGCGTTCCGCTCGAGAATGGCGATCGCCGGTTGATCGCCGCCCTCCGCCAGCCGGTTCAGCTCCGGGGCCAGCCGGGCAAAACCCGCGGCCCCGAAGGCCGGATCCACCACCAGGGCCTTGATCCGCTGGGGGGCACCCGGATCCTGTGGATCGAGGCCGAGGGCCTGCCAGATCCCCTCCCGGAGGGGACCATCGGGCTCACGGCCATCGGCCATCCGCAGGCTGAGGGCCAGCCCGTCCCGGCCGATGTCCATGGTGGATCCCGCCCCATCGAGCAGCCAGCCCCAGCCGCCGCAGCGGTGATGGCGGCCCTGGCCATCGCGGCCCACGGCGATGGTGCCGGTGCCGCTGATCACCACGATGCCGGGCCCCTCCGGGAAGGCACCCCGCAGGGCGGTGTGCTCGTCGCCGGTCACCAGTAGTCGCTGGGCGGGTAAGGCCAGCACCTGGGCCGCCAGGTGTAGCCCCTCCTGCTGCACGGCACTGCCAGCCTCGATGCCACTGGCCCCCACCGCCGCCGCCACCAGGGTGTCCTGGCGCCGATCCGCCGGCAGCGCCTGCCGGGCCGCCTCCAGGCTTTGGCGCAGGGCGGCGGCAAACCGCTGGCGCCCCTCCGCCGCCGCTAGGTGGGACACCCCCGGCCCCTCGCCCTCCGCCAGGGTGGCGCCGCTCTGGCGATCGGCCAGGCGGCAGCGGGTGTGGGTTTGGCCAGCGTCGAAGCCCGCCAGCAGGGCGCCGCTGGCCCAGGGATCAAGCCGCTGCTCAGCGTTGAAACCGGGGGATCCAAGCCCGCACTGGGCTGGGGATGGTGATGGGGTGCCCATCGAAGCCTGGGGGTGGGAGATGCTCAGGGATTGCTGTTCAGCCGCCTGGCCCCACTCCGGGCCCAGGATCAGCTCCGGGCCCAGCCTTCGCTCGGAGCCGGGGCTCGGCCAGCCAACCAGCCGGCTCAAAGGGGTCTGTCGCCGCTGCGGTGCCGGCATCGCCACCCGCCGCCGCCGCCAGGGTGGCGAGACTGAAGAGGGCCACCAACTGCACCTCCGGCCGGAAGAAGATCGTGTCGGTGAGGCCCTGCACGCCCAGCCCCGCGAACACCGCCACCGCCGCCAGGGAGGGGAGATTGAGCCATCCCTGGCCTTGGCCTTGGAGCAGACCGGTGCGCACAGCCGTGAACAGCAGGGCCACTGCGGCCAGCAATCCCGGCACACCTGCTTCCACCAGCAGTTCCAGGGGAATGGAGTAGGCGCTGAGGGCGTTGAATTTGGGTTGCTGGTAGAGGGGATAGATCAGGTTGAAGGCGGTGTTGCCAGGACCGATGCCCAACCAGGGGCGGTCCTGGATCATCGCCAGCACGGAGGTCCAGACGTTGATGCGGAAGTTGTTGGAACTGTCCTCACGGCCGGCCACCAGGCTCATCACCCGCACCCGCAGGGGTTCCACCTGGGTGACCAGCACCGCTAGGGCGACGGCACTGCCCAACAGCAGCAACAACGGCAGAGTGCGGCGCCAGAAGGGGGGCCAGTGGCGGGTCTGGCGCATGGCCAGAAGCAGACCCAGCAGGCCCAGGGAGGCCACCATGCCCATCCAGGCGCCACGGCTGTAGGTGAGCACCAGGGCCACGATCCCCAGCACCAGGGAGGCCAGGGCGAAGAGGCGGCGCGGCAGGGTCCGCCAGCGCAACAGGGCCACCACCGCCAGGGGGAGGATCGGCAGCAGGTAGCCGCCGAGCAGGTTGGGGTTGTCGAGGGTGCTGTAGATCCGCACCGTGCCTTCAGCCACCGAATTGGTATCCGACCAGCGGGCCAGTTGGCTGGAGTCGGCATAGAGCTGGCGGATGCCGATCACGCTGGTCAGCAGCTCACCGGCCAAAAGGGCCGCCACCAGGCGGTCCCACCAGAGCGGTGAACTGGCCAGAAGCTGGCGCAGCAGCGCGTAGACCCCCAGATAGCTGGCGAGCTTCATCAGCCCCTTGGCCGCAGCCAGCGGCACCGGCGAGAAGCCGGTGGCGAGCAACGCCACGGCCAGCACCGCCAGCAGGGCCAGGTTGATCGGGCCGATCCGCCCGGGCGGGGTGCGCAGGGCCCAGAGCACCCAGAGAAGGCCACAGGAAGCGATCAACAGGCTCAGCCCGCCTCGAGTGACCAGGGGAAGGCCCGCCAGAAGGGCACTGAGCACCAGGCCGGAGATCAGCGGCAAATGCTTTGTGATCTGGCCCGCCGGTGAACCCGCCAACAGGCCCTGCCAGCGCAGCAGCAGGGGCGGGGGCGCGGCGGGAGAGAGCACGGAGAATCGTTGGTTTGCTATCCATTATCGGTGGGGCCGGCCGCCCGTTCCAGCGTCTCCAGCGCGGGCACCGCCCCCTGGTTGCGCCGGTAGAGCACCCGATACACCGGTAGCCCCTGGGCGAGCACGTGGTGCTCCCGTTCCGTGGGCACGGGCAGGGGATTGGAAGCCCGCCAGGGCCATCCATCCTCGGCGGGCCGCTCGAAGCAGGCGCTGGCCTCACACAGTGCCACCATCGGCGCCATCACAGCCTGCACATCGCTCTGGAGGAAGAGCTCAGCCCCCGGCGCCAGGGCTGCGGCGATCGAGCGCAGGAGAGGCGGCTGCAGCACCCGCCGTTTGTGGTGCCGAAGCTTGAACCAGGGGTCGGGGAACTGGATCGACACGCGGTGCAGCAGGCCCCCAGGCAGCTCGGCCAGCCAGCGCTCCAGGCTCACGTTGGCGTTGCAGAACAGAAAGCGCAGGTTGGTGAGGTTCGCGGCGATCCGCTCGGCCTCGGCGGCCTCCACCAGGGGCCGGCGGATCTCCACGCCCAGATGGTTGTGGTCGCTCTGCAGGGGCGCCAAGGCCAGCAAGAAGCGACCGCGGGCGCAGCCGATGTCGAGCATCAGCGGTTGATCAGGGCGGGCGAACAGCAGGGCCGGCGGTGGCAGAGGCCGCGGTTGCTGGTGGATAAGACTGAGCGGATTGACGTGCTGCCGCACCCGTCTAGTCCTCCGGCACCAGGAAGCCCCAGCTGGCGGTGTAACCGTGCAGGTGCGTGGTGCCCCCCACCGGCCCGATCTCGCCGTTGCAGAACACCCCTGCGATCGGCAGCTGGTCGAAGGCCTCGCGGCAGAGGCTCACATCGCCATCGGGGTGCCCATAGAGGCCCCGGCCGCGGCCGAGACAGGCGAACAGCAGGGCCACCAGGGGCTCGGCCGGCCGGCGGGCCGCCTGGCGCAGCAACTGCCGCGATTCCTCCCGGGAGGCATCGGCATCCCGCAGCTGGAACTGCACCTTCTGGCCCACCCGCATCCGTTCGCCCACCGCCACGGCGCCGTTGCGGGGGTCCACGCCGATCAGGTTGCGCACCAGGAAGGCCGGCGGCTGCTCAACGCTGCGCTCGAGGCTGAAGTCACTGCGGGCCACCCCCAGGAAGAGGGAGTTCTTCACCTGCTCGCGTTCGGCGGCATTCAGACCGCCCAGGATGCCTTGCAGCGCCTCCACCGGGCTGCGGCGCCGATCGCCCTCACTCACCTGCAGCACCACGTTGCGCTGGGCCTGCTCCACCTCGAGCACCGGACCGATCGGCCGGCAGCCCTGGGCCACCATCGGCTCAAGGCGCCAGGCGCCGCCGATCAAGCAGCCCACCGCGCCAGACCGCACCTGGTCATCGAAGAGCAAGGACCCATGGGGAGCGCTGTGCTGGCCGGCGATGCCTCCCACCTTGGCCAGGCCTGGATAGGCGTAGTCGAGGCCGCCGATCAGGTCGTTCACCGCGGTGCAGCCCGGATCCACCAGCAGCAGCATCCCGTTGACCTCCTTCGGTCCGCCACCCACCGCCGTGCGCCAAGGCTCGGCGGGGCCGTCGAGGTCGGGGAGGTCGGCGGTGTCGAGGCAGAAGGGATGGAGTTCGGCCCCGGGGAGGTGCAGCAGGGTGAGGCTGAGGGCGGGTTCATGCTCCAACTCACAGGCCTTTCCACCCACCTCGGTACCCACCACACCGCCGCCCAGGCAGCCGATCCAGTGGCGGGCCTGCAGCTTCTGGCGCAGCAGGGGCAGCAGACGAGGCAGATCGCTGGCGTAGCTGGCGGAGGCGAACACCAGGGCCAGGTCGGCGGGAGGGGCCCCCGCCAGCTGGCGAGCCAGGTCGTCCACCGCCCCCTGGAGGGAGGGGTCGCGGGCCAGCCCGGTGCGACACCAGGCGGGGCGCTCGCGCCGCGCCAACCAAGGGAAGGAGGGGAAGGCAGCCATTGCCGGACCCTAGGCCCCGGAGGGGTGATCGGATAATGGCGCCTTACCGCCTTCGATCGTCCGTGCCGGATCCGCTTTACCGCTCCCTGGTCTGGCTGGCCGTGCGCCTTGGCCTGCTCTTCACGGTGGGGCTGCCGCTGGTGCTGCTGGTGTGGACCTCGCTGCGGCGGGAGGGGGCCATGGGGCGCCTGCTCGGGCTCTACTGGAAAATGGCCAGCCTGCTGTTGATCGCCCTGCTGCTGCTCACCAATCGGGCGCCCCTGGGCTTCGCCCTGCTGGTGGCCGCCCCTCTGCTGCTGGTGGCGGTGCTCTGGTTCTGGGTGGACCTCAACGAGGAGCTGGCCGATTTCCCCACCTGGCGCGGCCTGCCGCTGACCGTGCGGATCTGGCGCTGGAGCCTCACCTTCTATGCCCTGGCCCTGACGGCCCTGGCCAGCACCGCCCTCTCCTGCCTGACGGGCGGGCTGGAACGCCCGATCTGCGCCGCCTGGCTGGAGGCCCCCGGCCAGCTGCATGGCGTGCTGGCCCAGATCTTCGGCTTCGTGTTCGGTGGCCGCTGGACCCCGGCGGTGGCCGGGTTCCTCGGCTATGCGGGCCTGGCGGGCTACGCGGTGGGCCTGCTGCAGTGGCTGCTGGTGCGGCTACCGCGCCAAGGGCGCGTGGCCGGCGAATTCTGAGAACCCAGGCCCCCCTTTGCCAGCAACCAGCCCAGCGGGGGCCCTCAGGAACCCGCACCTCAGCCTTCTCCCCCGTACTCCGATCTCCTTTCCTCCCCCGTTGCCATGGACCCCAGAGCGAGCCCCTCACCGCCCGGAGCCACCATCGCCACGGAACGGCTCTTGGCCAGGCTGGAGGCCATCAGCCGCGAGCGGCCCGACAGAGTGTTGCGGCTCCGCGGCTGGCTGGGCGTCACGGCAGGGGATACCGCCGAGGCCAGCGGGTCTGCGGCTGAACCCTTTGAACTGGTGATCTACCGGGGCTTCTCCAGCAGCACCACCCATCCCACCGCCTTCGATCCCGACCAGCCGGCCCTGGGGGAGGGGTCGCGGATCGAGGCTGCCGAGCTGCTGGGGGGGCCGCTCAATCCCGCCGCTGAGGAGCTCCTGGCGGGCCCGGCGGCGGTGGAGGTGTTTCTCGAGCCGGCCGGCTGGGAGTGAGGCCTGATCAGCCCTCGAGCACCGACCCACAGCGGCCGCAGACGGTGGGGTGGGCGGCGTGCTGGCCGATATCGGTTTCGTAGTGCCAGCAGCGCTCGCATTTCTCGCCTTCGGCCCTGGCGATCCGCAGGGTGATGCCCTCGTGGCTGGCCTCGGCCAGCACGGCTGCGGGGGGCTCACCGCCAAGGTGCAACGACGACACCAACAACCAGTCGGCCAGGTTGTCCACCTCGGGGTGGGGGCTGGCCTCCAGCAGGGCGATGGCCTCGGCCAGACTGCCCCCGGCTTCTCCCAGTTCCAGCTGCACCTGGGCCTCCAGGGAGGAACCGATCGCCTGGTTCGCACCCCGGCCTTCGCCAGTCGCTTCGGAGCCGGCCTTCGCCACCGGTTGCTGACGGCAGGCCTCCAGCAGCCGGTTCACCCGCGGCCGCAGGGTGAGCAGCAGCTCGCGCACGGCGGCATCGGTTTCAGCGCCGTAGCCCCCATCCGCTTCCGAGCGCCACTCCGCCGGCACCGTGGGCCAGCCCCGCTCGAACACCGAGGCCTCGGCCACGGGATAGGGCAGGTTCTGCCAGATGTCTTCGGCCATGTGGCAGAGCACGGGCGCGATCAGGCCGGCGAGGCGCTCCACCAACAAATGGAGCACGGTTTGGCAGCTGCGGCGACGGAAGGAGTGAGCGGCGCTCACATACAAACGGTCCTTGGCGATGTCGAGGTAGACGTTGGAGAGATCCACCACGCAAAAATTCTGCAGGGCCTGAAAGAAGCGGTAGAACTCGAACCGCTCGAAATCGGCACTCACCCCATCGATCAGCGTCGCGGTGCGCTGCAGCATCCAGCGATCCAGCAGGGGCAGCTCGACGATCGGCACGGCATGGCCGCCCTCGGCTTGGGGCCGGGGATCAAAGTCGTGCAGGTTGCCGAGCAGGTAGCGGGCCGTGTTGCGCACCTTGCGGTAGACGTCGGCCAGCTGCTTCACGATGCCCGGCCCGAGCGGCACATCGGCGGAGTAATCCACCGAACTCACCCAGAGGCGCAGCACGTCGGCGCCATAGGCCGGCTCCTGCTTCTCGTTCTTGCCGCCCTCCACCAGCACCGCCGGATCGACGACGTTGCCGAGGGATTTGCTCATCTTGCGGCCCTTCTCATCGAGCACGAAGCCGTGGGTGAGCACCCGGCGATAGGGCGCCCCGCCGGTCACCGCCACGGCGGTGAGCAAGCTGCTCTGGAACCAGCCGCGGTGCTGGTCAGAACCCTCGAGGTAGAGATCGGCCGGGAAGTTGAGGGAGGTGTGGGCGGAGGAGCCCGCCTCAGGCGCCTCAGCGGAACCGGCTTCCCGGGGGACAACGCCGATCGCAGCGCTCTGAGCTGCAGCGGCCTCGGCGGCCATCAACGCCCCGTCGCCAGCCACTCCGCCGTCAGGGGTGACCCCCTGCTCCTTTCCGGTTGCGCCCTTCAAGCCCCCCAACACACTCGCCCAGGAGGAGCCGGAATCGAACCACACATCCATGGTGTCGGTGCCCTTGCGCCACCGGTCGGCCTGGTCGGCCCAGGCGGGGGGCAACAGGCCGGCTTCGTCGCGCTCCCACCAGACGCCAGAGCCGTGCTCGGCGATCAGGGCCTGGATGTGGGCGAGGGTGTCGGCGTTGAGCAGCACCTCACCGCTTTCGCGGTGATAAAAAACCGGGATCGGCACCCCCCAGGTGCGCTGGCGCGAGATGCACCAGTCGCCCCGATCGCGCACCATCGCCTCGATCCGGTTGCGGCCGCTCTCCGGCATCCAGTTCACGGCGGCGATCGCCGCGAGGGCCTGGTCGCGGAAGCCCTCTACCGAGGCGAACCACTGTTCGGTGGCCCGGAAGATGGTGGGCTTTTTGGTGCGCCAGTCGTAGGGGTAGCGGTGGGCGTAGCTCTGCTCCGCCAGCAGGGCGCCGGTGTCGCGCAGGGCCGAGAGGATGGCGGCGTTGGCGTCCTTGAGCACGTTGAGGCCGGCGAAGGGACCCGCCTCCGCGGTGAGGTTGCCGCCCTCATCGACCGGGCAGAGCACCGCCAGGCCGTGCTTGCGGCCCGTATTGAAGTCGTCCACGCCATGGCCCGGCGCCGTGTGCACCAGGCCGGTGCCCGATTCGGTGGTCACGTAATCGCCGCCCACCACCACCGGGCATGTGCGATCCAGCAGGGGATGGCGGTAGAGGATTCCCGCCAGGGCCTGGCCCTTCAGGCTGAGCAGGGGCTCCAGGGGGCGCTCCAGGGTGGCGCGCAGGCTCTCCACCAGGGCCTCGGCCACCACCAGGTAGCGGGGGGCATCGGCGGGGGCGGAGCCATCGCGGCAGATGGCGTAGTCGAGCGCTCCATTCACCGCCACCGCCAGGTTGGCGGGCAGGGTCCAGGGGGTGGTGGTCCAGATCGCCACGAACAGCTGCTCGCGGTGGTGGTGGTCGGTGGGCCCCTCGATGCCGTGGGGCCGCAGCTCGCCGGCCAGGGCGGCGGGCAACTCCACCACCGGGAAGGCCACGTAGGCGCTGGGGGAGGTGTGGCCGTCGGGGTATTCCAGTTCGGCCTCGGCCAGGGCGGTGCGGGAGCTGGGGCTCCAGTGCACAGGCTTCAGGCCCCGGTAGATGTGGCCCGCCAGCACCATCTGGCCGAACACGCCGATCTGGGCGGCCTCGTAGGCCTTGTTGAGGGTGAGGTAGGGCTGGTCCCAATCGGCCCAGATCCCCCAGCGGCGGAAGCCCTGGCGCTGGCCCTCCACCTGCTCGAGGGCGTAGCCGTGGGCGCGGCGCCGCAGGGCCAGCGGGGTGAGGTCGCGCCGCTCCTCGCTGGAGAGCCCCTGCAGCACCTTCAGCTCGATCGGCAGGCCGTGGCAGTCCCAGCCCGGCACAAAGCGCGCCCGCTTGCCGTTGAGCAGGGCGTGCTTGTTGATGATGTCCTTAAGCACCTTGTTGAGGGCGTGGCCCACGTGCAGGGCGCCGTTGGCGTAGGGCGGGCCATCGTGCAGGGTGAACACCGGGCCGGGCCGCTCCGGGCTGAGCCCTTCCCGGCTGAGCCGTTCATAGAGCCGCCGCTCCGCCCAGAAGGCCTGGATCTCGGGCTCCCGCACCCGGGCGTTGGCCCGCATCTGGAACGGCGTCTCCAGCAGGTTGAGGGTGTCCTTGTAGGAGGCCGGGCCGGCGGTCACAACGGCGGGGTGCGGGAAGGGGGGATTATCCCGTCCCGCCGGACGGTGCCCGGTGCCGGCCTCTCAGGCTCGTGAGCCCCGCTCCCGGGAGGACGAGGTCTGCGTCGTCGGGTCGGGCCCCTCGGGGGGCAAAGGGAACGCCGGTTCGGCAACGCCATGGGGGGAAGCGGTTTCCGTTGCCTGGCCGGTCGCTTCGGGAGCAGGACCTGGGCCCTCGGCCGCTTCGGGGGCCGGTGGTGCTGCCGCGAAGGAGCCCAAGGCATCCGGGCGGGCCGCGTCCTTGCTGTCTGGGGGCGCTGCAGAGTCCGCCGAGGTTTCTGGTCGCACCCAGCGTTTGCCCTTGCGTTTCCCTCCGCTTCTGGCTGGGGCCCCACCGCCCTGACCGGTGGCGGTGGGCATCCGCTCGCCTGCCTCAGCACCTGGCAGGCCACTCCATCCCGTGGTGCGCCGGCCCCATGCCGTGGTGAGGTTCCCGAACCCAGTGCCGGCCCGCTCCACCAGGCCGGCACTGGTGATGCCCAGCTGGCGGAAGCTGGTGGTCCAGCGCTCCATCGACCCCAGCCGCAGCCGTTCCTCCTCCGTGAGCTGGCGCCAGCGGCCCTGGCCCAGCTCAAGGCCGAGGCGACCGATCAACAGGGCGCCACAGAGCACGCCAAGCATCGGCGCTCCGGTGAGGCGCTCGGCGCTGGTGACCAGATCCAGGCCTAGCAGGAGCACCACGGCGCCCCAGGCCGAGTCCCGGGGACGACTGAGTTCGGGGGCCAGCAGGGGCAGCAGCAGCACGGTGAGGCCCAGGGGCAGGGCCAACAGCCCCGCAAGGGTGGCGAGCATGGCCGAGGCCGGCAGGGTCCACCTCCATTGTGCGTGCTCTGCCCCGGTCATGCCCTGCCTAAAATCATGGGGCTGCCCACCTGGCGGAATTGGTAGACGCGCTGGGTTTAGGTTCCAGTGGCTTCGGTCGTGGGGGTTCAAGTCCCCCGGTGGGCATAGCGCAGGCGGAGGCGCCACCGGCAGGCAGCTGCCGGGAATCGAGCGGTTCCGCCCGGCACTCCGGAAGGGCTTTCACCCTTACTGCCCTGATGTGCTCCAACTCACAGACAGAACGCAGCAGACGTTGCGATTTCTGCAATCACACAGCAATCCCTACCCGTCCAGGTCGAAGTCGATCCGCCTTTAGGCTGATGGCATGAAGTTTGACCTGGTTGGATAGTTCTATTAACTGCTGATTGCGTAGGCCATGGTGGGTGTCGAGGAGTTGGCCTCGCTCGACTACGTGCTGTGGCGGCGCACCGGCAAGCAGGCCGCCAAGGCCCTGGCCTGCAACCAGAGCACCATCTCCCGTCGCCTGGGCCACTGCCTGGAGATCTTCCAGCTGCAGATGCGGCGCATCCACAACGAATGGAACACGCCCTCCTCACCCCTGTTGCTGATGGAGCGCGAACTGCACCAGCAGGCTCGGCTGCTCGGCCATCGGCCCCTGCGGCTGGAGGCCTGCCCCCTGACGGGCCCCCTGCTCGCCCATCCCCTGCCGGAGGGCTGGATCGGCGGCTGCTACGACCACATCGGCGTGCAGCGGCCGATCCAGTTGCTCAGGGAGCGGGTGATCGATGCCTGGCTCTGCGATGCCGCCGACGACCTGCCACCCCCGGCCGGACGGCCCGACCTGGCCCTTCACCCCCTCTGGCGCAATCCCGTGACCCTGCATGCGGCCCCCAGCCATCCCCTGGCCCGCGAACGTGGCCTCAGCGCGGGCGATCTGCGCTGCTTTCCCTGCCTCGACATTCCGGCCGGGAGCTTCGAGCGATCCCGCAGCCTGCTCCACCGCCTGGGGCTCGACCATCGAGCCACCCGCCGACCGCACTACTCCCGAACCGACTGGGAAGACCAAGCCGACGACGCGATCACCCTGCTCTGCTTCACCTCCCTGAACCGCCTGGCCAGCCCTGGCCTGGTCCCCCTCGACGTGCCGGCCCCCTTCGGCAACGGCGGCGTTCTGGTCTGCCAGCAGGACCTGGCTGACCATCCCCGGGTCCAGCAGTTGCTGGAAACCCTGCGCTGGCATCTGGCCCAGAAGGCCGCGGCCACGCCGGATCTGGAGCGCCTGTAGGCAAAGGTGGGGCCGGCGACCACAGCAGTACGAGCCCCAATGTCCGTAATCTGGTGGGCCTTCCGGTGCTTCAGCTCCGTTTCAGGTCCGATCTCCGCTGATGTCCCAGGCCCTGGCACGCATTCCGGCTTCCCTCCCCTCCCCTGTGGCGCCCGCCGATCCGGAGGCTCTGCGCCTGTCGCCATCGGTGCGCAGCGTGCCGAAGCAGTTTCTGGACGCGCCAGCGGCCTGGAATCCCACGGTGGGCCTCTTTCTCGCTGGCTACGGCCTGGCTGCGCTCACCATCTGGGGCTGGTTCGTGGGGGGCTGGTCGCTGCCGCCGCTGCTGGCCCTCGGTTTCCTGGCTCTCCACCTCGAGGGCACGGTGATCCACGATGCCTGCCACAACGCCGCCCATCCCAACCGCTTCTGGAATGCGGTGATGGGCCATGGCGCTGCGCTGCTGCTCGGCTTCAGCTTCCCGGTGTTCACGCGGGTGCACCTCCAGCACCACGCCCATGTGAATGATCCCAAGCACGATCCCGACCACATCGTGAGCACCTTTGGTCCGCTGTGGTTGATCGCGCCGCGCTTTTTCTATCACGAGGTCTTTTTCTTTCGTCGCCGTCTCTGGCGGGGCCATGAACTGGTGGAATGGGCAGTGGCAAGAGCTGCGTTCTTTGCCATTGTGCTGCTAGCAATCCAGCATGATTTCCTGCCTTTCATCTTCAACTGCTGGTTTGCCCCGGCCCTGATGGTGGGTGTAACCCTGGGTCTCTTCTTCGACTACCTGCCACACCGGCCCTTTCACTCCCGCAGCCGCTGGCACAACGCTCGGGTTTATCCCGGAAGGTTGATGAACTGGCTGATCATGGGCCAGAACTATCACTTGGTGCATCACCTCTGGCCTTCGATTCCCTGGTTTGAATACAGGCCCGCCTATCAAGCCGTTCGCCATCTCCTCGATGCAAAAGGTTCTCCCCAGCGCCTCGGCCTGTTCGAAACCCGGTGCGATGGCTTCAACTTCCTCTACGACATCTTTCTCGGCGTGCGCAGCCACAAGCGGCAACGCAGCCGCCTCAGGCCCTTGGCGGCCCTGATGCCCACGCGGCATGCCCGCCGTCGGGTGCTCGAACTGCTTCACCGCACGGCGGTTTCCCCCCACCGCTGAGGGGACCCAGATTCGATCCCCGCGCTCAATCGGCCAGGATCTTCGGCACCCTCACGAAGTCACCCTCCCGCTCCGGTGCCAGATCCAGCAGGTCATCGCGCACCGGCGTGGGGTTCACAGCGTCTTCGCGGGTCACATTCACCACTTCCACCGCCCTTGTGGTGGGGGGAACCCCCTCGGTGTCCACCTGCTCTAGGTGGGCCACGTAGTCGAGGATCCGCTCCAGCTGGGTTGTGTAGGTGGCGATGGTGGCCTCGGCCAAGTCGAGGCGGGCCAGGTGGGCCACCTTGCGCACGTCGTCGGCGGAAATTCTGCCCATCCTCGTCGAGGTTCCACGGTCTCCGAACCTAATCGGCCCCGGGATGGAGAGGGTGCCCTTCAGGCCCCGGGAGCATCCGCCAGAAAATCGCGCAGATCCTCCACCAAGGCGGAGGCGGCGCAATCAAGGAAGCGAGCCCCATGGTCGGGCTGAGCCAGGTAGGGATCCGAACCCATGCGGCCATCGGGATGGCGGCGGCGGAAATCCTCCGGTCCATGGATCGGCCCGGCCGGGGCCGCCTCCGGCAGGGGGCGCTGGGCGGCCACCAGAGAGGGCTCCAGGTGGAGGGTGAGGGCAATCTCGCTGGGGGTGGCGTGGTGACCCTCCCGATCGCCGTAGAGCTCCCGGGCCAGCCGCATCACCGGCGCGGCGGTGAACCAGTTCGCCAGCCGACAGCGCAGCTCTCCAGCCACCGGCAGCCCCCGGTCGGCCGCGGTGCCGTAGGCCTGGGCAAAGGCGGCCCGGGTGGTGGCGATGTTGCCCCCGTGGCCATTCACCACGTAGATGCGCTCAAAGCCATGGCGGGCCAGGGAGAGCACCACGTCGTGGAGCACCGCCAGCAGAGTGGCCGGCTGCAGGCTCACCGTGCCGGGGAAGCCGAGATGGTGTTCGGCCATCCCGAAGGCTTGGGCCGGGATCACGAGGACGCCGCTGCGGCGCCCCAGCTCCAGGGCAACCGCCTCGGCGGTGAGGGCATCGGTGCCGATCGCCCCGGTGGGGCCATGCTGCTCAGTGGAGCCCAGGGGCACGATCACGCCCTTGCAGGAGTGCAGGTAGCGCTCCACCTCCGGCCAGGTGCGCAGCTGCAGGCGGATGGCCTCCAGCGGCAGGGGCTGGGCCGGGAAGGAGCCGCAGGCGACCGGTTCGGGGTCCAAGGTGTGGCCTGGAGTGGCTGGTGCAGCCATAGGGGAAGGGGTCGACACGCGTGCGCCGCGCGATGGTGCTAGCGACCCTAGGGAGCCTGCGACGACGCTACTGGCCGCTGCCATCACCGAGCCTGCTGGGGCGGCGCTGCTACCGCAAAAGTGCTCGATCAGTGGACGATCCGTCGATCCATCAATGGGCGGTGCCGTTGCCGTCATAGGCATCGGTGTCGTAGTAGCCGCCCTTGGTTCCGAAGAAGAGGGTGGTAAGGCAGAAGAGGCCGGAAACGGCTAATAGCACAGTGCCGAGGGTGAGGCCGGTGGAGTCCATCAGGGCAGGGCGGGCCACAAGGGCCAGGATTGTTGGTTCAGTCTGGCGGCGATCGCCTCTCAGCGCCGCGGCCGGTGGCGGCCGCGGCGCTGGACGCTCGCAGCGATGCCGCAATCCGCGGCGCCGGGCCAGCGGCCCGAATGGCTATGGGCTGATTTTCTCCATGTAAAGCTGAGATAAGGGAGCGCTGATCAACCTGAGCTTTCTGCAGTAGATATTCGCAAAGGCATCAATAGCCAGCTTGGGACAACGAATCGGATCTACGCCGCCTGGAAGTGGCTCCTGCCAAAGGTAGTCATCAAAGGCGATGATTCCCTGGGGTCTTAGCAATTCAAATCCGAGCACTGCATCGAGCAGCACGTCTGGCGCCTGATGGGATCCATCAATATAAACAAAATCAAAATAGCCTTGCATGCCTTCGGCCAGAAGCTTGGGCAACTGTGTATTACTGAAGCCCTTGTGAAGCGTGATCCTCGCTTCATGGCTTGCCTTGCCTTGGGCGACCTTGACATTGTGGTGGAATCGAGCTTCCACCTCTGTCATGTCCGCTTCGGCAGATCCACCTGCCTTGTGCTCGATCCCTCCCTCCCAGCTATCGATGCAATGGATTTCAACATTCCTCTGGCTTGCCAGGGTTTCGATTAGGTAGGTAGTGCTGTTTCCTTCATAGGAGCCGACCTCCAGAATGCGTGCCGGGCCTAGCTCTTTGAGCAATGGCTGCCAAACTGCTTTGTGCCGATCGAACCAGCTATTGGTGAAGAGGTAATCGGTTTGCGATGTTGTCATTGTTGTTGATCTGATCTTTTTGGCATCGCAGCCATGGCAACACCATAGTCTTGGCCTGTGGCCCAGATCCCTCCCATCGCCGCAGATCACCCTCCGGCCCTCCCCCGCTCCTTCTTTGCTCGCCCTGCCGAGGTGGTGGCACCCGAACTGGTGGGCTGCCTGCTAGTGAAACGTCAAGCAGGTGGAGCGTTGTTGTGGGGCGTGATCGTGGAAACGGAGGCCTACAGCCAAGGCGAACCCGCCTGCCACGGCTACCGCCGCCGCTCCCCCAGCAACGAAACCCTGTTTGGTGAGCCTGGGCGGTTTTATGTGTATCTGAGCTACGGCATTCACCACTGCGTGAATGTGGTGACCCACCGTGCCGATTGGGCCAATGGGGTGCTGCTGCGGGCCCTGGCCCTGCCGGGGGAGCCCGAGCGGATTGCGGCCGGCCCGGCCCTGCTGGCCCGCCGCTTCGGCATCGATCGGCGCCGCGATGCCACACCGGCCACCCCTCAGGAGGGCCTCTGGTTAGCGCCCCGCCCGGAGTCCCTGGCGGCCTGGCTCAGCGGAGCACCCAACCGGCCCCTAGCCGCCCTGCTCGCCCCCAAAGACCCCTCCCAGCCTCCGGCCCCCGGCGCCCCCGCCCTGGTGCAGACCAGCCGGATCGGCATCAGCCAGGGCCAGGAGCTGCCCTGGCGCTGGTATCTGGGCGCCAGCCGCAGCGTGAGCCGCCGCGCCCCGGGCGACCGCCGACCGCCGCCGGCGCAGGCCTGGTGGCCCCAGCTCGAGGATGGCCTCCCAAGGGGCTCGCTGGCCCGATGACCCGTGGCCCCTTAGGTTGTGAGCAGGTGCGGCAGCGGGTGTCTTGAGCGGCTGGAGTCACCGCCATGTGATCGATCTGGCGGCCTTCTCGCTCGCCGATTACACCACCGTTCTGGAGTTGGCCCAGCGGTTTCGGGCCATGCCCGTGGCCGGTGCCCGCCGCCTGCCCGCCCTGCAGGGCCGGCTGATGACCAGCCTCTTCTTTGAGCCGAGCACCCGCACCCGCAGCAGCTTTGAGCTGGCGGCCCGTCGGCTTTCGGCCGATGTGCAGAGCTTCTCCCCCTCCGCCAGTTCCCTCTCCAAGGGCGAAAGCCTGCTCGACACGGCCCGCACCTACGTGGCGATGGGCTCCAATGTGCTGGTGGTGCGGCACCGCTGCGCCGGCGTGCCCCACACCCTCGCCCGCGATCTGGATCGCTGCGGAGAGCGGGTGGCCGTGCTCAACGCCGGCGATGGTCTCCACAGCCACCCCAGCCAGGGCCTGCTGGATCTCTTCACCCTGGCGCGCCATTTCGCTCCAGAGGCCCCCACCCCCGAGGCCCTGCGGGGCCGCCGGATCGTGATCGTGGGGGATGTGCTCCATTCCCGGGTGGCCCGCTCCAACCTCTGGGCCCTCACGGCCTGTGGGGCCACGGTGGTGCTGTGCGGGCCGGCCACCCTGCTGCCCCCCGACTTCGCCAGCTTCGTGGCGGCGCCACCGCCCGGCCAGGCGGTGGATCCGGTGGAGCAGCGGGGAGCGATCCAACTGGTGCGCCGCCTGGAGGAGGCTCTGCCCGGGGCCGATGCGGTGATGACCCTGCGGCTCCAGAAGGAGCGCATGCACCAGCACCTGCTCACCAGCCTCGATAGCTATCACCGCCACTACGGGCTCAACCACCGGCGGCTCGCCCTCTGCGGTCGGCCGGTGCCCGTGCTCCATCCGGGTCCGGTGAACCGGGGCGTGGAGCTGGCCGGTGAGTTGCTGGATGACCCGAGCTGCAGCCTGGTGGAGGAGCAGGTGCGCAACGGCATCCCCGTGCGGATGGCCCTGCTTTATCTGCTGGCGGCAGGCGAAACCCTCAAAGCAGCTTGAAGCCATCCAGCATCAGGCCCCAAAGCAACCCGATGCGGGCCATGTCCAGGAGTTGCAGCACCAACCGGTCCTGACGGCCGGCCAGCAGACCGGGCCGCAGGCGCACGGCCAGCTCGATCAGCAGCACGCAGGCCATGGCCGAGATGGGGTCGAAGTAGGAGAGGGCTCCCGTGATGCTGCCCAGGCCACCACCGACCACCATGGCGGCCAGCAACACGATCAGCAACAGGGAGAGGCGCCGCCAGGGATTGGTGGCCCAGCGCTCGAGGCTGCTGCCCACCTGTGCGATTTGGCGCTGGAAACGGGTCTGCTGGAAGCGGGGAGCGGGGGGAGCAACCAACGCCCCCCGAATCCTCGGCGGCTTGTCAACCACACCACTCGGAGGAGGGAAGGGAAAAGGGGGCAGGGCGGAAACGGTCCGGCCGGAAATCCTGCCCGGCGCCATGGCCAGACAGAAGGCCCTGGCGGTGATCCCCATCACCCGGCCCGGAGCCCTGCTCACCCATATCTACACCATCTCTGGGGTATTGGCAGCACAATCACCCCACCGATAGGGGATCCCAATAAAAATGCCCGTGGCCGAGGCCCGGGCGGGTGATGGGGACAGGCTCAGCAAACCAGCCCGATCGGGGCCTGGCAAGGGGCGGGTGCCGCAATCGGGAGCGTCCCGGTGGCCATGGACGAGCAGCCGCTACGAGCCCGATATCGAGCCGTTATCAACGAGGTGTCCAACCAAATCCATGGCGTCGATTCTGGCAGGAATTCAGCCGTCGCCGTCCTTCTTGCGGGCTCCCTTGCCCTCGAGCAGCTCCAGCAGGGCCTCCATTTGGGCCATCACCCCCCGCACCTCACCGGCCTCAGGCAGCAGACCATCGTCCATGACCCCCTGATGCATTTCGCGAAGTTCCTGGCGGATGTAGCGCAGGTGGCTGACCACCTGCTCACGCTTGGACTGCGACATCGGATTGGGAATGGGTCAGCCTACCCTTTTACCCCATCACCCGTCCGCACCCTCCTATTTTTCACCGAACCGGGCTTTGGCTTGCTCATAAAAGCTTCGATCCACTTCGGCTAGGCCGGCCTCAGCGGCCAGGCTCTCGATGCGCCGCCGCACCACCGGGCGAACGAAGAAGGGCACTTCCTTGAGCCTCTGCTCAGCATCACTCGACCACTGCATGGACTGGGACGGGGGCATCAGCTCCCAACTCTGCCTGGCGCCCGCAAACAACGGCGGCGCGCCTGGGCCATCGATCTCGAACCCGCGGCATCGCTCGTCGAGCCTGCCATGCCGAGGCTTCGCAGACGGCCGGAGGCGCCGTGGGTAGCCCCTGGGACAGGTTCCTGTGCTGAAGTGCAGGCATCGACCACCCCCCGGAGCGCGAAGGAGATGGCGTTGGATCAGCTCAGGCAATTTCTGGCCCGCATGCAGGAAGAGCCGGCCCTGCGGGCCCGGGTGCTGACCGCCGCCACCGCCGATGACGTGGCCCAGATCGCCGCCGGGGTGGGCTTCAGCTTCTCCGGCGATGAGCTGCTGCGCTTCTCCGGTCAGAAGGTGGGCCGCGTGACCGTGAGCAAGCAGGACCTGCCGGGGGAATACAACTAGGTTGCGGCTTACCACAAGGCGACGATGCCAAGGCGGCCCTACTCGCCTGGAATCTGCGAGCACCGGCTCAGTGAGCCTGGCGCGACGGCTTCCATCACCCCGATGGCATCAGGAGTGTGATAACCAGCCGCTGGCAAGCACATGCAAATTTCACGGTAGCTGTACACACGAGGGCCCTTCTCTGCCGGATCTCGCGGTGTCGCTATGCCGAACATCCGGCGGTAAGCCTTGGCGATAGCGGAATTGCTCACCCCAGATCCCACCACCCCGAGGCGTGCCCAGTGGCTCAGACGGTTGCGAGGGGTGCCGGCGGGGCATGGGGCTTGGGGTGGCTCTGAGGTGGAGAAGCCGTTGGCCATCGGGGTGCCCTGACCGCCGCTCCCATCCAGCGGCGATCCCTCCCTACGGACCTCCACCGCCACGGGGCGGGCCAGCACCTCCCCGAGTGCCAGCTCAAGCAGGCCCCGCCGACTGCGGGCAAATCCGGCCCACCGTTCCGGTACCTCAACCACGGCCACCAGTTGACCGAGGTTCTCCATGAGTTCCACAAGCTCGCATTGCTGGCTGAGCAGCATCTGTGTGGAGGGAAGCGACAGCCGTTGCAGCGCCAAGGCCCAGAGCAGGCCCAGCGGATCAATCGGCCTGCCGTTTGCGGTGGAGCTCGGCGGTTCGACCGCTTGACCGCAGCAGGGGCATGCCAGAGCGGCGTTGATCATCATGCGTCCGGTCCAGATGGTGGTCTGGTGTCGTGCGGGTGATCGTTGCACTAATGATCGTGGCCGAAAACCAGGTAGGCCGCAAGCGCTTCACGACCCAATCGGCGGAGTGGACGGCGAAGGCCCGATGAGCACGGGGCTGCTTCTTCCCGGCATCGCGTCGGTGTCCTCAGGATGTGAGGAGAAGCAAACCATCACCAAAGCCGATTCTGCGGGGTTTGCCACCGGCACTCGCGCGTGTGCGATCACCACCTCCTCTCAACGCCCACCCCATAGACCCCGCTACCGATGATCGGGTCGGAGAGGGCGTGGGATCAGAAGCTTGTGATGGGCCACCCTCAACGTGCCTCGCGTAAAGAGATCAAGCAGCGAAACGCTCACCCCGGCGCCGCCGCTTACGACTAGATGGAGAATGGCTTCATCCAAGGATTGCACCCAAATTGCCGGGCACAAGCCAGTTGGACACTAGAGATCGCAGTGGTCAAAAGGCCTGTTAGGAGCCAGAATGGAGAATAGGGGACTCGAACCCCTGACCTCTGCGGTGCGATCGCAGCGCTCTACCAGCTGAGCTAATTCCCCGTCGCCCGCCATTATCACCAGCAAACCCCCGTGCGCGGATCCCCCCGTGAGCGATTCCATGGCTGATGCCGGCACCCCTCCCCTCGACGGTCGCGGCGAGCCGATCACGCCCGAGCGGCTGGAGGCCTTCGATGAGGCCGCCGTTGCCGAACTGGCCCGCCGCCTCGAGGAGGACGACTACCCCTCCCCCTTCGCCGGCCTTGGCGACTGGCACCTGTTAAGGGCTCTGGCCATTCACCGCCCCGAGCTGGCCCGCCCCTACGTGCACCTGGTGGATCAGGAACCCTTCGACGAGGATTGATTCCTTGCACCCACCAGCTGATCCCCTTGCACCCACCGGCTGAATCCCGCGGCCCCGCCGATCCCCTGGCCGGTCGTCGCGTGCTCGTGCTGATCAGCGGCAGCATTGCTGCGGTGAAGCTGCCCCTGCTGGTGAGCGCCCTGGTGAAGCGCGGCGCCGAGGTGCGTTGCGCGGTCACGCCGTCCGCGGCACGGCTGGTGAGTCCGGTGGCCCTGGCCAGCCTCAGCCGCAACCCCTGCCACGGCGACGACGACCCCTGGAGCCCCGCCGCCCCCCGCCCCCTGCATGTGGAGCTGGCCGAGTGGGCCGAGTTGGTGCT
>Ga0209401_1000773_pt1 | contig 21440 bp, 14 predicted proteins | sample M_140807_MF_Meta_FD_187318 | JGI IMG/M metagenome (GOLD analysis project Ga0209401, IMG submission 187318) | Freshwater microbial communities from Lake Montjoie, Canada to study carbon cycling - M_140807_MF_MetaG (SPAdes) (version 2) | ecosystem: Environmental > Aquatic > Freshwater > Lake... | reverse complement strand
CTTTAATGGCGAGGGTTGCCTTAGTTGTTAAACCGGTATAATAAAGTGGAATAGGTATGGTTCTAGTAATTTTTTCTTTAGTTGGATTGTAGAGCATGCCTAGTGCTTTTTGTTTCGAACTAGGATCTACGTGTAGTAAACCATCCCAATCTCTTCCATCAGCTCTTCGAAGCTGAATCATATCTGCATTGAGTATAGAGCGGTATTTCTTATACCAGTTAATGGTGCGAGCAACCATTTGGCGGGTGGCTTCTGTATCATATAGTCTTGGGCCTCTATAACAGGCTTGTACACCCGCACCATAATACTGAATCATAAGTTGTTCGTAATCTGTCAAATGCTCCGAAAGTGGCTCCAGCACCGCTCTTGGGTCGGTGCCTTGATAGTTAGTTAACGGTACAAAGCCCCAGCTCATAGAGCCCGTTTTTTCGATGGTACCATCATGTATATTTTGTCTATTTAAGATGCGTTGTTGTTCGCGTGGTAACGAAAAATTTACTTCTCTATATCCAATCGCAATTTTATGGGTACCATCTAAAAAATACCAATCGGGTGCATTAATATATACACCTCTTTCATTTAACCAGTGGTACAACTCTTTTTGAATTTCCATTTGACGCCACTGCGAATCATTGTATCCTTTATGGCCTGGGTGTGTTGTAGAAGCACAAACATCACCCGGATAAGGACCATCATTTTCCCAAATATCAAAACCTGTTGTAGAAAAAAAGTTTTTAATTTTATCTCTGTACGCTAAGCCCCACTTGCTTCCAAAGCAAGGAGCATTGCCAAAAAAAGCGCCGCCTGGTTTACCGGTTTTAATATCTACCACATCATCAGCATCCGAAATACGTCTACTACTAAATAAAGAATAGCCACCTAATAAAATACCACGTGTGTGCGCATAATCAGTTAAACCTTTCCAACGAGTAATATTTTTTTGGGTGGTATCTTCCATATTTAAATGACTTCCAAAACTTAAAATCACAGCTTCATATCCAGTAGCTACGCACTGATCGATGGCCGTTTTTACTTCATCGTCATTTTTACTAACAAGGTGCATAAAAATTGGATTCTGTGCAGTCCATGGTGCAACAGCTGTATACATTTTACGTATCATGAGTCCTCTACGCTGTCTGTCATAACTATCCATGAGTAGTTCATGTGTACGCACCGATTTAAACAGTTCAGCTGGCTGTAAGTCAATGCCAGGAGCCTTTTCAGGATATATTTCTAATAAACAAGGTGTTTGATAATTGTAATTTACTTGGGAAGTATATACGGAATCTGTTTTCCAATGCGTGGTTTGATCACTGATATCATAACGCATTGCATTGTTAAATGCATAGTTGGTTTCTAGATAAATACCGTGCTGTTTTTTCATTTCTTCGGGGGTCCCAACTACTGCACTTTCTTCTTCTACAAGCCCTAGCACTTCATTCACAACTCTATCAATCCCACGTGGTGTTGTGGACATATTTTTTATTGAAATCCATTTTACAATAAGTGGCAAATGATCATAGAGTTCATAATGCACTTCTACTTGAATGCCAGCAAGTTTTTCAGAAGCATGCTTATAGCTAACAATTAATTCTTTACCTGTTGGCGCTGCTGTATGGTGTGCCCAACTTTTATTTTTCCATTTTAAAAATGGCTGCAGTGGTTCTATTTTATGCGAAACATATTTAAAATCGTTGATGCCGGCTTTTAGTGTATCTGCAAGCCCAGGTAAAATATAGCCGTTTTCTTTTTGACCTACCAGTCCACCTACATTATACAACACCCCATCAATTACAATGCGCGCTTCTGGTTTAATTGAACGTAATAACTGTTGTTGATTGGATAAGTTGGTATAATCTGTGCAAGCAAAATTGGCTCCGATGGTAAATTTTCGTCGCAGAAGTCCGTTGTTTAATTCAACGGTATTGCCCTTTTGCGTGATGGCTGCCTTATAGGGCGAGGCATCAATTAACCAATCTTGTGCGCGCACAAACGCAGTTAGCTGCAATATAACAAGGCAACTAACAAAAACTAATTTTTTAAAATTCATTCGGAGTAATTTAAGTATCCAAAAAATGTCTATAAAAGCGCTCTATCTAAATGCGTATATCCACCATCTACATGTATCAGTTGTCCGGTGGTATGACTTGATACTTCAGAAAGTAATACCGCAACCATATTTGCAATTTCAATATCGGTGGTCATTCTATTTTCTAATGGAATTTTTGCAGTAATGCTTGCTAGCTTTTCAGAAGGGTTATCAAATGTTTGAATCCATTTTTCGTAAAGAGGTGTAAAACATTCTGCCACAATCACTGCGTTTACACGAATGCCATATTTTAATAACTCTACAGCCCACTCTCTTGTTAAGGCGTTGCGTCCACCATTAGAGGCAGCATATGCAGAAGTATTACCCTGACCTGTTTCGGCAGTTTTAGAACCAATATTTACAATGGATCCTTTTGATTTTTTTAAAGCCGGTAGTGCATGATGTGCTAATAAATAATAGTGTACTAAATTTTTATGTAATGAGGCCATAAAGCCTTCATAGCTTCCGTTTTCTAAACCTACGCCATCGTTGACGCCAGCATTATTTACAAGACCATCTATGGTTCCATAAGTTGCTAGCACCGTATCGATAGCGTTTTTACAATCGGTTGGACTGGTTAATTCAGCCACAACGCTAAAAGCTTTGCCGCCAGCTGCAACCACTGCGTCTACTGCCATTTTGTTATCCGCAGCACTTCTACCAACAATACATACAGTAGCGCCTTCATGAGCTAATACTTTAGTAATGCCGTATCCAATACCTTTTGCACCACCTGAAACAACAATAACTTTATTTGACAGTCCTAATTCCATTTTATTTTATTGAGGAAGTGTAAATATTTTTTCTAGGATCACCCATTTTTCTCCAGGCTTTGATCCTGGCATTGCTTGTTGATAATTCCACATCAATGTTTCCCATTTTTGCACCACTTCATTTGCAGCATCTGCCTTAGACTTGGCTTCAAATGAAAAATTTTCATTGGCTTCTATTACCATAAACAAACGATTAGACACATTGTAAATGTCCAAACAAGTTATGCCAGCACTTTTAATGCTTTCAATAATTTCTGGCCACACGTTTTGATGGTACACTTTGTATTCCGTAATTAATGCCGGATCATCTTTTAAATCGAGGGCTAAAAAATATTGTTGTGCTGCCATGGTTTTATTTTTTTGTATAAGCTACTGCAGTTTGTTTACTAGTACCCAATCCTTCGATACCTAGTTCAATAACGTCGCCGGCTTTTACATAAACAGGTTCTGGTTTAATACCCAAACCCACGCCAGGAGGGGTTCCTGTGCTAATAACGTCGCCCGGTAAAAGCGTCATAAACTGGCTTAAGTAGTGCACTAAAAAAGGTATTTTAAATACCAGGTTTAATGTGTTACTATTTTGATAGGTTTTACCATTTACGGTTAACCACATTTTTAAATTATTGACGTCTGCAATTTCTTCAGGCGTTGCTAAAAATGGTCCCAGCGGTGCAAACGTATCGCAACCCTTTCCTTTATCCCACTGTCCACCTCTTTCTAATTGAAATTCTCTTTCACTATAATCATTGTGCAAGCAAAAACCCGCTACATAATCAAGTGCTTCTGCCTCCTCAACGTAAGAAGCTTTTTTACCAATCACAAAAGCAAGCTCTACTTCCCAATCTGTTTTTACGCTATTTTTTGGAATTACCACATTGTCGTTAGGGCCACACAATGCGGTGGTAGATTTAAAAAACAAAACGGGCTCTGCTGGAATGGGCGCATTGGTTTCGAGACAGTGGTCTACATAGTTAAGCCCAATACATACAATTTTTGAAGGCCTTGCAACTACAGAACCTAGTCTAGTAGTAGGTTCTACTACTGGAAACGAAGTCCCTATAGCCACGGCTTCTTGTAATTTTTGGATGTCGTTATTTGCAAAAAAAGCTTCATTATAATCAGCTACCACATTAGATACGTCATACCAAATATCATTTAAAATGATGCCCGGTTTTTCATGTCCCTCTTGTCCAAATCTTATAAGTTTCATTGCGTGTTCTATTTTAATCTAAAAATTAATTGTTGAGTTTTATAAATCCACCATCGATTGGATAATCACAACCCGTAATAAATGAAGCTTCATCACTTGCTAAATAAAGTGCTAGTGCAGCTACCTCTTCTGGTTTTGCCATTCTGCCAATAGGTTGAGAAGCAGATAATTTTTCAAACATTTCCGCTTCTTTTCCTGGATAATTTTTTGCAATAAATCCATCCACAAAAGGCGTATGCACGCGTGCAGGTGAAATAGAATTACACCTAATATTTTCATGCATGTAATCTTTTGCTACAGAAAGCGTCATTGACATAACAGCACCTTTGGCAGTAGAATATACAAAACGATCAGCTAGTCCTACCCATGCAGCAATAGATGCCATGTTAATGATAACACCGCTACCATTGGCCCGAAAACCTGGTATAGCAGCAGCTATGCAGTTATAAACACCTTTAACATTGATATTCATAACACGGTCATAATCTGATTCTGAAGTAGTGTCTGCTTTTCCCACATGCGCAACACCTGCATTGTTTACTAAAATGTCAAATGCACCAATCGATGCAAACAATTCATTTACGGCGTCTTTGTTAGCAACATTACAAGCATGCACTTCTACAAGTCCGCCGGCTGCTTTAATGGTAGCAGCAGTATCTGCACCAGCTTCTGTCGTTAATTCTAACACATGCACTACTGCACCTTGTGCAGCAAAAGTTACTGCAATGGCTTTACCAATTCCACTTCCTCCACCCGTAACAACTGCTTTTTTATTCGCTAATGAAAACATAAAAAAAATAAATAATAATTATAAAGAAACGCCGCGTTTCCACGGAATAAAGTCGTCTTGATTTAATAACACAGCCTTTGGTGTAATTTCTCCACTAGCTGCTTTAATGCAAAATTCTAAAATTTGGATACCCATTTGTTCAATGGTTTTTTCGCCACTGATGATAGGGCCACAATCAATGTCAATAATATCTTTCATGCGCCTTGCAAGTGGGGCATTGGTAGCCACTTTAATAACCGGACAAACGGGGTTTCCGGTTGGAGTTCCAAGTCCGGTGGTAAATAATATGAGGGTGGCACCTGCTGCTGCTTTACCAGTGGTTGCTTCAACGTCGTTACCAGGGGTACAAACTAGGCTTAGTCCGGGTTTGGTTGCCTGCTCTGTGTAATCGAGTACATCGACAATTGGAGAAGTGCCTCCTTTTTTAGCCGCACCCGCGCTTTTGATAGCGTCTGTAATTAATCCATCTTTAATATTACCCGGAGAAGGGTTCATATGAAAACCAGAACCTACTTTATGTGCAAGGGCATCATAACTGCGCATGAGTTCTATAAATTTATTGGCAGATACTTCTGTTTCGCACCTGTCTACTAAATTTTGTTCAGCGCCACATAGTTCTGGAAATTCTGCTAACAATACTTTTCCACCAAGTGCAACGAGTAAATCTGCGGCATAACCCACTGCAGGATTTGCAGACACCCCACTAAATCCATCACTACCGCCGCATTTTACACCAATTGTAAGTGCACTTAGAGGCGCAGGTTTTCTTTCAAACTTATTAATCTCTATTAACCCTTCGAATGTTTTTTTAATAGCTGAAGCAACAAGCGCTTCTTCGCTTTCTGACTGTTGTTGCTCAAAAATATAAAGTGGCTTATCAAAATTTGGTGCCACCTTTTTTATGTCTTTTTTAAAATCTTCTACTTGTAAGTGTTGACACCCGAGGCTTAAAACCGTTATCCCACCTACGTTTGGATGATTGGCGTAAGCAGCTAGTAGTGCACTAAGTGTTGCAGCATCTGCTCTAGTTCCTCCACATCCACCACTGTGGTTTAAAAATTTTATACCGTCAACATTTTTAAAAACACGGTTAACATGCGGTGTATTACTTGGAAAAAAATTGATATTAGTAATGGATTCCCCATTTTCATATGCTTCTAATAGCGACTCTGTATACTTGCTATATTTATCACTCACCGCATACCCAAGTTTATGGTGAAGTGCTTCTTTAATGACGTCTAAATTTCGGTTTTCACAAAATACTGTGGGAATGAACAACCAATAATTTGCAGTGCCTACCCTTCCGTCTGTTCTTTGGTATCCATTGAATGTTTTATGTGCAAAATCGGTTACCATAGGTTTATCCCATTGGTATTCTGTTGCCCTATAAGCATAGGGCTCGGCAGCATGATGTAAATTAGAAGTATTTACGAGGCTACCTTTTACAACATCTTGCTGCGTAGTACCAACAAGCACACCATACATGTAAACAGGAGATCCTTTTGTGAGGTCTTTGGTATAAAATTTATGTTTGCTTTGAATGGGTTCTACCATATGATATACATGACTTCCATGCTCTACTTCTTGACCCATGGCCAAATTAGTAAGCGCCACCAACACATTGTCTTTGGGGTGCATCTCAATCACCATTCTTTTTGTAGCGGTAGTCATCAGTACTAAGCGGATTTTACTTTATGTCCTTTGGTTCCAAACAAAAATACCACTACAAAACAAACAAGCGGCACGATGTATCCATTTTGAATACTTCCAGTAGCATCTGATATTACACCTAAAATTGGAGGCAACAATGCGCCACCAACAATAGACATTACAATTAAGCTAGACGCCATTTTAGTATCTGCACCTAAATTTTTAATGCCGAGTGAAAATATGGTTGGAAACATGATAGACATAAAAAATGCAATGGCGATTAGTGCATACACGACCACCATTCCTGATCCAAAAATAGCCACTGCAGACAGTACAATATTGATAAGCGCATACATGCTTAATAATTTTTCAGAAGCAAATTTGCCCATTAAAAAAGTACCTACAAATCTTCCTAACATAAATGCTGCACCATAGCCCCATCCTAAATATTGAGCAGCCGTTTTTTCATCCATACCAGCGCCCGTTCTTGCCATTTTAATAAAGAAACTTCCTACACAAACCTGTGCACCCACGTAAAAAAATTGTGTGGCCACCGCCCATGTCAAATGCGTATGTTTAAAGGCTTTAAGCGGATTGTTACCTGCATTATTATCATCACCTTCTTTAACGTCAGGTAGTTTGGTGACCATAAATAAAACAGCAACCAGTAAAACAAGAATACCTAAAATAAGGTATGGCATTTTTACACTGTGCGCCTCTGTGGTTAAGTAATTATTGAGTGCCTCTGGAGATAATTTTGCATACGCTTCATCGGTCATTTCTGATCCCGATAAAATAAATTGACCGCCAATAATGGGCGCTACCATCGCTGCTAATCCATTAAAAGATTGCGCAAAATTTAAACGACGTGTTGCTGTTTCTGGAGGTCCAATTATATTTGCATAAGGGTTTGCTGCAGTTTCTAAAAATGTTAGTCCGCTAGCAATAATAAAAAGGGCACCCAAAAAATAAATATATTGATGCGTATCTGCTGCAGGTAAAAACAAAAAGCAACCTAGTGCAAATAAAAGAAGGCCACCCACAATGCCTGACTTGTAACCATACTTTCGCATCACATAACCTGCAGGTAAGGCCATAGCAAAGTAGGCAATGAATACCGAAGAATCGATGAGCGATGATTGTAAATCGTTTAGTCTAAATGATTTACGAAGGTGTGGTATTAAAATAGGATCTAAGTTGTGTACAAAACCCCAAAAGAAAAAGAGGCTTGTTACTAATATAAATGGGAAAAGCCAGTTACTAGTTTGATTACCAGTAGTCCCATTATTTATTGAAGTTGAAGGTATTGCCATAGCTGTTTATTTTTGTGCTTTTTAGAGCACAAATTTGATAAACAATATACTTAAAATATGATTTCAACAAACACATAAGGTAATGCTAAGCAAGTATTTTTTAATATGCATTAAACGGGCAATCAATGCAACCAGCTGTCATATATTACTGATTGTAGTGCGTCTTTGGTTGCTAGGGGCTCTAATCGATATTTTTTATCTTCTGAAACAGTAAGGGAAAGTCCTCCATAGCCCAAATATTTAGGGTAATCGAGCGGTTTAGCAGTATACACATATTCAAATACTTCATTTAACGAAATACCTGCTATTTGTTCGCAAGCCATTTGAAATTCAGCGTCCGTGAAGCCTCGTTTTTTTGTTTGATAATATTCTTTATACACCAGACGCATAACATCATCCAAGCTTTTTTGATTGTTGGTACTATGGCGAATGGCAAAATCTAAAAGTAAGCCTACAATGGGCCCCTTATCATAATATGAAATAGATTTGTTTTTATCAGGGCCAGCGGTGCCAAAGGGCCCATCTTGCCAAGTAAAATAACTAGACTGGATTAAGGATTGATAACTTTTTCCGGGGCCATTTTCAAAAGCTGTTATATTGTTATCAAAAGATGTAAGCAGGGCTTTTTCTGACATGATGCCCGCTCTTTTAACCATCAAATATTCGTAATACACAGAAAGCCCTTCGCTTACCCAAAGTAAATTTGTTTTACTTCCTGCGTCGTAATTAAACGGACCTAGTTCAAAAGGTCGAATTCGTTTTACATTGTAGTTATGGAAAAATTCGTGGGCCAAAAAAGACATGGTTTTGTTTAGACCGCCTTCTGTTTCAAGTCCCTTTCCATCAAAACTTACGATGGTATTGTTTAAATGTTCAATACCACCTCTACCTGGTCCAATACCAATAAATGTATAATTGTTGTAGGGAATATCACCAATGATGTCAATACCTGCTTTTACCACTTTGGATAAGTCTTGAATAAATTTTTCTTTGTTAAATGCTCCCATACCATACCCAATAAAACGATGTTGAATGCCACCAATATAAAAGGGCTGGAGTTCTTCTAAGTTTCCAATTAAAATGGGTGAATCAAAAAGTATATCATAGTTAGAAGCTTGGTAGGTATGGGTTGTAGCCGACATAAGTGTTAAACCAGTAGCAATAGATGACCAGTTTTTAGGCGTATAAATTTGTATTGTAGATGGTATTTGTAATTGATTGTCGAGATACAAAAAAGTTGCACATGGAATGATATAAGCCCTAGTAGTGTCTACATAACTATTCGCTACAAATTTTTTTGTTGCTTTGATATCATACGAAATAATTATTTTTTTACTGCTCTTATTTGTAAATGTCCAGCTATTTGTAGTAGCGTTTTTAAAAGTTATTAATTTGTTTTTGTCGTCTTTTATTTGAAGATCCGAAACTGCATTTGCATAATGCATAATCTGATAATACCCAGGCATCCACTCTGGCATTTTGCATGTGATTTCGCCTGGTTTAATATGATCCATTATCATTTCTACGTGCATTTTATTTTTTGAAGCACTATCAAAAGAAACTGTATAATGAACACTTAAACGGGGCGTTTGAGCCAATATTGATCCGGCCGCAAAAACAACAAAAAAGAAAAGAATGGGTGCCTTTTTCATATACCTTTATTTTACCTTGTATTCTGTTTTTAAATTGGCAAGTAAAGTATCTGCAGATGCGTGTATTTTATCAAGCTGATAGAGCTGCGCATTTTTAATAGAGTTTTTTATATGCGATAATCTATTTGCATATTCTGTTAATGTGGTTTTGTCATAAGTCATCAATTGTGCCCCAGATTTAATTGTTTTGGCTTCGTTTCTACTAATTTCATTGTAATAAAACTGATTGAAAATATTATAGGAGCGCTCTCTAGCCTTTATTTTAAGCTCTTCCGTAGTTGTGCCATACGCCTTAGCGTATTCTTGCCAATGCCAATAATTGGAAATTTCATCGCTGATTTTTGGGCTCTTGATCAAGCGCATGCCTCCTGCGTTTTTTAATTGAACACTTGTGCGTTCCGACAAATTGATGCCCCTATTACCCAATGTCGATAAGTTTAAAATATATATTTTGTTGAGGGTTGAATCATTCCATTTACCCTGTCTAAATAGCTCAATAGTAGTGTCTATGATGAGCATTTGGCCGCGATACAACCGTTTTAATGTGTTTAATTCAATGGTGTCTTTTTTAAGGTCTTCATACATACTTTGCATGTATTGTTGTTCTCTTAAATGTTCAATATAATGTTCACGTTGGTTCTCAGCAAAAAAACCAAGTGTAACTGCTGCAAAAAGCATTACAAATTCTGTAACATACTCTTTCCATTTTTTCTTTTGGTGACCAGCGTGGTGATGTGGGTGATGTACTTCCATAGTGTTATTGATAATACTACAATGTAATAAAAAATATAATTACTTTTAGCCTTCGTATTTCTGTTGAATGCATTTCACTATATGATGCTTATGAAAAAAATATTATTGGGTTGTTTGGGGGTATTCTTTAGTATGACAACAAAAGCACAAACACTTGTGGTGTTAGGGACCACTCAAGACGCTGGTAAACCCCAAATAGGCTGTCAACAAAGCTGTTGCAACAATTTAAAAAGTAAGTTTTATGTAACTAGCATTGGAGTAACAGATACAAAAAATAAAAAAAATTATTTATTTGACGCTACGCCAGACATAACCGCTCAAACTAATTTATTAACTGCAAAATCAGGGGTAAACAGCATTGCTGGTATATTTGTAACGCACGCTCACATTGGGCATTATACGGGTCTCATGTATTTGGGTAGAGAGGGCTTAAATACAGTAAAAACAAGCGTTTACGTAATGCCAAGGCTTAAAAAATACCTCACAAGTAATGGGCCTTGGAGCCAATTAGTGAGTCTAAAAAACATAGATCTTGTTTCTTTGCAATCAGAAACGCCCGTAGAACTTGGTGGTGATTTAATTGTAATTCCCATTAGCGTTCCGCACAGAGATGAGTTTTCTGAAACCGTTGGCTATAGAATTTTAGGTGCTAAAAAGTCTGCTCTTTTTATACCCGATATTGATAAATGGAATTTTTGGCAAAAAGATATTGTTGCCGAAGTAAAAAGCGTAGACTACGCTTTTATTGATGGTACTTTTTTTGCAGACGGTGAAATTAATAGGCCTATCAAAGAAGTACCGCATCCTTTTATTAGTGAAACGGTAGCCCTATTTAACAATGAGCCATTAGCTGTTAAGCAAAAAATATATTTTATACATTTAAACCATACCAATCCTGCGCACAACCCACAAAGCCCTCAAAGAATTGGATTGGAAAAACAAGGATTTCATTTTGCATCAGTAGGTGCTCGTTTTATGCTGAACTAAAAATTTTGATAAAAAACACAGAGGCCGCCCTTCGGGCGGCCTCTGTGAAAAAATTTTCGAAATCTCGAAATCTAAAAATTCTAAAGCCATTATTTAAACAACCACATTTTTGTGTAGTTATCATCTGCGCCTTGTCTAGCAATCGCGTCTTTGTATCCTGTAGGATTTAAAGTAGGCTCAGAAGTTGAGTAACTTAATCTAAAAGGAATACCTCTAGAATCAACAGTGGTAGGTGCTGCAGTTAAAACAGGGAAACCTGTTCTTCTCCAGTCATTCCATGAATCCCAACTATTTAAATAGGTATGAATCCATCTTTCAGTGATAATTTGTTGATGCGCTGTAGCTGCACTGTAAGCAACGTTTGCGTTAGCTATGTACGCAGCATATTTAGTTGCATCAAACACACCATAATGTTCCCATGAAGCTTTAATTGATGCTTCGTATTTTGCTTGAGCTTCGGTATCACCACCTGTTACATAACCTAATTTAGCAGCTTCTGCCTGCCAAGATAATACTTGCGCAAAAGTAAACATTGGTAATGCAGAGCCTTGGTCTCTAAGTGTACTTCCAATTCTGCTATAAGCGTTGGTGATAGGTGTAGCTAAAATACCGTAAGGTAAACCCTTAATCACACCACCAGCCAGTGTTTCAGCAAAAATACTCAAACGAGGATCAGACTTAGCAGACATGTAATCAGTCATGGTTTTGCTAATTGCATAATCGTCTCTTTTACTTACTGTATAGTTATCGTACCAAGGATTGTAGTTGTTAGGATCGCCGGCAACAAACTTGTACATAATGTTTTGTGCGTTACTGGTAATTACACCCGCTGCTAAAGCATTTGCAAATTCTGCTTTACCAACAGCTGCATTTGCTTTTGAAACATTAATAGCAAGTGCCATTCTAATGGTATTTGCAAAACGCTTCCAAGCGTTCATATCTCCGTTAAATAAGAAATCGCCCACAACGCCCTGCTCAGTTGTATTGATTTGAGCTACAGACTCAGAAAGCTCTTTAAATAGCGCAGTATAAATTTCACTTTGTGCATCATATTTTGGTGCATAGTTTTTATTTGCTTTTAACGCATCACTATAGGGTAAGTCACCCCAGATATTGGTAGCAAGCATATAAAAATAAGCCTTCAAAATTCTTGCTGCAGCTATTTGATTATTTTTAGAACCATTACCAACGGCACTTGCAGCACCACTATTGTTGTAATCAATAATTGTTTGCAAGTTGTAAAGTGGCCCTGTATAAAAAGAACCGAAGCTTACGTTTTTATCACTGTATAATGAAGAGCCAGGATAAGGACCTTCAGACAAGTGCTGAATATAAAAGTTAGCGTAACGTGTACCGAAAACCAAGCCTTTGATAGACTGCTCAGAGTTGGTTAATAACGCTTTTGTAGACGCAGCAGTTAAGAGCGTTGGATTTACGTTGGTATCTCCAAACTTATTACAGCTCTGCATCGTAGCTATAATTGCAATTAGTATTATTAATTTTTTCATTTTCATTTGTTTTATTATTGAGCTCATTTGAATTAGAACGAAACACGAAGGTTAAGACCATACTGACGTGTAGAAGATAGCTGACCACCTTCTCTGTAGAATGATTCTAACTCAGATGGATCGATACCGTATTTTTTTGTGTTTGCCCAAATCAACCATGCGTTCTGAACAATCACACCCAAATTAGCAGATTTTGCAAATGGCACTTTCTTTAATAAAGAAGACGGAATAGAGTAGCCAAATCTTACTTCACGTAATTTAATGTAAGAAGCATCTAAAATATAGTTGCTTGCATCACGTTGTAATGACGTGTAAAAATAAGAACGAGCAGGAATGTATCTGTTGTTTTCTTGACCAGCAAGAGCAGTACCAGGAGCAAAAACGCCTGGAATACGGATACCACCTTTACCATCACTTCCACCAGTAGTTGTATATGCACCTGGGAAATCTCTCCAATCATTACCCTTTTCGTTAACACCTACTGTTTCTGCTGTTAAACCAGCACCTGTTCCGTAAAAACGAGTTACACAGAAAAACAAACCGCCGCTTTGGAAATCCATAGACATGCTTAAATCAAAGTTTTTGTATTTAAACGTGTTAAACATACCACCTGTAAACTTAGGTAGTACATTTCCAATTTGTTGGTTGGTAGAATAGGTTGGTAAACCTGTTGCATCAACAAGTACTTTTCCTTCTGCATTACGGTTCCATTTTCTAGCATAAAACACGCCCCAATCTCCACCTACTCTATGTTCTAAACTAACGTTACCAGTAGTTGTAGAATAATATAAGTAAGAAGAAATACCTGACGCTAATTCAATCACTTTGTTTTGATTTTTTGCAAAGTTTATACTTGTTTCCCAAGTGAAGTCTTTTGTTTGCACTGGCTTACCACTAATTGAAACTTCAATACCTCTGCTCTGAATATTTCCAGCATTAATTTGTGCAGTAGAGAAACCACTTGCTGGAGCCACTGCAATACCTAGAATTTGATCGGTATTGTTGTTCTCATATACAGTTACATCTAGACCAACTTTTTTGAAGAATTTTAATTCAATACCTGCTTCATATGCTTTTGTTAAAGCAGGTCTGATACCGCCACCTCTAAATTGATCGCCAATAGCAGCAGATGGATTTGATCCATAAAAACTACCATTTGCAATTGATAAATCTAAAGAGTGTGCAGCTAAATCAGATCCTACAGAAGCATATGACAATCTTAATTTACCATAACTTAACCAACTTGTTTTAAGTAGTTCTGTAAAAATAAAGCTACCACTTAATGAAGGATACAAATAAGAATTTGCATTAGCTGGTAATGAAGAAGACCAGTCATTTCTTAATGTTCCATCAACAAACACCATGTCTTTCCAACCTACTGAAGCTTTTCCATAAACACTGTTTACATTTTTCTTATCATAAGAACGAGAAACAACAGGTCTAGAAACTGAAGCAGCGATATCAAAATAGTCTGTAGAACTTAAGCCACCCGCAGTTGCCATATACAACTGAGAATAGTAGTTTTTACGAGCGTTTCCACCCACTAAACCATCTACAGAAAATGCACCAAACTTATTTTTGTAAGTAATATTTGTTTCATAGTTCAACTCGCGATATTGGTTTTGTAACATCCAATAAGAGTTGATTTCACAACCACCAGCAGCCATACGTTGGTCTGTTTCGTTGGTATATGTATTAATTCTTACGTTAGACTGTACGTTGATATGACTATTCACTTTTGCAGTTAACCCAATGTTACCCACCAATCTGCTGTTTCTGTTTGTGCTGTAATCTTCGTACGCAATAAAATAAGGATTATCCCAATATGCTGGCGTTAACAAAGTTGTTATGTTACCAGTAGAATTTGGATTACCAATATTCCAACTATTTAATGAACCATCTGCTTCACGATAATTTCTCATTCGCTTAATATCCAATTGTCTTTGGAACCATTGGTTAAAGTTTTGCGTAATGTTGGTACCATCATTTAAGTAACCTTCGTTAGGCTGCCCTTTTGTATAAGAAGTGGTATAGGTGATATCGTTTGAAATTGTAAAACGAGATCCAATATCATAAGAACCATTTAAACCAAATTGATGTTGATCTCTAGAAGCATTTGGAATCACCAATGTTCTTTTTTGGTTTTGGTATGAAAATCTAAAATTATGCGCCTCTGATCCATTGGTTAAAGCAATTGAATTGTTCATGTTTAACCCTGTTTCAAAAAAGTCTCTTACGTTGTTTGGCTGAGGCGTAAGTGCAGTTGTTTGACCAAATTCACTTCCTGGAAACCAGCTCCAATAAGGACGATATTGAGAACCATCCAATTTAGGACCCCAACTTTCATCTACTCCATAGTCTAACATTTTTTGTCCGTTGTAAGACGCCCATGATGCAGGATGAACAGCAGCATTGTATTTAAAAATAGGGAAGCCTTGTGCATCATAAGTAGTACCTGGAACCGAAGCACTAGAAGCGTTTCCGCCTGCATAGCTATTTTGGTAAGAAGGTAATAATGCAATTTTTTCAAAAGTAGTTCCAAGGTTTACGTCAACACTTGTATATCTTTTTCTAGATCCTTTTTTTGTTGAAATAACAACCGCACCATTTGCAGCACGTTGTCCATAAAGAGCAGTTGCAGCAGGTCCTTTCAACACAGAAATATTTTCAATGTTATCCATAATTACTGCAGACTGATTGGTAATAGTTCCATCCACTACAAATATTGGAGCAGCTAAACCAAGACCGGTAACACCTCTAATAATGATATCAGCATTATCAAAAGTAGAACTCGGTGATCCGATTAATTGAACACCCGCTACTTTACCTACTAATGAAGAACTTACGTCAACAGATTTTGCAACTGTTAAATTTTCTCCTTTTACTTCTTGAATAGAATAACCCAATGCTTTCTTTTCTCTTTTTACACCAAGTGCAGTTACAACCACTTCAGAAAGGTTGTCTACGGTTTCTGAAAGAGAAACGTTTGAAGCATTTGCTGCGCTCACTTCTTTAGCAGCAAATCCAGTTGCCGAAAATTGAAGTATAGCTTTTGGCTTTACGCTTAATTTAAACGCACCAGCAGCATCTGCTTTAGTTGCGTTATTGGTACCCTTTTCCTTAATAGTAACACCCTCTAGTGGTGCTCCCTTAGAATCGGTAACCTTTCCCGAAACGGTTGTGTTTTGGGCTTGGGCGCTGTTCATAGTCAGGAACAATGCCACAATGATGTAAAAAATTTTCTTCATAGTGTTGGTTTGGTTTGAAAAACTATATGACATCAATAAAATGTCATATGTTAATGAGTTGTGAAAATAAAGCATAAATTTAAATTTCAATCGCAAGCCGAGGTATTTTTTAACGGTTTATGATAAAATAAACATGAATATTCAACCCAACCATCTAAACAACAACCGCATTTTACTTGAACCACTGCAAGTGGCTCATTTTGAAGAATTGTACGCTGTAGCATCTGATCCGCTCATCTGGGAACAGCATCCCAATCCCAACCGGTATCAAAAAGAGGTATTTAAATCATTTTTTGAAGGGGCCATAGCCAGTGGAGGTGCCTTTGTCATTAGAAATGCCGATACCGGTAAAGCGTTGGGTTCATCTCGTTTTTACGATTACAGTCGTATAAACGATGAAATAAAAATTGGCTATACTTTTTTTAGCAGAGATTGTTGGGGTAAGGGTATTAATAAAGAGGTAAAAACCCTTATGCTTAATTATGCATTTATTTATGTAGAGAGGGTGATTTTTCATGTTGGCGCATCAAATATTCGCTCTCAAAATGCAATGCTTCAATTTGGTGCAAAAAAAATAGGCGAAGAAATTATCGCCTATTTTGGTGAACCAGACCGGCTCAATTATGTGTATGAAATGAGAAAGTGAAAATTAGTAACCAGGATTCTGAACTAAATAACCTGGTAAATTTGAAGCACCATCAATGGCGGTTTGTGGAATAGGAAAAATTCTTTTATTCTTATTTGCATCTGTTTTTTCTGTCCACGCATTTTCATATTTACCAAATCTTACCATATCAGTTCTTCTTAGAAGCTCCCAATACAATTCGAAGCCTCTTTCCCTAAACAACAAGTCCAAAGTAATAGTACTTAAAGTAGATCCAACAAAATTTGCAGTTCTAGAAGTTCTCACAGCATTTACATCAGTAAGAGCGCCTGCTGCATCATTTTTTCTTAATTTAGCTTCTGCACGCATCAAATAGACGTCTGCTAATCTTACAATTGGTAAATCAACTTCGCCAAAATTTCTTCCACTTACCGATCCTTTAGAAAACTCATATTTTAAGGCTCTAAATCCTGTGCTATAATTACTACCTGCTGTTGTATAGTCAATTTGTTCTGTAAAATCTACAGGTAAATTAGGCTTACTTCTTGTAACATTAAACAACTTGCCAACTTTCCAATTTCCGTCTGCAGCGCACTTTAGAAATACACCGTTTACGCGTAATAATCCATATTGTTGTCCTCTTAAAATGCCGCGATCATACTTAAAGTTTGCATTGCTAATACAAGTATCTGTTCCATGAATGTTTAAGTTCATATTTTTCTTATAAAAACGAGGATCAGCAATAGCAGGATCAGTTGTATATGCATTAACCCAAGTTCTGTAAAAGTCTGGTGTAATACCTGGCCCATCAGTGCCATTTGCACCTACATAAGCAGGTAAAGGAAATTGATCACCTGATAGTGTGAAGTAAGATAATCTATTGTGTCCATTGAGATCTGCACGTTGATCTACTGCAAAAATTAATTCTGGATTGGTATGATTTTCATCATTAAAAATTGTCCAATAATCAGGAGCAAAATTGAATAGCCTTGAATCGATTATTTTATTAGTGTACTCTAGTACTTTATCCATATCTGCTGCCGAAAAATTATGTGATGCAGCGTAGACATCTTTATATACCGGTGCGTTTAAATGTAATCTAGCTAACAATCCCCAAGCACCTGCTTTTGTTAATCGGCCTGGTCCAACGTTTGTTTCTAAATTAGGTTCTGCTTCTAAAAGTTTATTTTTGATAAAATCAACAGCCTTTTCTCCCCTCAAAATTTTTGATGCTCCACTTAAATCGTCTTTATCAAAGGCGATGCCAAATAAATCGAGACAAACCAAATTGTAATAGGCATACATTCCCTTCGCCTCTGCTAAATATGTTTTTGAAGTAGCATCATTTCTAACTTTTAAAGAATTGATGGCGGAAACAGCTCTAGAGATACCGAGGGTAAGAATCGTCCAAGTATTTCTTACATTAGGGTCGGTGCTTGTAGTTTCATGTCTGTGTAATGAAATATAAATACCATTATCACCCCAATCTGTACCACCTCTGTATGGCAAAATTGCTTCGTCAGTTGATATTTCTTGCAATGCAAAATAAGTAGTGTGTTGAAACAAAGAAGGTAGTGCGGCATAAACTGGCGCAATAATACCATCCACCAATTGTTTTTCGGTTTGTCCAACAACAGAAGATTCATCCAAAACAACTTCTTCTAGCTTTGTACAACTTACAGCTAGAGTGAGGATTGCTAAAATTATAATTTTACTAAAGTTTACATTTTTCATTTATCGTAATTTAAAAAGTGATATTTAGTCCAAAAATGATTGATTTTGCTTTTGGATAACTCAAATAATCGATTCCATATGAAGAAATACCATTGATTGTTCTATCGGTGTTTACTTCAGGATCATATCCATCATACTTAGTAGATAAAAATAAATTTTGACCAGTTAAACTAAATCTTAATCCGGATACATATTTTCCAATTTTCATTTTCTTAGTGTCACATGTATATCCTATTGCTAAATTGTTTAAGCGTAAAAAAGCTCCATCTTTTAAATATCTTGTACTTACAGGTGCTGCATTATTAATAGATTCTTTTGATTCAGCAATTGCAGCTGATGTTGTGTTTACACTTTTCGCGAGTTTATTTTTATAGAAATTTGAATTTGCGGTATTATCATAAATTTTATTTCCAGATACCCCATTAAAGTTCACAACTGCATCGAAACCTTTGTAAGAAAGATTTCCAAAAAAATTATACAATACATTTGGGAGCGCAGTCCCAGCAGAAATTCTGTCTTTATCAGAAATTATCCCATCATTATCAATATCCCTGTATATACTTAAACCATTTGCATCTATACCTGTCCATTCCTTTAGAAAGAAAGTACCAATTGGCTGGCCATTGATATAACCATTAATAGTAGCAGAAGTCAACCCAGAACCAGACGCTGAACCAGACTGAATTACTGAATAAGGTGAATTACTTACCTTGTTTTTAATCATGGTAATATTACCTCCAATACTGTAATTGAATGTACCCGTATTTTTAACTTTATATTCTAATTCAAATTCTAAACCACCATTAGTAATTTGCATATCTTTTACATTTGTCCAATACGTGCTTGCTGGTTGAATCGGATCTGCAGGAATTACTTCTAATAAGATGTTGTTTGATACTTTATTAAAGTAATCCAAAGACCCTGTTAGTTTATTATTAAATAATCCGAAATCTAACCCAAGGTCTGTTTGTGTAGAAACTTCCCATTGAATATCAGGATTGGCTAACCTAGCATAGGTGGTTCCTGCTGGATAAGCTCCAACATTTACAAGCGGGTAACTGGTTGTTCCGCTTACAACAGAAGTAAATAAAGCTTGTGTTATTTTTGATGGAATTTCTTGATTTCCTGTTTGACCCCATCCAGCTCTTAATTTTAAATTATTAAATGGCCCATTTTGTAAAAATTTTTCTTCGGATACTTTCCATCCTAAAGAGAAGGAAGGAAATGCACCATATTTATTGTTTGTACCAAATTTAGAAGAACCGTCCATTCTAAAATTAATAGTTGCTAAATACTTATTGTTGAATGAATAGTTGATACGTGCAAAAAAAGATTGCAATTCATTTTTTACTGCCGAACCACCTGGTCTATTATTTGCCAAAGTCAATTCTTGTCCAATACCAGGATTATATATAGGTTGAACAGCCGTTATAGGAAATCTGTTAATACTCCAGCTTCTTCCTTGTAAATATACATTTTGATATGAGTGTCCAGCTAATGTAGATACGGTATGCTTATTTATGTTAAAATTATATGTTACATAGTTCTCTACTAACATATTGCGGTTGATATTATTGTAGGTCTCAAGCCTTCCATCACGAAGTGGAACAGCATTTGGCAATGATTGTATATCTCTTGTTGATGTAGAATTATCTATACCTAAATTAAACTTATATACCAACCCCTTGATAATTGTTAATGATGGTGAAATTGAACCAATCATTCGATTGATAGTTGTTACATCTTTTTCCAATTGTAATGTTAACAAAGGATTACTAATGTTTTGATAGATTGCTGGGGCTCCGCTTGCATCGGATGCAGGATAGGTAGGATTATTAGAAAGTGCATCTCCAATTATTCCCCCAATATTTGGACGAATATTATTTGTACTATTGTAGCTTAAATTTGCATCAATAATCAATTTATCATTAAGTAATTTTTGGGTTGCATTAATTCTGCCGTTGTAGCGATCTAACTGGTTAGATTTAATTATGCCTTCCTGTTTTTGTATTCCAAAAGAAGCAAAATAACTAAGCTTTTCTGCTCCCCCAGTCATCGTAACATATGATTTTGCGTATATGCTTTTCTAGTAACTTCTTTTTGCCAATTGGTATTACCTTGTTTATCATCAACAGGTACGCCTAATTTAGCTACTTCAGTTCTAAATTGAACTGCATCATAAACGGGTATTTCGTTAGCTAATGAAGATATGGCAATACTTGAAGCATAGGTAACGTTCACAACACCTGCTTTACCTTTTTTGGTAGTAATTATAATTACGCCATTAGCACCCCTAGCTCCATAAATTGCAGTAGCAGATGCATCTTTTAGCACGTCAATCGTTTCAATATCTTGCGGATTTAAGAAAGTAAGCGGATCTCCTCCACCAGTACTAGAATTGTCGAGTGGAATTCCATCTATTACAAATAGAGGTGTACTTCCTGTTCTAACACCACCTGGTCCACGTACTGTTATCCCGATAGTTGCGCCAGGTTCACCACTGGCTGAAGTTACATTTACACCAGTAACTTTACCTTGAAGAAGTTGTTGTGGCGCGTTGATAATACCTCTATTGAAATTTTCAGATTTTATGCTTTTTACAGACCCTGTTACATCTTTTTTACTTTGTGTACCATAACCAACTACCACCACCTGATTTAAATCAGAAGCGATGGGCTGTAACTTAATGTCTAAATTTTTACCGTTTACTGCCGCTATTTCTTGGGTTGAAAAACCAAGATAGGATACAATAATGGTTGCTGATTGGTTTTCAAAAGATATTGAAAATTTACCTGCTTTATCGCTTACTACTGTTTTGTTTTCACCTTTTACAGATATCGTGGCCCCTATTAAAGGGATGCCAGTTGTCTGGTCTGTAACCGTTCCAGTGATTGTTGATTGGAAATAAATTGGATTATTTTTTTCAGAATTTGCAAAAACCGTAGTTGCACAAAAGAAAAAAATCAAATAAATAATTACTCTTTTCATGAAATGAATATTGATGAATTGCACGCGAAACTACAAACGTTAATTCTAATAAGTTTCTATCACTATTTTATTAAATTGTTATTAAAAAAGTAATAAGAATTAACATTAAAACTATATTCTGTTTATACTATGGTAATAATG
>Ga0209401_1000770_pt1 | contig 21473 bp, 22 predicted proteins | sample M_140807_MF_Meta_FD_187318 | JGI IMG/M metagenome (GOLD analysis project Ga0209401, IMG submission 187318) | Freshwater microbial communities from Lake Montjoie, Canada to study carbon cycling - M_140807_MF_MetaG (SPAdes) (version 2) | ecosystem: Environmental > Aquatic > Freshwater > Lake... | reverse complement strand
TCACAGGTCCAACAGGCCCTCAAGGTTTCACTGGTTATACAGGACCAACTGGTCGTACAGGACCAACAGGTCCTACAGGTCCTACAGGCCAAACTGGTTTCACTGGACCAACTGGTTTTACTGGTTTCACAGGTCCAACAGGCCCTCAAGGTTTAGATGGTAAATCAACGAGTACTGGTGCTACTGGTCCTCAAGGATACAATGGTTTCACCGGTACAACTGGTTATACGGGTGTAACAGGTCCTCAAGGATTAGATGGTAAAGCATTCAATACTGGTGCTACTGGTCTAACAGGTCCTCAAGGTTTCACTGGTTATACAGGACCAACAGGTTTCACTGGTTTCACCGGATTTACTGGACCAACCGGTTTCACCGGTTTCACGGGATCAACAGGTTTCACAGGTTCAACAGGTTTCACAGGTTTCACAGGATCAACTGGTTTCACTGGTTTCACAGGACCAACTGGTTTCACTGGTTTCACAGGACCAACCGGATTCACAGGTTTTACCGGTTTCACCGGTTTCACTGGTTTCACAGGACCAACCGGATTCACAGGACCTACAGGTCCTCAAGGTTTCACAGGGTTTAGTGGACCAACTGGTTTCACAGGACCTACAGGTCCTCAAGGTTTCACAGGGTTTAGTGGACCAACTGGTTTCACGGGTTTCACAGGACAAACCGGTTTCACTGGTTTCACAGGACCAACAGGCTTCACAGGTTTCACGGGTCCAACAGGTCCAACAGGTCCTCAAGGTTTCACTGGTTTCACAGGACCAACCGGTCTCACAGGTTTCACAGGTTTCACGGGTCCAACAGGTTTTACCGGTTTCACAGGACCAACCGGTCGTACAGGACCAACAGGACCAACGGGTTTCACAGGAGCAACAGGTTTTACCGGTTTCACAGGACCAACCGGTTTTACTGGTTCAACTGGTCCAACTGGTCCTAACGTGTTTACATTTAATGGATTAACCGGACCACAGGCAGGATCACCAGGCTTTTTATTTTCTAGTTATAATATTGTTCCACTTGTTAATAATACATACAATTTAGGTTATAGTGGAGATGTTGACAAAGGAAATAGTTTACTTTGGAATTATTTATATGTAGGTGACATTTTTGCATCAAACACAATAAACTGTCCTGTGTATAATGTTACATCGGATTATCGTATTAAAGAAAATATAAAGGCATTAGATAATAACTTTAAAGTTGATTATTTGAAACCAGTCACTTATGTAAATAAACAAACCAAGAGGCAAGATATTGGTTTATTGGCTCATGAATTGCAAGAAATTTATCCCGAATTAGTAACTGGTGAAAAAGATGGCAATGACATCCAAACAGTCAATTATAACGGATTGATACCAATTTTAATCAATGAAATTAAAAATTTGAAAGATGAAATGAAAACCTTAAAATCAAAACTAGAATATAAAGGTATTTTATAAAAATAAAATTGAATAAGTTTAAAGTAATTTAACCATACTCAAATTACTTTAAAAAACTTTTATTATGGACTATTTAAAACCTGTGCTTACCAATGTTTTATCAAACAGAAACAGACATCCACGTGACAACAATATTCAGTTTTTTGAAGAAGGACATAAATACCTAATCAAAAGTGATCCTGATATCAAATATACTTCCGCAACAACTTGGATTCATAGTCATTTTCCTCATTTTGATGCGGATGCAGTGATAACCAATATGATGAAAGGAAAAAATTGGAAAGAGGGGCATAAATATTGGGGTATGACACCAGAACAAATAAAGACTCAGTGGAATACAAATGGATCTTCTGTATCTGGCGCAGGAACAGATATGCATTTTGAAATTGAATGTTTTATGAATGATAAACGAATAGAATGTAAATATACACACAAAGAATTATATCAAATTTATAATTGTGATTATATTAAAAGAAACAATCATTATCACGATCAAAAAAGTTTAGAATGGAAATATTTTATTGAATTTATCAAGGATACTCCAGATTTAAAACCTTATAGGACAGAATGGACCGTTTATCATGAAGATCTTAAATTAGCAGGTTCTATTGACATGGTATATGAAAATCCAGATGGTACATTAAGTATTTATGATTGGAAACGTTCAAAAGATATAACAAGAATCAATAATTTCAATAAATATGCACTAACTGAATGTATCAGTCATATGCCTGATGCAAATTTTTGGCATTATTCATTACAATTGAATACTTATAAGGCAATACTAGAACAAAAGTATGATAAAAAAGTTACAGACTTGTATTTGGTAAGACTTCATCCAAATAATGAAGAAAAAACATATGAATTAATAAAATTGCCTGATTTGTCAAAGGATATTACTGAATTATTTTCACAAAGAATGCACGAAATAAGAAATTTATATTAAAAATGCTTAAAATAATGTTCACAGATATATACATATCAATAAAAATTATGAATAATTATAATGAACAAATAGATGAAAATAATTACAACATTGTTAATAGATTATTATTTATAATAATCTTTTTTTTTGGACACATTTTGACATATTATTGTATTTATAACAAATATAGTTTTTCACCAGATGAAAATGAAGAACTAACATCTACCAGCCATGAATCTTCTTTAAAAATAGAAACTAACCACCATGAACATAAAAAATCAGCTGAACTACCTTATGAAGAAAAATATTTGATAAAGGTACGTAACATGTTAAATGAATATATATTTACTGATAAAGAACTAGAGTTACAAGAAAAAAAAATAGAAGAATTAGAAAATGAAGAAAATAATAAAAAATTAGAATCAATATATATTTTGAATGAGAAAATAGAAGAACTTACAGTTAAATTAAGTGAAATTAATATTGAAGTTCATGATGACACGAAAGAAAAATCTAATAAGGATGAATCATTAATAAAACAACTATATATTTCAATACAAAATGAAATAGATTTGAATAAAAACAAATTATTGGAGTTGCAAGAAGATAAAACAAACCTAGATGATTTGAGAGAAAAAGCTAAACAATTTATTATTGATGAGCAATTAAAAAAATTTAATAAAAAATATGTCATTGAGCATACTCCACTAGGTAACGTTTTAATGTTTTATAATCACGACAAACTTGCGTTTGAATATTATTCAGATTTAACAATTCCTTATAGATATTTAGAGACCGTTGCTAGAAAATATGTAGTGACATTTAATTATAGACCATTATATATTGATATGGAAGAAGAATTAAAAGAATACGAAAAAAAATTACAAGAGAAAGAGACGAGAGAAAAACTAGAAAATGATAAAATAAAAAATGGTTCTGACTTAAATTCAACAATGAAAACAAAAGATGTATTTGCTAAATTCAAAAGTTATAATAAAGAGGCTGGAACTGGTAGAGTAAATACCGCACCTCCTCCAAAAAATAGTATACCACAAAATAGAATGAATGTAAATTTGAAAGAAAAAAGAGATGGTGCTAATAATGAGAAAATGTTATTAAAAGAAAATTCAAATAGATATTCTTATCAAGGAAAATTTTTAAATTTTAATATATTACAAAAAATAGATAAAAAATTGATAGATAAAAAATATAATTTGACATTTGCGGATTTTAAAAAAATGAAAACCATAAAATTTGATTAACTATAAAATAAAAACTAAATATAATATATGACTACTAAAAAAAGAATGAGAATAAAAAAAACAAGAAAAGTTAATGAAAATAAAAAAAAAACAAGACGTCATAAATTTATACGCAAAACTAGATTAATGGGGGGTGATAATTTAACAACCGATAATAAAGCGGATGAAATCATGGATGAAGTTAAAAAAGAACGTGAATTCAAATTGAATTTCAATTTAGGAGACTATCCAGTTATAAAAAAAAGTCGCGAATTAGCTGAAGGTTTAACAATAAAAGGTATTGAACATCTTGGAATATTACTTGGAGTAGATTTATCTAGTTCACAGAGCATAAATGAAAAATTAGAAAAAATTAGAGCTGCATTGGCTGATCCAAAAAATAAAGAAAAAGTAAGAGAAATTGTAAGCGAAGCTGCCAAAGTTGGAACTGTTGCAATTGAAGCAGCCTCACCTTTTATCAAACCTTTAATAGATAAAACGGTTGATGTCGGTAGTGAAGCATTATCAAAAATGGGTGAATCAGCAGTCAAAATTGGATTAAACACGGCAGAGGAAATACCTGGAATTGGAGTTGTATTGGGTACTGTTAGATCATTAAATGACGCAGGTGAAGCAATGATAGCTGCATCAAATGCTGCAAGTGAAGTCGTAACAACTACATCAGATAGTATTAATGCTGCAACAAAAAATTTTGAACGATTGATGAAAGAAAAAATGCAGGGGTTAAATAGAATAAATGAATCTGTAAATAAATTTCAAAAACCATTTAATAGAGATCAATTATCGTCAATGGCACCAACTAAACTAACAAATTTAAGAGGAGGTAATAAACGTAAAAACTACAAAAAATGAAACATATATCAAATTGGGTACTATTTTTGGATTTGATTTTTTTTCCATTCTTTAAATCCATTGCTGTTATAAATATTAAAAGATGAACCTAAATGTTCAAAAGCAATTTTATAAGCCTTTTTTTGTTGTTCATCTTTTATTAATTGTGATAAATAATCGTATATTTCTTTTTGTTTGATAGTATCGTAAGAATATAATATACTAGGAATAGGAATATCAAATTCTTTGAACATATTAGATCTATCCGTATCCATATTGTTTTATTATTAGTTTTGCTGTTTTTTATAGCACATAAACTAATTTCAATTTTATTTAAAATTGTTCTATTTATTTTACTTAGGGCGCATGGGCTGATATGTTATTAATGCAATCAATTCATTTGAATTATTTGTCTTATACCTTATAGAACTTTGATTCATCATTTTTGTAATACTTGTATCAATTGTGTAACCATTTGATAATAAAAACGAAAATAAATCTGGAGTTTCATCAACCGTCATAAGATCAGAACATGAATTTGAATTATAACTACTACTAAATCCATTTAAAAATCGTAGTGATCGTAGACCTAAACCACATGTTTGTAATCGCGTGCAATTTCCAGGCTCTTTGAATTCGCTAAGAGGATATAATTTAATCCTTCTAGTTATTTTGAGCAATGGACCACGCGGTGGTAAGTTCATTGTTATAATATTTAAATAGCATTGACTACAAGGATCATAATAAGGTTGACTAAATAGCGAAATTGTATTATACATAGTTTTTATTTAGATTATTAATTTTATAAAAAAAAATTGAAATATAAATAAGTATTGATAAAATACTTTATATTTAAAATGAATTATGAAGCACTTGATAGAAAACAACACTATATTAATAACAATTTCAACAATAGTGATATTGTTATTAATAATGACCGAGCAATTAGTTATGGATTTAGTTCATTGGAGAAGACCGCGGATTTTTACACAAATAATGAGAGATATATTGAATCTCTGGATTCTTCTATAAATGAATTGTCTATAAGAAAAGATAATAATGATAACGACAATGATAAAACAAATACAAATATAAAAATTTATCGCTATAAATTTTCAATTGAATTTATAGAAGAATTAAATAAATTTTCAAAGATTCATCAATATGATCATCGTAGAGATTTCAAAGAAGCTTGGGAGTTATGGATTGAAGATAACTCTAATATTATTCTAGAAGAATCTACAAGACTATCCAATTTAGGTTATCATGGTGATATTTTGAATAAAATGTTTACGAGTGCGCGTTATTATTTTAGAAAAAAAGGAACCGAAAAAAAGGAACCCCGTATGCGCTGCACTTACATAGGTATGCAAAAAGAGTTATTGGATGCAATGGATAATCATATAAATTTAAATTTAAATGAATCATGGTTTAAACCTTCTAATGGTTTCACTGAATTTTGTAAAGAAAATGTTGAATTACTGCAACAAGAAATAGAAATACTAATAAGATATAATATCACAAATTCTACTGAAATTAAAAAAAAAGTAAAAAAAACATATAAAAATAGATATTTTATGATAATCAATAAAAATAATTAAATATAAATTACTTTTAATATAAAAATGGACTATGGAATTAATGTAGATTCTTTACAAAAAATAGTTGAAATGGAAATTAAAGAAATGAAAAAAATAAAAGAACCTGAAAAATACACATCAAAAATAGTAGAATATACTTTTTTTGTTCAAAATGAGATAGAAATTAGTGAAAAATTAAATACAGTTGATTCAAATTATCAAAATAATAGTGCATATCAATTTTTAACAATAAAAAAACATGATTTTGTAAAGATTTGTGAGAGTAATAAACAAATTTTGGAAAAAATGAATATAGATATAGATTTGACTAAAAATGTTAATAATAAAAAATTTATTTTATTAAAATATGAAAAAGATCTTGAAAATGGGATCAATAATGATAAAATGTCACCATTTATAGATTCTTTTTTTTATCACCATCATTTGAATAACAAAAGTCTTTTTCCTGATAAACCAAGAGCAAGTTTCATTTTTTGGGAATTTATCAATATTTATGAAACTTTTTTTGATGATTTCTTATATTTGGCAAACAAAGATATATTATTTTTAGATTTTTCATCAAAAAACTTGCTTTATAACAAAAAACACACTGTTTTTTTTAATAAGTTTGATAAATGTTTAATACGAAAAGAGTTTGATGTTTCAAAAAAAGAATTATTTATAGATAATAATTTTCAAAAATTATCAAAATATACAGAAATTGAAAAATATATTGATAAATTTATTAAAATAATTGAAAGTATTGAATATTATGGCAATAAGCATTTTGATTTATATTTTTCAAAACAGTTGATTAAAGCTAATAATTTTTATTTTGTTTACCAAAATTTGGATGCTATAATTGATGATTATTTAAATAATTTGCAATTTCTTAAGAATTTTTCAGTTAAATTCAAAAATGATAACAAAAACAGATGGAAAGCTTTAATAAAAAATAAAATAGAAGAAAATATACATTTTTTAAACATTGATGCAAAAAATTTAAATTGGAAACTATATTTACTTTTACTAGTGGAAAATAGTAAAAAAACAGTTTGGGAGACATTTTCTCTCAATAGTTTATTTTTGAACATTACTTACTTTATGATGAAAATATTTGATATTAATGATAAAACATCTGTAGTGCATAGATTTTTCAAATTTTTATTTTTGAATATGGATATTAATTGTACAAGCTTTGATAATAATAATAATAATATTAGTATTAGCATTTGTAGAAAGAATTATGATAAATTTCGCGATTCTTTTGACGATGATAAAGATTATGATAAATTAGCTAATTTTTTCTGTTTATCACATGTAACTATGGAAAAACAGCAAGATTTGTATGATTTTTTATTACACAATATTGATATTTAGACTTTATTTACGACGTTGAGTTTTTGTTTTCTTACTCTTTCTTCTTGATTTTCTACTCTTTCTAGATGTTTTTGCTTTTTTTGGTTTTATTCCCATGGCCATTTCAGGTTTTCCCATTTCACTTTTACGTGCACTTGCATCCTTTAAAGCTTGTCTAAAACTATAGTTTTTGTCTTTATTGTGACCTTCATGATAAATTTTTTTAACAAAATCGTTCCAAGCACTCATTATACTATAATAATAGATAAAAATTAATAAATAAAATAGAAATTTTTATTTCTAAACCAATATAAAATTTAAAATAAAATAAAATTGATTTTAAAACAATTCGTTTATATAAACGTAAACAACAGTTTTTAAATCATGGTTAAAAATACAACTGGTGGAAGTAAACACAAAGGTCAAGCAAGAAAGTTCGTAAATGCTCCTAGACAAAATGCAAATATAAGATTGTCTACAGATGAGTGTGAGCTATACGCACAGGTTAGTAAAATGTTAGGTAATGGTATGTGTCATGTTTTGTGTATAGATGGTAAAATAAGACTATGTCATATAAGAGGTAAATTTAGAGGACGTGGTAAAAGAGACAATTTAATTGGAAATAATAGTTGGTTATTAATTGGTTTGCGTGAATGGGAAACAGAAAAAAACAATGATATAAAATTACAAAATTGTGATTTATTAGAGGTATATTCACCTATTGATGTTGATAGATTAAAAAATACAGTAAATGAAAATTGGAATTTATTCAATAATGATAATGGTAAAAAAATAACAGAAGATGATGTATTATTTATTGATGAAAGAACCGATGAATATATGAAATTAGTAGAAGAAGAATTAGCTCAAAATCATGATAATGCAAATAGCAAAACTACAGTAAATATTGTTTTCAATGAAGAAGAGGAAATAAATGTAGATGATATTTAGATAATAATAAAATTATAAAATAATTATAAAAAGGTTATTATACATTTTTTTGTTTTTGAATCCACTTTTTTGCTTTTGAAAAGATGGATTTAATAAAAAAATTGAAATATAAATTTCAATAGAAAGTACATCATAGACAATTAATTTAAAAAACTAAACCTTTCAAAATGACTTCAACAAACAGATTCAATTCAATATTAAAAGATACTACTAGTGTTAAAATTCATAATACTAGTAGTAGTATAATAAAAAATACAAATAATTTTAAAACAAATAGATTTGTCAGTAAACAAATAAATGATGAAAGAAATAAAAAACAAAAAGAGGAAATTTTTATAAAATCATTAAATAATTTAACAGAGTTTCCAGAATTACAAATTAAAAAGAAGGAATCAATTGTTTTGGACAATAAAAATAAATCTAATTTTATTGATGCAATTAAAATGAATAATTTAATACCAAGTGAAGAAAACAGTAATGAAATTCAAAATGAGGAAGCTATTCCACCTGGTTGTGTTTGTATTCAATTTGATAAAACATCAAATCAACAAAAATGGATTTATGGTGTTGATGTTTCAAAAAATGAAGATGTAGAATCAGTCATTGAAGAAAACCCATATTTTGTATTTCAAAGAGTAACTGATTTATACAATAATAGAAAAAATGAACACATTAAAAAATGGGGAATTGAAGAATATGATCAAATGTTCATGTTTCAAAATTATGATTATGAATATTTTGATAAATTAGATGAACAAAAATGAAAAATATAGCAAGAAAACCCACAATATTGATTTATATTTTATGATTAGTTTAAAAAACTTATGAAAAATATTCGTAAAATATAACAATTATTTTTTGTTTTAAAGTGTTATGAGTTTTGATAAAAATGAAGAAAACTTAGATGATTCATGGATAAAAGATTTTGAATATAGTGATAAACCTTATAATGAATTTTATAAAGATAATATTTTTTCTATAAATATCAATATATTTTACATTAATAAAGATAACAACGTTGAAAAAGTAACCGAAGAGTCTTTTTTATTACAAAATCCAAATATTATTTCAAGAGAAGAAATAATAGGTATAATAAAAAAAAATACCAAAATGAATGGTAACAATTATTCTTTATTATCTATATCAAAATATAACATAACATTAAACCCAGAAGATATACACGTATTTTTAAAAACCAACAATTTTGATTATTATAATGATATTTTTTTTACTAGTTTAAAAAATATTGATAATATTGTTTTTGATAAAACTATTACTATATTTCAAGATTTAAATGCTTTGTTCATCATTTTTTATGAAAAGTGTGATAAAGATAAAGTTATAACAAATAATAATTTAAATAACACTAGAAAAATATATTTAAATAGAGTCAATTCAAAAAATAGAAAAACGATTCGTAGATGAAAAATCTAATAAAATAATACTTCAGGCGAAATCCTTATTTTTGCATCTGTTTTACTTATAGCTATTGCATGAAATGCTCTATGCTCACAATCTTCATATTTACCATTAACATTTCCATAATCACGCAACATTATATTTGATCTAGACGCTATTGCATGTTTTTTAATAAATGTTGCAGGTATTATATCAAGACGTAACCTACCATCATAATAGCTATTCATAAATTTTTCAGTTCTGTATATAGAAAACCCATTGAAAGATGAAATACATTGTAATAATTCACCTTGTGGTAAATCTTGCAATTTTTTCATAATATATTCTTGAATTACGTGATAATTATTATATTGATTTTGTTCAAAATGATTGTAACTGAAACAGTATGGTTTTATAGATAACCCCCATATATCATAATATTTTGGAGATGTATTAAAAGATAACGCATCCCAATCATCTCTTTCAAAATATTTTGGTAAAATATCAGTGTTAATATTTTTACAATTGACATCATCAAAATCCATCATAATGAAATATGGAAATTTTGTTTGATTCTTCTTAATGTAATGTAAACAGTGATTCCTTGCATAGGCTATATTATGAGTTCTATATTTTGATGTAATTTTTTTATTTATAAATAGGGTAAGTTTTTCATTTTTTTTTTGGAAATTTATTAATTTATTAACTGTGTCGTCATTGGATTCGTCATAGAAAATAAAAATTTTATACTCTTTAAAAAGAGAACCAATTTTTTCTATATTTTCTAATACTTTATCTAAATAAGGACCACAGTTTTTAACTGGACCACATATACAACACTCTATATTGTTCATTACTTATTTATTTTATTAGAATAAGAATAAAAATAAAAATTGAAAACGTATGCTTTTTATTTATGAAAGATAAATAATGAATGAATGGTTTATTTGTTTTCAACACGATTTAATGATATAACGTGGGAAGAAAATTTAAATTATAGAAAACAACATGATATTAAATGTATTTATGGAACGCCCTTAGAATTTCCACCACGTATTTGCGTAGATGCAAACATTTTTGTTTTAGAGATGAATAATTCTAAAAATAAAATAGAAGGTATTGGATTAATTAGAAATAGGCCTTCTTTGGATAAGTATTACAAAATTTATCAAGAAGGGAATTATAATCGTTATATTTATAAAAGTAACTATTATTTGAATAGAGATCAATTATTGATTTTGAATAATGATTTGGTAAGAATTTTTGACTATATATTATTCAAAGAAAAGACGCATTTAAAACGAGGTTCTGGATTTACAACTATACCAGAAAACCTATTAAACCATTCCATTTGTGAAAAAAGAAATATAAAAAGAATATTAAGTGATTTATTTATTCAATATTATAGTTAATAATATTATTAAAAACATATTTATTTATAATATTATTACATAATACTTATTAATATGACATCTATTGATACAAATGTTTCAAATTATACAATGAGTGAATTAATGGCAATAGTGAATTTGGATGATTTAGATCCAACAAGCATTATGAATGCGACATCACCTTCTGTAGAAAAATTTAAAGATACCAACCCAAAATTATCAAATTTTTTTAGTGATATTCAAAGTCAATTATTGCAATATGCTCAAGATCTGTATAATGAAGATAATGCAGACGATGCGATATATCCGGATGGAGAAAAACAAGTTGAAAATAGATATCAACATCAGTATTTGAGACAAAAAGATCAAAATCAAACTAATAAAATCACAGAAAGAGAACAAAAAATAGGTGTTTTTGGCGACGAACATGTTCCCATGACGCGTCAACAATTAGGAGTAAATGATACATTTAATGTCAGTGTAAAACAAGATTCTTTAAATCCAAATTTAAAAAATACAATTTCACGATTTGTCAATTTAGACAGTCAATTTCGTCAATTTAGTGGTATAAATAGTGCCTCTACAAATTACACGCTGGATTTATCAGATACATTAAAAAATGTATTATCAATGAGATTATATTCATATCAAATACCATTTTCGTGGTATTTGATTGACCCGATTTATAATAATACATGTTTTTGGATAACAAACGGCAGTGATAATGTTGCTATTACTATGCCGGCAGGTAATTATAATTCAAATGAATTTGTGACTTCATTAAATTTTGCTTTTACGAATGCTGGTTTTACAGATTTTCAAACTATTACTATTAACAATATTGTTATAGCCACACCCGTTTATTTCAATGCAAATACTGGAAAAATAACTTTCAACTTATATGGTGCAAAAATAAATACGTCTAAATATAAATTTACTGTATCAACAAATACTATTATTACTTTTTTTGATTTTACAGCAAAATTACAATGTTATGTAAATTGTGTAAATAATACTAATTACTTAAATCAAACTTTAGGATGGTTAATGGGTTATAGAGTTCCATATGAAACAGTTGATCCAATCGGCAATACGGCCTCTTCTGTTTTAGACTTGATTGGAACAAAATATTTAATACTAGTTATTGATGATTATAATCAAAATCATGTTAACAATAGCTTAGTTTCTATTACAGAATATTCTGCTAATTTGAAAATTCCTGAATATTACTCTCCTGATTTACCTACCACGTGTCTAAACGCTACCACATCAAATATATCACAAATCGTTACTGATGCCAATATTGAATCGTTGTTAGACAATCAAGGTGCGATAACTGATAATGGTTTATTAATTGCAGGTAAATATAATGCAAATTATACAAAAACCGCAATTGTTTTGCCAAGTGCACCTAGAACATTGACTCAGGCACAAATTTATACAATCAACGAAATTAATAAAAATCAAAATATAACAAATTTTAGATATAAAGCACCTACTACTCCAGACATATTAGCTATTATTCCTGTTAAGACATCTAACATTTCTACAGGAAGCGTATTAGTTGAATTAAGCGGTTCTTTGCAAGATAATATTAGGACATATTTTGGTCCGGTTAATATTGAAAGAATGGCGGTTAAATTATTAAATGATAAAGGGTATGTTTTGGATTTAAACGGCTTAGATTGGGCAGTTACATTAATTACCGATTGTTTATATCAATATTAATTTAATAAAGTGATAATATATATAAAAATTAGATGTACGGGTTTTTAAAAAAAATAGGGGAAAATGGTCCAATGTTATTGTTGTTTCTTACTATTTTTCTTTTAAGAAATAAACATAATTTATTATTTTATTATGTTTTATTTTTTATCTTAAGTTTATTAATAAATCTAATTTTAAAAGGGTTGATTCAGCAACCGAGACCATCTATAGATACAAAAACCTTTAATTTAATGATGAAAAACAAAGAACGTTACATTTATAAACATGGTATTCCCTATGATATTTTTGGTATGCCCTCAGGGCACTCTCAATCTGTATTATTATCAACAATATTTATATATTTATCATTACATGACATTAAGATAGCAATGTTATATTTATTTATAACAACAATTACTTTAACTCAAAGAGTATTAGATAATCATCACACAATTCTTCAAGTAATATTTGGTTCTTTTATAGGTTGTATATTGGGATATTTAGCATATAAGATGGCTCAAATAAATTTAAAAGGTAAAAACACAGCAAAAAAGGATGATTATGGGCCTCTATAAAATTATTATTTTTAATATTTTTACTAATTATTATAATAAAAATATTAATTAGATGAATCCAGAACTAATATATGAAGCATTAAGATATAAAAACACGCTTAACTGTAGAAAATATAAAAAAATAGTTCCAAATTTAAAACCATATATAAGCGGTTTATCGCAATATTCATCACCATTTAACAGTTATATCAAATTCTACGTAACTGGTGAAAATTTTTTGCCCAACGGTTTAACAACAGTAACTTTTGGGAATATTCAAAATATAAATGTTAAATATATAAATTCTAATAGTATTTACTTTGAATTATATACTTTTGCATTTCCAGGTGTCTATAATATTCTTGTCAAAAATACGTTGAATTTAAATGCAAGAAATGTAACTGCAAATAGTAGTTCTGGAATATCATTACAATCTAACGTAGTAAAATATACGATAACTTATTAGTCAACTCTATAATATAATAAAAGCTGATAGCATTTTGTGTAATTCCACTCTAGCGGGGTTCCATTAGAATTATTACTACCTTCAAATTTCCAAGTAAAATTACTTGAATTTAATTTATTTTTCCATGCTAAATGTGTTAAACGAGAGAAACTCAGCCCATCATACCCATATTCTTTATCTTCACAAGTAATGGTAGCACAAAAATGTTGTTTAGTAGTATCTCTCACAACTGTACTATCTAATTTATATCTAGCATTATTGATTGTGAAAGATAATGGTTTTTTATCAAAAATCGCTGCTTGTTTTTCAAAAATTTCTATAATTACTAAATGAGGTAAGTGTTTCATGCTTTTCATATGTAAAGAAGCTATATCTTTCCAATTATTAGAAACTTCTCTCAAAAAAAGTGTTTCAATAGAGTTATTGTTTAAATAATTTATAATACTCAGATAGTAAATAACAGGATTGCCTGGTTCATCAATGTCTACAATAATAGGATATTTTGATCTAAAATTTTTGGGTATTCCAGTATAAATTTGATGTATTATACTATTGGTATTCAATTCATATGCATAGGAATTTCCTGTTAAACAAGCATCAATACCAAAATTTAAAAGAGCAAAGGCATCTCTTAATTTTCCTGAAATTGTTTTGCCATTTTTTTGTTTTCCTTCAATCATAAGTTGTCTAAAAAAATGAAAAAATTTGCGTCCTTTGTCACTGACAAAAGATGTTACAAACATAGAATTAAACCAACAATTAGCCATAGACTGAATAGGTGGAACAATAATAGAAGGGTTTACGTGTTTGTTTGCTTCTAAATTTCTTAAAAGAAACCTTTTAGCTTGAGGAGTATCATATAGAAAACAATTTTTTCCATAAACATATCCAGGAACTCCAATTTTAAGTGGTTCGCTCAAGTCAAAAGCTTTTTTGTTATTACAGTCATAAATGGGATTTCTAGGAATACTCTTTAAAGTGACAAGTTCTTGATTAATCGTTGGTGAATAAGATTCATTTTTAATACCTTTGGCTTTTTCTTTTGTAAAAAATTTATCAATTTCTTTACTTATTTTTAAAATATTGTTAGGAGTCTTATTATGTATAACGCTACTTTTCTCTCTTGGTTGATATTTTGAATTGTTTTTTCTGGTGCTTCGTTTTATTTTTAAATTTGATTTAAGTTTTTTTGTTTTGTTCATATAAAATAAAAATATTATTATTTTATATAAATGGGAGCTGGTATATTACCGACAACAATATATAAAAATAAATTGTATTTTTTATTTGGTAAAGAGAATAAATATGAGGACACTGCTCCAGGTTTCTCAGATTTCGGTGGAGGAACAGATAATAAAGAATCGTTCATGGACACTGCAATAAGGGAAGGTTGTGAAGAATTAACTGGGTTTATAGGTTCAGAACAAGATGTAAAAAATATGCTAGAGAGAAATGGAACGTACAATATTGATAACAAAACACCACATGGTTCCATTTATAGAATACATATTTTTTCTATGAATTATGACCCTAAATTACCATTTTATTACAACAACAATCAACGTTTTTTACAAAAAAGATTAGATCCTCAAGTAATTAAAAAATCAAAAATATTTGAAAAAGAAGAAATTCGTTGGGTATCTATAGATGAAATAAAAAAGATGAAACCACAATTTCGTTTTTTCTTTCAACCAATAGTTGATAGGATTTACAACGAGAGAGAAGAAATCAAACGATTTATTGTGAAGGGATTAAGAATTGGATCGTCAAACTTAAAAAAAAGAACTAGGCGCAACAGGACACAAAATAATCGTTCATAGACTTCACTCAGTAATTGAATTCCAAAAAATCTTTTTCATACATTTTGTATATCATTTGTTTTAATTCTGTATCACTTTCAATAATATCTGTATAATTCAAATTATATTTTGATAAATAATTTAACCATTCTTCTGGTGTAAAATATTTCAATTTTTTAATAAGTTCTACATCATTATTATTGATTTTTGTTTGTTCTTTTTTATAAAAATTATTATTTGTACAATAATTTAAAATATCCAAAGGTATACAATCTATATTGGAATGGTATTTTTTTAAAAATTTATATAATTCTTCATTCAAATTGTCTTCAATTTTTACATATGTTTTTTTTAATAATTTATAATACGGAACAACATTATTGTATTCACTAATTAGGGTATAATGTTGAGTAATAAACTCACCTGACGATAAAAACTTACATAAATTATAAATATTATTATCATAATTTGAAGTAAATTTTTTGTATCCTTCAAACCCTAAATAAATTGATTCACTTTTGAAAACATGTTTATCAATATAGGAAGATAAAAATCTCTCATAAGGATTTCTAACAAACGAAATTATGTCAATATTTTGTAAATATATGTTATATCTATATTTACTATAAAGCCAACTAAGCGATAAATGAAAATTGTCTTTTTTATTGAATTCAATATTATTTACTAAACAAAATATGTCAGTAATTGTCGTACAAGCACATTTTGCACACCAAATGATAGCATATTGTTTTTCTTTATTAACAAAGATGTTTCTCAAAACATGGTGGTATACATTATAAAAATAAATAGGTACTTTGTCAGTATTAATAGAACAATGATTTATAAGTATATTTGTTTCATAATATTCGTGTTCATATGCTACTTTTGAAACATTCATATTTAATGATACAATAGAATTACTTATCGCTCTTGTAGTGTTTTCATGATGAATATTTTTAATTTTAATACCATCTATTGTAAAATTAGTGTGGTTTTCATGTTTGTAAATGATAAAATCGGGTATTTCAAATGTTGTATACAATATTTTTGATTGAACCGGAACAAAAAATAATCGCCCAATAATATTGTTTTCTAATTGTAAGTCGGTTTGATCTATATTATAAGAGAGAATCATAGTATCATTTTCATCAACAATATAGGACATCAAAAAATCATATTCAGTTAACATTGTAATATTGTCAGGAATAGTATTAATTATATTTTTTGTATAAGGATAATTGGATGTGAAAAAATCTGTATCATCTTTTTCAACAAAAATATTATAATGAATTTTTAATATATTATAATGATTTAACCATAACTTAAATAATGTATCATCAAATGTTCTTTTGTAATGAATATAAAATAACATTGTATAAATTATATACGCGTTCTTTAAGTTGGTTTTGACAATTATTATATTGTTTGTCTTTAAGTAGGTTTTTATGATTTATTATATTAGTAGGTTTTTTTTTTCCAAAAAGTGTTTGGGATTTTCAATTTTGGACATTTTTTTTGTCCATTTTTGAAAAATCCAGAAAAGTCTTGGGAAAAATAAAGCCTTGTGACCATAATTTTAATTTATCGTCTGGTTACAAAAAAAATAAATTTCATTTTGTTAGCATAAATTTTAAAGTTTATTTTGCGATAAGGATTTAAGAACTTTTTTGTAGCTCTAATTTAGAGGACAATGGATGACATTTTGGATGACAAAAAGGCGGAAAAAGGCGGACATATTTTTTGTTGCAAAATGTGTGACTATAATACGTATGAATTGAGTAAATTCTCAAGACATATTTTAACCGATAAACATAAAAGGATGACAAATGGATTACATTTAGGCGGAAAAAAGGCGGAAAAGGCGGAAAAGGCGGAAAATATTGATTGTGAACAAAAATTTGTGTGTATTTGTGGAAGTAGTTATAAATATAGACAAGGTTTATGGAAACATAAAAAAACTTGTGTAGATTTTATTAAGTGTGAAAACCCAAATTTTTTTGAAGAAACTGATAAAAAGGAACTATCAACTATTGCCGGATTGGACGCCAACTTTCTAAAGTTTGTATTAGAAAACAATACAGAAAATATAAAAAATATAGTCATGGAAGTGTGTAAGCAAATACAAACGAATAATAATATGAACAATTCATATAATACGACAACCCAAACACATACAAATAGTCACAACAAAACTTTTAACTTACAAATATTCCTGAATGAGACTTGTAAAGATGCAATGAATTTGACCGATTTTATTAATTCAATTGATTTACAATTATCTGATCTGGAAAGTGTTGGAAAATTAGGATTTGTAAATGGAATTTCTAATATTTTAATAAAAAACTTAAATGCTATGGATGTAACAAAAAGACCGGTTCATTGCAGTGATACAAAGAGAGAAGTGATGTATGTGAAAGAAGATGGAAAATGGGAAAAAGATGAAGAAAACAATGCAAAGTTAAGGAAAGCGATTAAAAAATTAGCATTCAATAATTCAAAATTATTACCTGTTTATAGAAAAAAATATCCAGATAGTGAAAATCCATTATCATCAAAAAGTGATAAGTACAATAAATTGGTAATAGAAGCTTATGGAGGAAAATATGATGATGTTATTAATGAAAACAAGATTATTAAAAATATAGTAAAAGAAACAGGAATAGATAAGGATTTATTTTCCGTTTAATTATATTAAAATAAAAATAACATAAATACAAACATTAAAATTGATATAATGTCAAAAGTTGCGTTTATAACAGGTATTACAGGACAAGATGGGTCCTATTTGACAGAAATATTATTAGACAAAGGATATCATGTATGGGGTATTGTTAGAAGATCATCCAATATACCAACAAGTAGAATTGATCATTTATTTGAAAAAATAACTTTACGTTATGGAGATTTAACAGACACTTCAAATTTATTATCAGTTTTGATGGAAATAACAAGAACTTATGAAGATTTGGAACGATTAGAAGTTTATAATTTGGGTGCAATGAGTCATGTTAAAATTTCTTTTGAAATGCCTGAATATACATGTGACGTAGATGCAATGGGTACACTCAGGTTACTAGAATCTTTAAGAGCTAGCAATATTCCACTGAATAAAATTCGTTTTTACCAAGCATCTACTTCAGAAATGTTTGGTAAGGTAGTTGAAGTACCACAAAAAGAAACCACTCCTTTTTATCCAAGGTCGCCCTATGGAGTTGCAAAATTATATAGTTATTGGATTACTAAAAACTATAGGGAGTCATATGGTATGTATACTTGTTCTGGTATTTTGTTCAATCATGAAAGTCCTAGAAGAGGACATAATTTTGTCACTAGAAAAATAACAATTGGATTAGGCAATATAGTAAAAGGAAATCAAGATAAATTAGTACTTGGTAACATTAATTCATTAAGAGATTGGGGTCACGCAAAAGATTACTGTTATGGTATGTGGTTGATACTACAACAAGATAGTCCAGATGATTTTGTCCTCTCTACAAATGAATATCATAGTGTTAGAGAATTTGTTGAAAAATCTTTTGCTTTAAAAGGGTTTACTATTAAATGGAAGGGTGAAGGAGTAAATGAAATTGGTTATGATGAAAATACAGGACGTGAATTAATTTTTATTTCTGAAAAATATTTTAGGCCTGCAGAAGTAGAAGAGTTGTTGGGGGATAGTTCAAAAGCAAAAAATGATTTAGGATGGTCGCCTTCAATTTCTTTTGATGAATTAGTAAAAGAAATGGTAGAAGCTGATTGTAATTAAAATAAATTAATATAAATAGATGTTAATATTAATTTATATGTCACTTAAAGTAATAAATATAACCATACCAGAAGAGAAGGATTTACCAGAAATTTTTTCAACTTTCTCTCCTGAAGAGAATTATATAATGTTAAAAATAGGAAGTCAGTGTTTGGAAGAAGGTAGAAAATCGGCAATTGGGTTTTCACAAAAAGAAATTTATCAAAAAATAAGGGATGAAAACAAAGAAGAAATTAGTAAATTAGAATTGGATATATTGATTGAACGTGAAATGGCGACAAGAATGGGAGAAAAGATTTCAAAAATATATGATACACAAGTTGAACAAATAAAAAAACAAAATGAAAAATTAGAAATGGTGATCCAAGGACTGAAAGAACAAATAAAGACTTATGAGTTAGAAAATAGTAGTTTAATTCAAAAAGAAGTAGATAAAATGAGAGAAAAATGTGACATTATCCTTCAAGAGAAGGATAATCAAAATAAACTTAACAGAGAAGCAATTGAGAACTTGAAAGATAGCGTAATAAAATTAACAAATAAAAGTACATCTCATAAAGGATCAGAAGGAGAGAAGACTTTTAGTGAATATGCCGAAACATTTATAGATTTTAAGGGTTTTAATATCATTGATAAACATACACAAGGTGGTGAAGGAGATTTTCATTTACATTTTGAGGAATTTGATGTTTTAGCAGATGCTAAAAATTATAAAAAGAAGGTTCCTGTTGACCAAAGAGAGAAAATCAAAAAAGATTTGTTGAAAAATGAACATATCCATTTTGGTTGGTTAGTTTCTCTCAATACATCAATTGATAAATTTGATAAATCACCAATAATGTATGAATGGATAAATACAAGACAATGTTTAGTTTATATAAATAACTTGTCCAGCTTTGAAGATCCAAAAAAGATTTTAAGAATAGTTTGGTTTACGTGTAAAGAATTATATAAATTGATTGAACATGTAGACCAAGATGAAAATGATATACCTGAATTAAAAGAGAAAAATTTTAAATTAATAGACAAAATAAAAAACGTAAGAAAAACAATACGAGAGATAAATACGTCAATGAACACGACACGAAATTTAATTCAGGTAATGGATGATGATTTACGATGTTTATTAGAAAATGAAACAAATGAAATAGTAGCCTCAAACATTTCTCTCTTTGATGATTGGTGGGAACAGAGTATAGAAGTTACAAATGCTGAAACTATGGTAGCTTCAACAGATTTGTGGACAAGATTTAAACACGAAAACAAATTAATTATAAATGAAATGAATGTATCGGGAGAAAAATTTAAACAATATATAAAGTCAAAGGTTCCTTCGTGTTGTATAATTTTAAGAAATAAAAACGCAAATTCAGCTTTTGATATTAAAGGTATTCAATTGAAATTATTCAATTATAAATTAAATACGATTGAAAACGAAAAAATAGATATAGAGTTGAATGAGGAAATAATTAAAAAATCAACAGAAATTGTTTTTTCAAAAGAATTAGATAGTAAAATATTAAGTGAATATTATTCAAATAAAGACATAATGGAAATATCTGAAAAAAATAACATTAAACCATGGCAAGTAGTTTCTCTCTTGATGAAATATAAGATAATCAAAAAGAGGGACGAAGCCTTAGGTTATGATAAATATAAAGAGACTGAAGAATATAAACAAAAAATAGGGAAAAAATAGGACACGATAAAAAGGTGTATTTAGGGAAACGCAAAACCACGGCTTTGCTAAGGGCTATTCGCCCTGTTTCCCTAAATACAGAACGACCTGCGACGCCGTTTAGGCGTCAATTGATAACGATATAGCCGCACATTATATTCGTCATGAGTTTGGTCTGCTAATTCGTGTACCGATTTGTGACAGAAATTGAATTTTGATAATATTGTTAGCTAATTAGCTGTCAACATTATCGTTACAATTTTGGTATCTTACTGAATATGCTCTGTGTGACCATGAGACCATAAGGAAGATATGAAGTAATGGATAATTGAGACCATATATGCTAACAAAATAT
>Ga0209401_1000767_pt1 | contig 21490 bp, 13 predicted proteins | sample M_140807_MF_Meta_FD_187318 | JGI IMG/M metagenome (GOLD analysis project Ga0209401, IMG submission 187318) | Freshwater microbial communities from Lake Montjoie, Canada to study carbon cycling - M_140807_MF_MetaG (SPAdes) (version 2) | ecosystem: Environmental > Aquatic > Freshwater > Lake... | reverse complement strand
ACATGAGTGAGCAAAGTTTAAACATATGGGAGAAGGCGCTGGGCTGGCGCAAGAGGCAAATGATCATGAAGCAACTTGATCCGGTAACCAATCAGATCAGGAACAACACTCTGGAAGAGGTGGCTAAGGAGTTTGATGCAATGAAAAATGGTGGAGATACCTCGGCAAGCTTTGCCGCTTATGTAAGGAGCATGAAGAAGTGAAAGAGATTAAAAAGTGCCCACATTGCGATGCCAAGATGGTGGAGTATCGACACACATTTAACAAAGGATTGGCTCATGGTTTATACGAACTGTGGCTGTCAGGTGGCGGCCCTTCAAGCCTACGCAGTTTACGTTTAACTCGAACTCAATGGACAAACTTTCAGAAGCTACGCTACTGGGATTTGGTAAGCAGAACTAAGCACGAAGGTGAGTGGATGCTGACATCAACAGGTTTAAACTTTATAACGCAAGCTACGCCATTAGCTAAATGGGTTTGGACTTACAGGGGTAACGCAGTTAAGTTTGATGGAGACACGTGTTTCTTTAGAGATATACACGATCCCAAATACGATACGAGAGAAGATTACGTGATCAACTCAAAGCCGCGAGGAAAAGCATGAACGGATTTGCACAACAACAATTAGAAATCGGTAGCAAGCAGCCGACGCATCAGTTTAAACACTGCGACAAATGCAGCGAGACAAAACCACCAGAAGGTGGAATCCAAATGAGTCCTAACAAATGGCACTGCGCTTCTTGTTGGGCACTACGAGCCTCAAGGAGGCCGAAGAATGCCTAGACCTAAACCAGAAATGCCACTTAAAGGCCGCAACATGCGTATGTCTGACCTTGAGTGGTTGATGTTTCAAGAACTAGGCGGGGCTAACTGGCTCCGCAAGTTTGTAAAGACCAAAGCAAAGTTTCCAACACAGCACTATATGTTTAAACTAAAGGAACAAGATGATTCAAAAAGCAGATGATTACCAAATAGATGGCCGCCATTACAAAGACATGGAGATGCAACCATGGTCTGTGATGGAGGCAGTACTAACGCCTGAGGAGTTTGTTGGATTCCTCAAGGGCAACATCATTAAATACGCCATGCGACAGGGGCATAAAGACGGCTCTCATGATTCTGAGAAAGCCCGTCACTACGCGCAGAAGCTGGCAGAGTTTCAGGCCTTACTATGAATGAGTGTAAACAGGAGTACTGCGATTTTGTAGGCAGCCTAGCGTTTGAAGAAGATGGTGGCTGGAGCTACGAGGTTTGGCAGGCAGCACAGCAGGCTGCGTTTAAACGACTAGCAGATAGATTCCGCAGCTACGGAAACATCGACTACACCGGCAAAGAGATTGCTCATTACATTGACTTCATAAGCAAGCAAGATGTACCGAAATAAACAAATGCTAGAGCTAGTGCGCTACTGCCCATGTCAAATGTGCGGGGCAGAGGATGGGACGGTAGTGGCCGCGCACTCAAATCAACAACGCGACGGCAAGGGCATGGGCATCAAAGCCCATGACTACCGGATTGCGGCATTGTGCTATGTGTGCCACATGAAGATAGACCAAGGCAAAGAAATGACCAAATCGGCTAGGTTTGCGGCATGGGATGAAGCCCATCGAGGAACCATTGGCTGGTTATTCGAGAGGGGTCATCTCACATTACATTCGCCTTGAGAGTGTTGATGTTGGCGGTGATGGCATTCTGAGCTTGGTTGATTCTCAGGAGAGCATCTCGCTTGGCATCAGCATCCATCTTAGAGCTACGGATTAAGACTTGCATCTGACGGAACTCTTTCATGGTCTTCTCTAAATCTAAGATGTACTCCTTATTGGCAAGCATCTTGATGTTGTCGCGCATGTACTGGTGGCGCTCCTCGAAGTTCATGGTTCGCTCAAGCAGACTGGATGTTCGTACAGCCTCGTCCGTGGCGTTCTTCAGATCGTAGTAGCTGGTGACCGTACCTCTGGCCTCTGGATCCAACGCAAAGCGTTTGATGAGTGGCATCTGTTCAAAGCGTTTAGACGCATTGGGTGAGTCAGTGTTCATGTTCATGATGCCATCCAAGGCGCTGACCATGTACATGCCCATCGTTCCGGTGTAGCCACCTATCAGGTGGTCGATCTTCATGGGCGACATGCCTAAGGTAGAACCTAAGGTGGAAGCAACAGATGAAGTTCCGGGGCCGATTTGGTACTCCGGGGCAACTCCCTCAAGACCTTGGCCAACAATCGGTCTGCGTGTAAACAGGGAGAAGTTAGTCTCTGTCTCTACAAAAGGCTTGATAGCCTGTGGTAAGTAGTCAATGGCCAGTGTCGAACGCAGATTCCTAGCCATCGAATCCATGAAGTCTTTGTTTGTATCGTCACCCAAGGTTCGAGCCATGAAGCGCTCAGGTATGACTTTAAAGATCACACCGATCTCAAATGGGATTGGGATCTTGATGCCCAAAGATGGGATCAGCCAGTTGTTGTCCTTGGTTTCCTGTTCTTGACGCTTGTACTCATCATCATCGTGCGTGAGAGTCCAGTACATGGCAGACAAAGCGGCCATGGTCAAGCCACGGGCAATGAATGCCTTTTGTATTTGCTTTTCCCGATCCGTAGGCTTCTCACCATAGGCAAACTGACGGAAGGTTGGGCTGATACCGGCACGGTACAGAACGTCCAGACCCTGCATACGGGCGTTTAAGAACGGGATGGCCGCTGTCAGAATACGCACCACCGCAGAACTTCCCTTGCGGTTAAAGTTCATCACCTCCAAAGCACGGTGCAGTGCTTCTGCCTCGTTCTTGGTTTCTGCGAGGGTGCGTTTATACACCTCCATCCTCGTGGCAGCGTCAGACGCAGTTGTACCTTTTTCCAAAGCATCCCACAAAGCTCTCGGCGCAGTCATCGGATTAAGTAAGCGTTCAAATGTAGATTTGCCTTCGTACTTCTTTTTAAGCTCACGTTCAAACGCCTCAGCGCTTGTCTCGATGTTCTGAGAGAACTCGTAGCCGCCCAAGATACCAGCGTTTAAAAGCGCCTCGTACTCTGGCGATGTATTAGCCATGGCTCTGCCAAAGTTGCGAACTGTATCTGCGACGGGAGTCATCTTGACCCCGCTAGTTACGTAGGCTGACATCGAATCTCGAACCATGTTAGCCAACATGAAGCCGGGATCCTTGGTGACCATGTTCCGCAAGAAGTTGGCCGGGCCAGACAACAGGCCGATGAACGGCAAGTCAGGCATGTTTAAACTCTTAACAGCCTCGATAAACATGTGGTCTGCTACCTGATAGGTAACCACTTGGCCTTTTTCCAGCACCTGAACTGTGTCGAGTCCCGCCTTGGAGTTGGGTGGCAACTTATCGGCCATATCGATCTGCATGGCTACGTTAATTGCACGTTGCGCCGCCGCGTTCTTCATACCCATCTGGATAGAAGACTGCGTGTTCCGGACAATGGTTTCCAAGAAGTCGGCTAGAGGAGCTTTGTTATCGCCTTCTCCAAGTTTCTTAGGCTTCTTGACACCAGAGATAGACTGGAACAAGTTTGGCCCGATAGTCTTCTCGCCTTCCATCTGACGATAGAAAGGAATGTAGTCGGAGTATTCAGTGAACCTAGCCTTGTCGCCCTCGGACAGAACTCCTGTGTCTACAAGGAACTGAACCAGTCCATTGTTAAACGTTGTCCATTCTTTCTGAATCTCAACAAACTCAGGATGATCTTTCTCTAACTGTTCGGCTCGTTTGACATCATCCTCATCAAAGATGTCTGGCCTGCCTTGTTCGTTTAAACGATTGCCCCGCTTAACGCCTGCCCAGAACTGGTAAAGCTGGTAAATGTATGGATCGTTGTATTTTGACAACGGAGCAAAAATAGCTACTGGGCCTTTGATCTTGCCATTGTCGTTGAAAGCCTTAGTTACGCCATTGGCGTACACGGGAATGCCGCCGTTGCGGTCGTGTACACCCAAGACAGATGCGGTAACCCCTGCGGCTAAGTCAGACTGCAAGGCTCCCGCTTCAGCACTAACATCAGCCATCAAGGCCACGCCACCCATTTGCTTTGCTAGTTGTTTATCGTACTCAGCAAGGCGTTGGTATCTGTTTAAAGCTTGCTGACGCAATACAGAGAAGGAGTCTCCGCTGAACGCTTTAGTGATGCGATCGGCAAAGCCTTTCTCTTCACGGGTAGTCGTTGTTGCGTTTACACGATTAACAGTTGCCGGGTCAGTGGACTCACGCAGGCTGTAGCGCTCGGTTGGATTGTATTGCTCGTATGAACCCTTGTTACTTATGCTGTAATTGTTTGGGGATTCTTCACGTGTAAACGGCATAGCTATAGAGAATTCTTCACGCAGCGCACCCTCTTGGGCATAGATACGCTCAGGCCAGTTTGGCTCGTAGTCAAAACGCTCAGGGTCAGTCTGTTCTGACCAACGAATGTCACTGCGGATTTCCACAGGCATGGTGGTGTAACCAGCTTGTTTCAAAGCCATGGCGCGGTGTCTACCTTCATGGCCTGTGACACGCAAATTCTTACCTTCACGATCCATGTACAAATATGGGATGCTTGTGAACGGCACGCCCTTTTTAACGCGATCATTAGCTTCGGCCAACTTAGCATCTTGCTTGCCTAGTTTTGCCAAGCGCAAAAAGTCATCAATGTCCATGTTGATTAGTTTGTAGCGGGACTTAAACCCTGTCTCGCCAGACTTTGCTATTTCTTTTGAATCAAATGCTTCAGTAGCATCACGCAGGCTCATACGCTCATCAGTCTTGCTGTACTTTTCTTTGATGTACTCCACGGCCTTGGATGTGTCTGGATCTTTTAAATCATCATATTGGCCATCTAATGCAGATTGCATAGACTGTGGCTCAGATTCCAAGTAACGGGCAGTTTTATGCCAAGGGTAATGAGCCGCAATGATCTGCTCAGGCTTAACATCCTCAAGCACAAACGGAGCATCCCACTGCGCTTTAGGCACAAAGAACTCTAACGTTGGGCGTGAATCTGCCGCGCCATAGAACGGTTGCTCTCCAGCATAAATAGCTTTCGGGCCTTCAATGCCTTTGGCGTACTTGATTGACAAACCTTCTTTGGCAATCTTGTCTAAAGACTGCCCGTCTGTTTGGTGATACAAGCGAACCATGCCTTGTGGAATTGGTTCTGTGCCCGGCTCTGGTGGAACGCTACGCAAGCTAAACCGTGGCTTCTTAGAGAATGTGACTGGCTGACCTTGGTCGCCTTTCAGCTTCTCTTGGTTGGGGATAACCAATGTATCGCCATCACGCTCAGGATCGTAATCAAGGAAGAAACCATTGTGCTTCTCTGCCGCATCCTCAGGCTTGGTGGTGTTGTCTTTGTTAGTCAAGCCAATGATCAGGCCGTCACCGCCCTCTTTGACTGGGTCAAGGAAGCGGGCATCGTACTCATCACCATTCCACACCTCAAACGTTTTGCCAGTTCTTTCGTCCTTAACAAACTTAGGCATGGATGAGCGGCTTGTAAACGCCATAGCCACATTGCGACCGCTAGGCAGAATCTTGTCTACCATGCGATCCCAGTTAGAGAACTTGTTAAAGATCGTCTTCTTGTCCACAACCTGAGATGCACCAGTTGAGCTATAGGTCAAATGATGGTTAGGTGCAATTGGCTTGGTATCTAGCTTTGTATAGTCGTAGAAAGTCACATCAGGGAACATGTTGATGATGTTCTCAAACGTGCTGGGGTTGAAGTCAGATGTAACGTTTAAACGAATAGCCGGGTGGTAATCCAAATCTCGTGCTGCCTTACGGAATGACTCAATCTGCTTGATCATGGCAATGGCAAATGCCTCAGGGTTTACCACTAGAGCCTCAGTTTTTAAGTACTGAGACAGGCGTGGGCCTGAGCGCCACTGGCCTTCGCCACCGTACAGCAAGTTCTGTCCAGAGGTTTCTCCAAGGCACAAGTCCTCGCAGATGCCTGACTGAGGGCAAGTGGTAGCACGTTGCTCGTCATTGATCTTCTGAGCAGACGCAAAGCCAAGTCCTGTAGACATGACCTTCTTGCCGTTGTAAGTAAGGCCGTACTCACCTATGTTGGTCTTCTCCAACTTGGAGTTAGCACCAAACAAACGGCTGATGTTGTGCTCTGCACGGAGCACATCCTTAGCGTTGCGTGCCATGATGCGACGATCTGCCGCAGAAGAGTTAGCCCACTTAGTGGCCGCATCATTCACTGCGGTCGTGACTTGCTTCAAAGTGCGGTCAGGATGCAGGCCTTTGGTACGCGGCGCATTGAGTGTAAACAGCTTGGTCTGGGCCATCTTCTTCTCAAACGCTTTGCCTTCTGCGATTGGGATAAAGAAGTCTTTCCGGCCATCTGGGTACTCTTCCAGTATATGGATCACAGATGGATCCACTTGAAGCAATACGTTTGCACCACCCACAGGCTGATCAATCATACCGGGCTTGTTTTCAATAGCCGCTGAACTAGATTCGTTGGTCAAGTAGATGCGGTTAGCTGTAGGCGAGTGACCCTTAAGCTTACGGGTTGCCGCAAGATCTCTGGCAGACTCGTTGGTCGTTGGGTAGTACAACGTAACTGTGCCGTTAGCGTTTAAAGGCAGACCTGTAATTGGGTCGTTCTTTAATGTTTCGTCTTTGCTCAGTTTCTTCTGATCATAGGGTTGCTTGATGGAGAATCGTGTGTTGTCGCCATCCAACGGAACGTTGATCTGGCCTTCAGAGGTATACGGATCAATCCCAAAATTAACGGAGTATTTAACCGCATCATCTTTAACTTTGTCGTTAGCCTTCCATGCGCTTGGCTTTTGGGACAGTTCGCCACGTTCAATCTTGCCAAACACATCTTCGTAAGTCTGGAAGCCAGCACCGCTCAATGCATTACGCAGCGCAGTGAAGAAGTCGTTTAAACGCTTAAGCAGCGCAGCCAGCATTCCTGCTGGGGGTTTGTTGTTGGCAAAGTCGGCAAATGCTTCAGCAATGGCTTCTTCTGTAACCTTAGCCATGTCATTGTTGTAGATGTCAACATATGCGTCATAGGCAGACATGCGCTTGCCCTTGTGCTCGACAATCTTTTTCTTCAGATACTTATCAGTCCACTCGCTCTTCGCCATGCGCTCAAGCGCATTCCACTGCTGAGGCGTGAAGAAGTTCAAATCCTTCAGAGCGTGCAAAGCTTCATGGCGCAAGATACGCACTGGTTCTTTTTCTTCCAAGGCAATCTTGATCAGGTTCTCGTTGTAGGAGCCTTCTGAGTCCAGCTTCTCAACAAGGTTTAGCTTGACATTACCAAGGCCAAACTTTTCGAGGATGGGTTTGAGTTGAGCCTCGACAGCCGCCATCTTCTCTTTGAGGCCGGGTGTCTCTTTGGCCGCTTCAGCCTTTGCCTTGGCGGCCTTGGCTTCAGTTTCAATGCCTTCCAGAACCTCAGACACAGGCTTGCCTTCTGTAGGCTTTGGTGCAGTTCTGCGTTCTAGTTCAGCTTGAGCTTTCTTACCAACCGCCCGACGGCCTTGTTGCTGAGTCAACTCTTGTAGTTGCTTCTCATCCATGTCGGCCAAGATACCTTCTTCAGCCGCTTGACGGGATGGGTATGTAGCACGTGCCTGACCCTGTTCAAACACCGTATAGCCTTTACGGCCAATAGCTTTAGTGCCTGTTGGCTTGACGGCTAACGCAGTAACCTTAGGATCAAACTTCTTGATTTCTTCTGTCAGGGCGGCAATCTTTGCCTGTGTGTCTGCAACCAACTTGGCGTGTTTACCAGCGGCTTTTTGGTAGCCGGTCGTCTGACCTTTACCTTGAGCCTCCATGGTGTTTAAACGCTTCTGGCTGGCTTCGATGGCGTTGTTCAACTGCGTGATTTGATTCTCACGAGCATTAGCCATACCGGCACGGGTACGCTCAAAGCTGTCCTTCTTCGCGTTGGCTTCTTCGACTGTGTTAGCTTTAAACAGCACTTCGTCACCAGCCAGCACGTCATATCCTGCTGGGGCCTCACCCTCTTTAAACGCACCTTCTCGGATGTCAAATCCTTCGGGCAGCGTGGCGGAGGTGGCTGGGGCGGCAATCGCATCTGTTGTAATCTGCCTGACGTTTAAACCACGCTTGGCAGCCGCAGCACGCGCAGCAGTCCTAGATGTGTAGGTGGACGGAAGGGCAGTTCCCGTCTTGGGATCATAGATCTCATAGCGAGGAGTCTTGATCAGGTCAACGTCACCATTTTTAATGGCTGTATCCAGAATAGCTCCGGCATGGGAATCTTCTGTAAGGTTTGTGTATTCCTTGATAGTCTTGATGACCTCTTTAGGATCTACAGGAACGCCCAGTTCTGCCAATAAGAAGTCCACACCCTTGATGGCTTTGTCGTATTGCTTCTCATCAAACCGGCGGGCGTTCGTACCTTCGGGCAAGATGTTTAAACCCTCCGATGCGGGCAGGCTGTTTAATGATTTAAACGCAGCATGTAGCTGCGGCTGGGACATCTGTTCCAGTGCGCTTGCACCAGTAGTTCTAGCTAAGAAATCTTTGAAACCTTTAGTGGTGGTGTCTACGTTCTTAAGCTTGGCTTGATTCAGGATGTCTTGGGCGGTGTATTTCTCACCAGCATAACCAGACTTAGCGGTAATAAGCTGATCCAGTAGCCCTTGCTCTGCCTTGGGGTTTTGTCCGGGCATAGCATCCACAAAGTCCTCAATCGAGTACTCCTTGAGCTTGGGAAGGCCAGCTTGCTTGCGGTAGTCATCGATCTGTTTGTAGATGTCAAAGGGAACTTCGCTCTTACGGATGTTGCCTAGAGGATTCTTGAGCGGATCGGTCTGTACTTCTTCAACGGGGATTTCCTCAGCCGGTGCAGGCAAAGCAATAGCCTGCTGTTGCTCCATTTGCTTTTGGATTTCGTCGGTCTGTTTCTGAAGAACAGCACGCTCGGCTTCTGCCTTTTGTGTCGCAGCTTGTATTTGTGCGTCAGTTTCAGCTTGCTTTCTAGCTTGTTCATCGGCTTTTGATTGTTTGTATTCACGTTGCAAATTAGACATCTGCACAGGAGAAACAGCAAGACCTAATACAGAGCCAACTAAAGCATCGTGTGCAATTGTACCGGCCAAGCCTTCAGTGAGATCGGTGCTAATACCAGACTGGTTTAAAGCTACATTGGTTCCAATTTGACCAACACCAGCTTGAATGGCTTCAGGTATACCCTCGCCCAGCACAGATGTTCCAACAGCACGTTTAAACGTAGGAGCATCCAATGCTGCTGCGCCGGTAGATTTGCTGACTTTCTTGGCAGCATTAGCCAAAGCTTGCTCAACACCAAACATGCCTTCCATTGCACCAGCACCGCCCGCAAGAAGTTGACGTGGAGCATTCTGTAATGAATATGAAGAAGCCTCTAACGCTCTTTGTTCTGCAATAGCTGGGTCTAAACCTTTGTCCAACAAGGCTTGTTTAACTGCTTCGTAGTCTTGCCCCTTCTGACCACCAACACCCATCAAGCCACCGATACCAGTGGCTCCACGTGCTCCAGCCAATACTCTGGCTCCTAGGCTTGCGCCTGCGGCTGCTTGTCCACCGGGGATAAAACCCGCAGCAATGATAGGTGCGCTGCCAAGTAATGCGTTTACAGTACCCTGCACAGGAGCCTGTGTAAACCGACGTATGCCAGTGCCAACTTCGTTAGCCAAACCAGTGCCTTGAGCACGGCTTTCTAATTCACCTTGAATGGCTAACTCTTCCTGACGAGCAGGGCTAAGATTTTCTTGTGCATATTGCTGTATAGATCCCAAGCCTTTAGAGACTGGGTTATCTACGCCAGCTATGTTTGTCAGGCCTTGTATGCCACCGGCCAGCGCTCCTAGGCCACCTAAACCAATGTCTTTGATGGTGCTGGGAGCACGTGGAGTTTCTTCCAGTTCTTTGGAAGTCAACCCCGCCATAGGGTTTTGGCGCAGTAACTCTGCCTCTACTTGGCGCTGAGTCGCCCCTGCTGGGCCTTGAATTTCATATGTGCGGCCATCAGGGGCGGTAAGTCTGTACAGTGCCATGTTTAAACTTATTTAGGATTGACAGTTTGATACGCGCCAAATCCGGTGCTAGGTGTGCTGACATCTGGTGCAGCGCCTTTGCCATTTAACAATCGCTGTTGATTCATAAACTCTTTGGTAACTTTCTCTTTCAAAGCGGAAAGCTCTTTTTGCTCTTTAGAGCCGGGTTTGGCAAAATCTAATTGCACGTCAATGTTTTTGGTTCTATCTGCCAAGAGTTTACCAAGAGCTTGTCTCTCGCGTTGAGCCACAGTTTCATACTGAGCACCACGTGCGTAGTGAGCGGCACGATCCAACGCCTCCTCCCATGCCATACCGGGCGTTTGAATTGATCGGGCAATTTTGACAAGCTCTGGATCACGGTTTGCAGCAGCCGCTGTGATATTGTGACCACGAGCCTGCTCTTGCAACTTAGCAGTTTCCATTTGGTTGGAAAACTCAGTCTGCTGTAGATCACGACCAATCTTCTCGGCATCTTGCTTGTGTTTAAACGCAGCCTCAAAGTCACCACGAGCTTCGGCGCGGCGGGCAGCTTCAAGTTCTGCACGCATCTTAGCCATGCCAAGCTCTTGGTCGCGACGCATTTTGATCTGAGCGTTCTCACGTTCAGCCGCAGCCGCTTCAGAAGCGCCAGCAGACCTACCAAAGCCACCTAGCAAAGCACCAATACCTTTTTGACCACGGGTAGCTTCGCCTGCATCAATCAAGGATTTCCAGAAGTCAGCACGTGTACGGCCTTTCTCCTGTGTAATGAAACGAGCGCGGTCAGCCTCATCCTGTTGAGCAATTTTATCCAGCAACTTCTGGAACTCGCTGCCAGCCATGCCGGGGTTAGCTTGTTTAAACGCAGCAAGCTTCTTGTCGTAAGCATCTGCATCAGGCCTCTCAAATGTGGGAGCCTTAGGCATCCCAATGGCCGCAGGAATGCCACTACCGCCACCGGCTGGTGCAGGCATAGGAGGTGCGGGAGGAGCGGCTACAGAGGCAATGCCAGAAGCGCCTGCGTTTTGACGCAGCAAACGAGCAGTCTCTGCGGCACTCTGATCGTTGGGGCTGGTAGGAACATTGGGAGCACGGCTTTGCTGGCCGCGATTTAGTTCATCCATAGCAGGCGTAGGCGTGCTTGTATCAATCATGGAGCCAAGATAAGGGATCTCTTTACCAGACACCGCACGGGCTGGACGGATTACCGCAGTATCAATTGCACCAGCTAGGCCACGAGGCAACAAGGTGGCAATGTCATACCCTGCCGCTTTCATCTTACTGGCAATGTCTGCAACGGCTTCACGATCGCCTTTTAATTGGGCACGTGCAAGCTCTTCTTTGGCTTTGTCTTCAACCAGATCACCATCGGCAAAAGCGACGACACCGCCACCAGAAGCGAATTTAAACATGTCTCTGGTTGGCAGGGAAGTCAAACCACCCCCAGCCATCTGTTGCGGTTGTTGCATCTCTGGCATTGGCTCTTCTGGCTGTGGAGGCTGAGGCGTACCTTCTGGCACTGGCTGGGGTTGACCCATCAGGCTCTGCTGAAGCTGTTCATTAGACTGCGCTTGACGGGCAGCACCAGCCTGCATGAGGTCGGTAGCCTGTCCTGTGATCTCCTTCTCAAGCTTGTCTTTGACTGTACCCTCAGGAGGTGTGCCTGTCCTTGCGGATTGCTCCATCTGCTTACGACGATTTAACTCACCCAAAGCCAAATAGGGAGGAACCTGAGGGTTCTTCCCGTTAGCGTATTCCATGATTGCCCTCATGGGCATATCCTTGAGGTGCTCTTGTACTTGGATCAGATTCATCTTGAATCCTTAGGTCAAATTAAATTTCTTGAGGGAGTCCATGATGGAACCCAAACCGCCAACTGAGGACACCAAAGAGCCAAGGCCAGATTGCTGGGCGGCTGTGTTGGTGACCGTAGAGATAGGCAGACCCTGAAGCATAGACTGCAAGTACTGCGTCTTCTTCATGGGATCATCACGTTGTGCAAGGAATTCGTTGTAGTCTGCGCTGATACCTTGCTGTTCAATACCACGCTGTTGACCACCGGCCTCAGACATCATGTCAGCCAAAGTCTTAGCCTGACCTTGCTCAGTGTTAAATTGACCCATGGCCTTGTCGTATGCATTTGAGTAGCCTTGGCCGATCGTCTTGTTCTGCTCTTGGAGCAGATTGCGGTTAGCCTCAGACTCCATGATGGCCTGACGGCCACCACCATAGCCACCGGCTTGGGTTAACTTGGCCATGCTTGGTTGGAGATTGATCTCAGACTGACGGCGCATCTCTGCCAACTGAGGCTGGAGGACTGAATCCAAGTATGGGTTCATGTACTGAGCCGCTACGCCAGTAGGTTGACCGGAAGGAGGCTGACCTCCCATAGGTGCACCCATACCGCCCATAGGAGGAGCGCCTGCGCCTGTGCCAACGGCTCCGGGGCTATAAACACCGGGGGTCATTGGAGGAGGCTGATACGCACCTGTAGAGCTAAATGATTGACCAAGTTGGCCGGGGAAGGACAGATTGCCCAAGCCTTGGAAGACCTTGGACTGTAAGCCTGACTCACCCGCAGTCTGTGGGCCACCGTACACAGCATAAGGCTGCTCGGCAATAGCTTGGGCTTTGCCAAGCATATCCGTTACATACGGGCCTGCCCATTCAGATAGGGTGGAGGAGGATGTTCCTCCAGATTGGGGGGTTAGTCCTGCAATAGGTGATGTAGCCATGTTTAAACCTTACGCTGGTAAATGTTTGTCAGCCTTGGTGTTGGCTGCAACGTTCTTCAAAGTCTTGCCACGAGCTTTCTGGATGCGATCCATCATGGCATATAGTTTACGTGCTCCTGCGTCTGTAGATCCATTGCCGATCTCAGAAACAATACGGGCTGGGATGACAAACTCACCATCGGCCAGACGGGCTGGTTGCTTGTCACCAATCATCGCAGGGATGGAGTCAGACACGCCATCGCCCGGCCCTTTAAGCAAGTGACCGCCATCGGAGTAATGACCTAAAGATCCTAACCCGCCATGAGCCATACCGCCTGCGGCAAAGACTTGATAAGACTTATCTTCAACTGCTGGAGCTACAGTAGCGGGTGCGGTTGCGGCTTCTGCCCCCGCCGCTGCTGGAGCAGCACCTTGAGGCGTGTAAACCATGGGAGAAAAGTACGTCACGCCACCTGAACCGGGGCGACGTGCCATGCCTGCGTTTGGCCCCATCGCAGCTTGATAACGAGACTGAATGTCAGCCAACGGCGTTTGAGTCACACTAGCAACTTGTTGAGGAGAAACGCCATACTCATTCATTGAACGAGCAATCATAGAATCGTTTAAACCGGGACGCTTTAGATAATCCATGACAGCTTCGTTGGAAGGTGCAGGGCCACGATTCACTGTACTCACAGGAGGTGCGTACTGAGTACGTGAAGCTGTGTACTTTGGTATGCTTCCTTGATAGCCTTTGTAACCGCCGCCACTAGAACCACCTAAAGAATTAAGCAAAGCTCCTAGCCCGCCCAGACTTGCTATCTGAGCCATGGATCCAGAACCGCCCGACAGAAGACTGCCAAGGCTGCTTAACATACTGGGACTGTAATTTATATCCGACAGGATTTGAGAGTTAGATGGAGATGCCCCCAAGTCATTGTAGGCAAATGCATCGTTCCTAGGATCCGCAAAAAAATCGTATTCTTCACCCATATTAGCCTCTTGCTTGAATAATTTGCATTAACTCTTCTTGCGTCATATTGTTATCGCCAGAAGACATGATTTGTTGAAGTAACGCAGCTATGTCATTTTCGCCGCCTTTTGCTTCTTGTGCAACAGGAATTGCTTGCGGCTCTGGTTCTGCGCCTGCCTTGGTGACACTTAGCTCATGGTACGGAGCCATCATCAAATCGCCTGTCGGGGCAACTTGCTGCTTCTGACCGCCAAAGTCCTTGCCGTAATAGAACACACTGGCCAACGGAGCGGCTATATCTTGGCCTCCACCACCGCTTTGTGGCATCTGCGTTTGAGTCGGCGTACCAGTCTTCTTAACGGGCGGCTTGACTACTGGCGTACTGGGTGTGGTAGGCGTAACTTCCGTAACTGTTGGAGTTGTTGTAATTGGCGTAGTTGGCGTGTAAACGCTTGGAGGCGTGTACGTGCCGGGAATGTCTACACCGCCCACGTTGATTACATCAGGCGTAGACACATTAACGTTAGTGTTAACGTTTGGATTGACATTTGGATTGACGTTAGTGTTAACCGTTGGATTAACCGTCGGATTGGTGTTGACGTTAGGATTAACGTTTACATTAGGGTTGACATTAACGTTCGGGTTAACGTTGACGTTTGGATTGACGTTTACGTTAGGGTTGACGTTTACGTTGGGATTAACATTGACGTTAGGGTTAACGTTTGCATTAACGTTGACATTGGGATTAACGTTACTGTTAACGTTTGTGTTTGCATTCGTATTGGTGTTTGTATTGGTGTTGCTGTTAACGTTCGTATTAGCGTTTACAGCAGCATTAGTTGCCACATTTGCAGCGGTGTTGGCATCCACAGCCGCATTGGTGGCGGTATTGGAGTTGGTGTTAGTCGCAGCGTTGGTAGCTACATTGGCGGCAGTAGTTGCCGCTACAGCCGCATCCGTAGCCGTGGCAGCATTGGTTGCAGCCGCAGTATTGTTGTTTGTACTGACGTTAGCCGCAGTGTTAGTAGCCGCAGTTGTGGCTGTATTGGCCGCAGTGTTAGCCGCAGTAGCCGCATTGGTGGCCGTGCTTGTGGCGGTACTAGCCCCTGTATTAGCACCAGTTGTGGTGCTAGTCGTTGCCCCCGTATTGGCTCCGGTCGTAGTACCTGTAGAGGCTCCTGTATTTGCGCCCGTACTGGCTCCAGTTGTTGCGCCTGTGGTTGTTGCCGCCCCAGTGGTTGTAGCTGCTCCGGTCGTGGTGACTGGCGCTGCGGTTACAGATCCCGATGAGTTGGTTGTCAAAGTAACTTCAGAGCCGGGAGCGGCAGTGCCGGTAATGCTGACTACTTGAGCTTTGCCTGCTCCATCTACAACCAATGCAGTTCCGGTGGAAGCGTCTGTAGCGACCACCACACCAGTGTTAGCAGTAGGTTTTGCCCCAGTTGCCCCAGAAACCGCAGTGTTTGCGCCAGTTCCAGACGTTGTGGCAACATTTGCCCCAGTTGCTCCGGTGGTTGCCCCAGTAGTTGCCCCGGTCGCTACGTCTGTCGTTTCTCCAACATTTCCGGTAGTTCCGGTGGTATCTTGAGTAACAGATAGCTCGCCTACGCCAGTGGGGCTGGTCGTGTCCACCAATCCAGAAGCCGTCAAAGTTCCAATCGCATCGTTGGAAATCACTGGTTGACCAGTCTTGGTATCTACAAACGAGCTAATCTGTCCACTGTTATTTGAAGACGCAATGCCAGAGCTATTGAGTTCTTGTGTAAACGTGCTCTGGACATCGGCAATCTTTGTATTGATGTCGTTGGCTGCGTCAATACTGGCGGTGGTCTTACCGGCCACAAATCCGCCAACCACACCTTGAGTTAAAGCCTTGTTTAAATCAACCTTGCCGGTCAACACCAAGTCAGTTAAAGCAGAAGTGGTGAACTCTTCAAGGAACTCAGACCCGCCTTCTTTGGCGGTGTTTGTGCCAATCTTAGTGGCAGCTTTTTCAACTGCGCCTGTAATTTTGCCAATCAGGGCTGTATCGACAATACCAGCGGTAGCCGCAGTCACCACACTGGCAACCGCAAAGGCCTGAGTGCCTTCTGAGTCAGCTTGTTCTGGTGTTTTGCCAGCCTTAATAGCTGCTTGGTATTTCTCGTTGTATGCTGCTCCGCCAGACTCCATGGCGTTTAAAGCCATGTCTGTACCAATAGCAGCCCACTTGCCTGCCATCTTAAAGACTTTGGAGGCTGCACCCAAAGGCATGATTTCTTGCAAAGCTTCAATGACTGCCAGATTGGCAGACAAGGGGTTTTGGATAATTGCTTTAGCACCTTCCCAAATCTTTGCGCCTAAACCATCTGCGTTGTTAATTGCATTGATAACGTTCTGGTTGGCTTCATTGACGGATTGCAGTTGAAGCGTTTCACCCATTTTGGTTGTGGCTTGGCCTGCGTTTGTTAATGCGTTGTCGTACTTAGTGAGGCCAAGTGCCGCACCAGTGCCACCAATAAACTCTAAAGTTTGGCCGCCAGCTTGGGCTAAGTTAGACAAACCTTGTTTAATGATATTGCCAGTAAGAGTGGAGCCTTTATCTACAATCTTGCCAAGCAATGTATTGGGAGTGCCAGCGCCCTGATCGCCAAGTTGCACGTTACCCATAGCATCAAATGCTGAGGTGTCATTGCCAAAGTAAGAATTACCACCTGTGTTAGAAGCCAAGACATTATTAGCAGATGTCAGTGCCGCAGTATTTTGGGCAGCAAGAGCACGGGCAGCAGTGTCATTCTGTGCAGCGACGGTGCTTGAGGCTGCCGTGTTAGTTGAAAGATTCTTGGCGTTTAAAGCATCAATAGCTGAAACGTTTAAATCAGGGCGCTCCGCTGCTGTAGCAGTGCTGTAAGTTTTACCATTCCATGTAAACGTCTGGTTAGGGCCAAGCACTTCACGAGCAGACGCATACGCATCGTTAAAGGTTTTTGCGCCTGCAATATCCTGAAGCGCAGATGCTTTTTGCGTAGCGGCCAATGCTGCGTTTACAGCAGCATCTGATGTCCCCATGGTGTAAATCTGGCCGCCAAATGTAAACTGCGTTCCGGTTGGATTACGAGCCTTTGCCAAAGCCGCAGCTTGCTCTGGTGTTTCTGCTTCATTGTTACCGATAACCGTATTATTTGCTTTGGCGTTGGCGGCAATTTGAGCGTCAATACCGGCAAACTCTCCACCCGCTAAATTAGCGTTTGTGGTTGCTAACTTGGTAGCTGCCGTTTCTTGTCTAACAATGTTTTCTAAATCAGCAATATTTGCCGCAGCGTTATTGTTGTCTAACGTGTAAGTCTTGCCGTCAAACGTAAACTTGTTGTAGCCTTGATCTGAGGCAAAAGCGGCGGCGGCGTTAATGTCTTTAGCGCCTGAAGCATCTACAGTTAGCATCCCATCCAAGAGAGATTGGATATTGTTGTTTGTGCCTTTTTCCACTAACCCAGCATCTTGCAACTGCGTAACAACTTGATTGGTGGCGTTTAATGTGTTGTTTAAACCATTGGCCGCAGCAGCAACTTGCGTAAAATCACCAGTTTTTGCTGCTTTAACGAGGGCTAAACCTGCGGCAGCAGTTTGGGCATCAGAACTGCCAGACAAATCTGCGCCGGTAGTTGCTGCTCCAATCAAATCACCCTTGTTTAAATTATCAAGAATTTTTAATGTTTTTCCCGCGTCTGCAAATGAAATGCCATCACCAATCATGGTGGTAGAGGCCAACTTGCCTAGGCTAGGATCTGCCAATAAAGATGTAACAACACCCATGATGTTGCCATCGTCCAGAGCTTTAACAACCTTAAGTCCGGTAGATACCTCAGACATGCCAGCCACGCCAGCTAGTGACGCAATGCCACCAAGAATGTCGCCACGATCAATAGCAATTGCAGCGTTAATAGCCTGAGCAAACGGGGCTAAGGCGGGGATAAACGAGGCAATAGCCAAGATTGGCGCAAGATCGCCTATGTTGCTACTGGAGGCTTTTGTTGTGTAAAAAGTTGGATTGCCCTGTGCATCAAACTGCACCCGATAGCCAGTGTTGCCTTCACCAGCATATGTGCCACCAAAAGCGTTGCCTGTTTGACGCTCTCCGTATGTGCTTGCAACCGCCGTGCCGGTAGTTTTGTTGCCAAAAGTCTCGCCGGTGGCAACTACAGCTTTGCCATCTTTAATAATTACTTTGGAGGGGTCAATTGCTTCTAGTTCACCATTGCCATTGTCTTGCCCATAAACAGCAGTTAATTTGGCGTTTGCGGGAACAGCTACTTGTGTAACTGTTTCATTGCCATCTTGGTCGTATTGGCCTGTACCTCTAACAATGACATTAGTAGTTGTGCCGTCCCCATTGTCTAGGGTGCGAACAACCTCACCGTTATACGTTTTTGCAATTTCTTGTGCAGGCGCGTAAGTGGTGACTTTGCCAAACTGTTTAATGTCTGTAATGCCGGTATCAGCCAGAATCTTGGCCATGTCGGCTGCGTTTTTCTCAGCAGAACCAAAGCCTTCACCCTTCCACTGACTAGTTGTGCCTTGAGCTAGGATCTGTTGCGTTAACTTTTCTACGGCTGACGGTGTGGCTGGTGCACTAGCAGTCGTGGCCTTAGCCGCTGGTAATGACGCAATGCCAGCATCTTCTGCTGCGGCAGTGTCTTCGTAGACTTGATTTTTAGCTGTAGGTTTTGTAGCTGCTGCGGCAGCTTTAGCATCTGCATCAGCTTGTGCTTTAGCCTGTGCGGCAGCTTGTTGTTGCGCCGCAGCATCAGCAGCAGCTTTATCTGCCGCAGCTTGTGCAGCCGCAGCCGCTTGTGCAGCACGTTGAGCGGCAGCTTGTTGGGCAGCGGTTCTGGCGGCTTCTTCACGTGCAGCAGCTTCCGCAGCGGCTTTATCGGCGGCAGCTTGTGCGGCAGCAGCTTGACGAGCAGCAGCGGCAGCAGCCGCTTGTTGCTCCGCCCATTTGCGCTCATTCTCGGCTTGTTGCGCCGCCCACAGTCTTTCGTTCTCAGCTTGTTGTTTAGCCCATGCTGCTTCGTTTGCTGCTTGTATACGAGCCGCCTCACGTTCAGCCGCAGAATTATCCGGAGCAGGGATAGACACGCCAGCGTTTCCAAAATAACCAGAAATATCTGCAACAGAAAAACCAGTGGCACGAGATAGATCGGCCATAGACACGCCCGCAGCGGCGGCGGCCTCTGCAATAGCCGCAGGGTTATCTATGTTTGCTTCTACGTATGCGCGTATTTGCTCATCTGAAAACCGTGCCATTATCCAACCTTCCAATTCGTTCCGTCAGAATATACAGGCACAGCTACCGCCCCGCCAGTCACAACGGTTGCCCCAAATGTTGGGCCTAAAGCATCCGTTACAAAAGACCTTGCGCCTTTACCTGATGTAACCGCACTTGGTAGCGTAGCTACGGTGTAATTAGTCAAAGCAGGCACTACACCAGCGGCTATTAACTGCGTGTTTAAAGCATCAATCCTGTTAAAGTACAGACGCAAGATGTTAAGCATCTGGTCAAAATACTGGCGGTTGTACTCCACTGGTGGTAGCGGCATATTAGGTGCGGCCACCTTGTTAAGCTCAAACTGAGATGTAACAATAAAGCTCATCGTCTGCCGTCCGGTCTGATGTCAATACGGGTAGAACCCAACTGCCATGTTGTCCCAAGATTAGAAGAACCCACCTTCAAGATAAGTTGACGGCCACGAACCCGTGTATTGATCTGGCCTGTAAAGCCTTCAGTTACTGTGTACTGAGCGCCTGTCAGTTTATCTACATTAGCTGTGGATGGTGTTCCTGTGCCAGAACCTGAGTTCTGCATGGGGTATAGGGTATAAGTTACTTCAGGCGTAGGAGAAGCGTCTGATCCTGAGAATGTCAGGTCAGGCAACATCCTCCAGACAAATCCAAATCTGTCGCCATCGTCAATGTCAAACTCAGCAGATGAGATATAAGCTTCAATACCTGCTGGCGTACCAGTCTCATTGTTGTCTAAGCCGTATTCTTGATTGACCAAGTTATAGCTGTATGTAGCGGCAACTGGGAAATCGCGCAGGCCAGAATCCAGCCATGCTGTTCGTGCCATCGTGCCGTAGTACCAGACCTTCTCAAGGTAGTTGTACACCACATAACGGTTTACAGTTAAGCTACCAGCAGAGCAGTAGAACCACCAGACTTCGTTAAAACCTTCATTGGTACTCGCAAAGACCTGTTGGTTTTGGTCAAGGTTAATGTCTTGGTAGATGTACCTACGCAGGTCACAGCTTAGTGTCTGCAAGCGACCATCGTACATATAGAACTTATCTACGCCCATCCAGTACACCACGCCTGAAGCTTGAGCGGCGGCGTTCTGACCAAGGATAGAGATGTTGTCACCCATCAATTGGCTAGACCAAATTACTGGCGGGCCAATGTATTGGAGAGAATAGATAGCAGAGTCAGTCCATACCAAGATCTCTTGACGGGTCTGAATAGCTGTAATGATGCTTGAGCCGTGGGATAAAGTGACACTACCGGCTTGATTGGTGGATGAGGGTGTCCAATCAACCAAAGACTCCTGATCCGACCAGCGAATCAACATGGGACTCTGTACTGTAGAAGCGTAGTCGTTACAGCCAAACGCAAACACAAAACGGCTTACGTCAGATACATAGATGTAGTTCTGGATGATTGGAGCATCAGACGAACCAGACAAGCTCGTGATGTTTACACCATTAGGCATGATGTAGTGCGTACCAGACTGCGATCCAGAAGTGTTAATAGCTGCGCCGCCGGGAGTCAATGACAGGTTAAATGTTGTGCCGGTAGAGCTTTTAACGTAGTACGTTGTGCCTACACTTAAACCCGTAGGCAAAGCAGACGGATAGCCTGAGTTGGTCAAAACAACCGGCGTGTTGTTAACCAGCGAAATAGACGTAGTAACTACAGCAGGAGAAGCGATTGTGACGGTAAAGGATGCTGGTGATAAACCAAATGAAGCATCCCAATAGTAAATTGGGCCACCACGATAGCCATAGATTAAATCTTCACCAAAGTTATTCTGGCTCCATAGACGCAAAGCAGCGTTACTTGTGCCACTAAAGCCCCAAGTACCAGAACCCCAAGCGCCTGCGCCCCAGCCTGTTTGTGGTGTTTCGTAAGCTACGCCAGTGTTAATTTGGTACACGGCAGATACTGTAGTCCCACCACCTGTCACGCTGGATGTAGCGGTAGTAGATGCGGTAATGTTGTAAGTATCTGCGTCAATAAGAGTTATCTGGAACTCACCATTAAGGTTTAAACCACCTACTGTTGCTACATTGCTAAAGCTTACATAATCACCATTGGCCGCGCCATGCGCCACGTCAGTGACCAAAACCGTGGCACTTGTGTTGGTTGTGGTGAAAGGATTGCTTAATACAGCAGCAGCCCGAATAGGCGTGATGTCGTAGTATTCGCCGCCGTTTTCAAGGTAAAACTTAAGGTTTGTACCTACACCAATTAGGTTCAAGTTCTCAAGGGTGATCCAGTTCCACAAGGAACGGCACACACCGACAAAAGCAAACACTGAAATACGTGCCCAGCCACCGATTTTCTCAGGTGTGCCTTGGCGAAACCGAACTTTGTCGGACTCATACCAGCCATTCTCGTTGGTATAACGGGTGTTCTCCCGGTTAACTCCCGGCTTCAGTACAAGTTTCTTAAGTGCCATCGCTTAATCCAACAAAGCGCACTCAGCCGTGCGGCGTTTAAACAGACCCGGCAGTACCCGACCGCCACCTTTAGTCCAGAG
>Ga0209401_1000765_pt1 | contig 21513 bp, 45 predicted proteins | sample M_140807_MF_Meta_FD_187318 | JGI IMG/M metagenome (GOLD analysis project Ga0209401, IMG submission 187318) | Freshwater microbial communities from Lake Montjoie, Canada to study carbon cycling - M_140807_MF_MetaG (SPAdes) (version 2) | ecosystem: Environmental > Aquatic > Freshwater > Lake... | reverse complement strand
CCATGCACCAGCATGGTGCATGGGGGTTACCCCCCGCGCCAGTGGCGGATCTAGTGCAAATTCTTGAAGTACCTCACGCGCCAGTGCTGCGTCTAGTGCAAATTCTTGCAGGTGCTTTGCGCCAACATTATACAGTGCAAAAGCTATGCGTGTCAAGTAAAAATTTTTCAGTGTGCAACACCCAAAAATTCACAGTTGAATTGCTTGGCCAAGTCCTGTATAATAATATCTTAGACAGTGAGGAACCGATGCAAGATTTCACAAATGATGAACTAGAGTGGTTTGAGGACTGGAAAGACGAGCATTTCGATTATCCACATTATCCCGATAGCCAGCCAGACCCTAGTAATTTTGATCTTGATATCGACAACTGAACCCTGTATAATAGAATCTTCAACAGCGCAGAAACCAAAACACAAAGGACATATGATGACTGACAAAACTGTAAACTATACCCCAGAGCAAACCGCTACCGTTATCGGCTTGTACACCACGGGCAACTCTGTGGAGATGATCGCCGAGCAGATGGGCAAAAGCGTGCGGTCGATTGTGGCCAAACTCTCCCGTGAGGGAGTATACATCCCTAAGACCGCGGCTAAGGGTCAGGGCCGGGTTACCAAGGCTGACCTGATCGGTCGCCTTGCCAACAAGTTTGCGATTGACGCTACCGAAATTGCTAGCCTTGAAAAGGCTGGTATGGGTGCTCTAGAGCTCTTGGTATCCAAAGCCGGGGCATGATCTAGCGGGGAGAAGAAATTCTGACTTGATTCTTCTCCCCAAACCCTGTATAATATTATTATAGACAGTTAGGAAAGCGCGAGTCAACGACTAAGGCGCAGATACCAGTCAACGTACCACTACCCCGCCTAGAAGACAATGTATAGCTAGCAATTTGTAGTGCCATGTACAAGTACTGACGACTGTCGAAAAGAATGGGTGACAGCGGCGCAGATTTGCTGCAGCGTCTTAATTGTGGGGAATCTATGTTAGAGCCGAGCCACAGCCCTTAGCCAAAGTTAAAGTTAAAATCCTGGACCCTAAGGTTCGCAACCCAGATGGCTACCAGGTGGTTGTAAATACCAAAACTTACCAAGTTGTCTAGAACTTGTAAATAACTTAGACGGTGTTCTTCCGGGACCATACGAGAAGTGTGCAACTAGAGCAGTACTGTCTAGCGGTTAGGCCCGCTAGTAAAAATATAGGCCCGGGTCCATAATGCAGTGTGGTAGCGCTTGCGCTTGCGCTAGTTGCTCTGCTAGACCCAACGCGGAATGACAGGTTACTGTAGCAAAGCGCTTTGCGAAAACCATGTCGGACCAGCATTAAAAACTGTTTACAGTTCAAAACCCCGCAAGGCGACGGCCTTAGCGGGGTTTTGTTTTTTGTGCTCGACTTTTGATTTTTGCCACTAGTCTGTTTTGCTCAGCTTTTGGTTTTTACACCAAGTCTGTTTTTGCCAGCAGTCTGCTGCGCCAATATTATACAGTGTAAAACCTATGCCTGTCAAGTAAGAATTTTTTGTCTGACCCTAAACCGGATCAAACTTGAGAATACAAAAAAGCCCCACCAGATTGCTCTGCGTGGGGCGGTTTAGGGTCAGATTACGCTTTTTGGCAGTTTTGGTCACTTAATCGGGTTTCTAGGACTTGTAGGATGCCTTTATTGACCTTTTCTAGACTTTCTAAGAGTTCGGGGTTCATATTGAGCAGTTTAGCGATGTTTTCGATGTGTTCTGCCTTCTTTGTGGGTACTTCACCGCGTTTGTTTAAGTAGGTTTTCTTTTGGTAAACACCTAAGCTGCTGAGCTTGGCAATTATACTGCGCTCCGGCACCTCCAGCTCTTGCGCGATTTTTTGGACGTGAGTGCCGGTTTTGTACTGTTCAACCAGACGGTCAGTAATTTCTTTAGTATATTTCAAGCGTTTCTCCTATTAATCTTCCCAAGGCAATTTAAGCTCACCCTGGGGCATTTTAACATTAGTTTTTTCTGTGGACCCTAAAGCTGAGAAGACTTCGCCAGTTACTAATGGTTGTGGCATTTGATCCCAATTTTGTGGATCTAGGATCATCAACTCAGTTCTAAGACTAGGATGTGCAACCCAGATTTGGCACATAACGGTGCTTAGCAATATTGGGGCTCCGGCAAATTGTGTTGCTGCCAAACCATGCAGCTTCCACTGACTAGTAGGTTTGTTTTGTTGCCCAGCTTTAGGTCCGCTACGGGCAGTTAAACCAAAATTTCTAATCTGGATCAGCTCCTCTGACCCTAAACCTAAACAATCTCCACTATACTGCATAACTTCCAGCAATTCCTTATGCACTAAGCTGTCCAAACCTTCCAGCTCCCAACGACTATAAGGGATGCCCTGATGTCGTTTCAGGCCAGCTAGGACTAGTGGAACCAATTGGCTATAATTTCTGCCCCACTCCGAACTCTGCAGTTTAACTAATGCTCCACGCTTTAGCTGAGTACAAACTCGCCACAAGCCTATGTCCCAGTTAGTTTTAATGTTGTGGCGTGCTGTAGCCCTAGGGTCTAGTTGCTGGTTTGGAAGTGGGACCGCCTGCCAGGTGCCAAACCACGCGCAAATTTGGGGCAGCATCCACAGCCCCAACAATTGTAGTTGATGCTCTTCAGCCTGCCGTAGCAAATCTTCTCCTTTTAAGTTGTGGTAAGCGTCAAAAGGTATTAGCTTAATGTCATTTGATTTTAATTTTAGCATATATTTTTTGAAACAATTTGCCTATATTAAGGAAATTTTTTAACTGTGTAAACTGCAAAAACTTGCACACTGCAAAAGCTGAATTTTATTAACGCTCTCCCCGTGGGGCTCAGGCGAGAGCTATAAAATTTGCTTTTTTATGTTTTCTAGTTTACTTGTAAAAAATTTCTTTGTTTACATCTCACTAGATTTAACAATATTATAGCATGAATTTTGTGATTGGTAAAGGTGTATTTTTAGTCATGCTCCTCATTTTTGTATGAGCTGATATGGCTGTCGAAATATTCTGAGAAGTCTAGGTCAATATTGTTGCCGTGGTCGTGTTCGTAAATCCAGCTTAGTGTATACTCAAATAGTTCTGGGCCTAATAGTTGTTCAACAAGGTCATCATATGCCCTATGTACAGGGCCGTAGTAGTTGACCTCGTTGTCGGGGTCTAGTAACTTAAATGCCCTGGAGAGTTCTTGGTCAACCAGTTGCGCTTGTTGAACAGTTTCGACGTAGTATTTGGCAACTTGAAATTTTGTAAGTTTACTCATAGTGATCTTTTAGGGTCCAGTGTTTGTAGGTTTCGGGTTCTGTGACGAGTTGGCGACTCCAGTTGAGCAGTTGCCAGCGTAGGTCTGCTTCGTGATGTGGCAGCTTGGCTGCTGCTAGTCGGATAAGTTCTGCTTGTTCAAATTTAGTCATTGTTTAGCTTTGGTAGTTTTGCTGCGAACTGGTGTATTTTTATATACCACATAACCAGCAGCTAGGGTAAGTGGTAGTGAGGCGGAAAGAGGAATACACATTAAGACTCCTAGGTTATTAACAGCGGCAGCAGTCCATAAAGTAGCTGTTACTCGTTCAATATATTCTTGAGTTTCGGGGTTAAACCTGTCGATATTGCTAAGAATTAACGCTTTGCCTAAGGTAGCAGCCACAAATCCCACAGGATTAGCCTCATAGCCTGCTCCCGTGCCAAGTACAGCAATAGTAGTAGCAGTATCAAGTACAGCAGCTTGCTTGGGAGTAGGGATAGGAATAGTGCTGCAACCGGTATTAGCCAACGATAAAATAATTAGTAAGGCAATAATTTTACTACGCATATACTACCTACTAGCGAAAATACTCACGAATACGCTCTGCAGCTAGTGGCGCAGTTTGACTGTGTAGTGTAATTTTAACACAATGTTCAACTACTAGTTTACCAAACTTTTGAAGTGTTTCGTCGTTGACGCCTTGCTGTGGAAAACCTGCTTCATGATGCAGTTTAATAAATGCTGGTGAAAAGGTTGGGTGTTCCACTAGCGGGCCTCGTGTTGTTCAATAAATTTTAGCAACAAGTTATGAATAAGTTGATTTAGGGTAATGTCCTGCTTATGTGCTTCTAGTGCTAGTTGCAACAAATCGTCGTTGCTTAGTTCTAGTTCAATAGTTTCCATTAGTGATAATCTCCCATACAGTGTTGAGTTAGGTAATTGTATACTAGTGTGTGGTCTAAGATCCATTGACCCTCAGGCGTTAAACCACCAAAAGCTTTGTTTGGACTATACCACCAAGCTTTAGCAAAGTCTGGACCTAAAAGTCCCTCTAGCATTAAGTCACAGCGTTGTTTTAAAATTTCATTCACTATAAGTATCCCAAGTAATCTTAGGGTTGGTACGTTCGTATAGTTCCACTAGCTGGTCTAGTGTCCAAGCCGCATCAGTTTCAAAAGTTTCTAGCCAGCGACCAAACCTGCACCAGTCTAGGCTAAGCATAGGTGGCACACCAAGTTCCTCGCCGCGTGGATCGTCAGTGCCGCGCACGTCAATTCTACCACAACTATAGTTGTCAGTAATTAGTTCAAGTGTATAACGCTCACCAGCTTTGCGTCCAGTGTACGGGTTGTCTTGTTCTTGTACATGGTAATCCGGCATGGTCAAACCGCGCTTGCGATACCAGTCCAGGCTAACTGGACCCATCCAGTTTGTAGAGTACCTGACCTTCATGCTACCAACCATTTAATTTTGTCTTTGAGCATAATGGTTTCCACTCCATCATACTCTTTGATAATAAACTCCTCGCCTTGCTTAATCCAGCTTAGCTTAAGTCCATCAAACCCACGAAATGCAACGTCAGGATGTGCCTGCTCAAAATATTTATAAGCAGCGTCTTCAACTTCCCGTTCCAGTTCGGTATTACTGTCAGCACCCAGCCACCACAAGTACAGTTTAATCAACTCACAATCAAACATAGTTTCAGGATACCAAGTAGCCCAAGCCGTGCCCCAACCATCGCTGTGGAGGATGGCTACTTCGCCATTTAGGATATATTTTTGCATTAGTTTAGGTTCCGTTTAGGTGTTTTGTCTGCTTCTAACATACCCAGCAATTTAAGCTGTGTAGTTTCGTTTAGGTTTTCAAATTCTTCATCAGTTAATTCACGAGATTCTTCGGCAAACTTACCGCTACGAAATGCTTGTTTAATGTGCTCAACTAACTGATCCAGCTCTTCTTGTGTACCCTCAAAATCATCAAAACAGCCTGGCGCAAACTCCAGTTCCATTTCCTGCATTTCTTCCTGAGTAATGTCATCAAACTTTCGCATCATCAGACTCCTGTTTTTTATCCAACAACCACGTCATATGTTCAATTTCATCCCAGTAGAGCTGCAGTGCAGTTACACGATCTACCTGATAAAATTCCATAACAAATTCCAGTGCTTCTTTGTTCATTAGTCCAACTCCCCAGTAGGTACACCAGTGCACACAAGAATATCTGCAAGCATATACAGTGCTTCAAGAATATCGTGATCAGTTAAAAAATCTTTAAGCGGGTTACCACACTGCTCTTGCCATACAGCATGCACAACTTTTTCAGCTAGGTGTTTGTTCATTTGTCTAATCCCTCTTGTTTGCCAATTTCGTATGCAGCTTTAAGCCACGGCAGCATTTTGTCATACAGCTCTTCGTTGCCGCCCAAATCATCAAACATACGGTCAGCACGAAAACCAAAACCTTCCAGCTCATAAAACCAAGTGTAAAATGCTTCTAGGTTATTCACCACGCAACTCCTCAATAATTATACGCAACAAACGGATCTCTTCAGCAGCTTCTTTGCACAAGCCACGCAGCGTAACATTAGCTTGGTGTAGTGTATCAAAATTTTCTGGAAAAGCCGCGTCAGGCTGTTCTAAGATTTGTGCTATATCTAAATACGGCGAGTCTGGGATATACGAGTGTTTGGGATTATTCAGTAGCATTATCGTCCTCCACAACTTCCCACATACGCATATAAAAGTGCTTGCCATAGCTTTCACGAACTTCGTCAGGATAACCTGCCCAGTACAACCAGTTGTCTACATCCGGATCTTTAGTGCTATCCCAGATCTGCGGAAATCCATACCGCCAACCGCTTGGCGGATCAACCCAGAATTTTTTAGTCATACAGTTTTACCACCTTTAAGTTTACATTCACCAACAGCTTTACTAGCACAACGACTAAACTTTACACACCAGTCGTTGTATGTTTTAGCTAAGTTAGACCCAACCGGATGCCCTGCATTATGATGATGTTTACAGTCTTTGCAATGTTTATTCATGGCTGTTCCTCTGATCAAACTCAAACCACTCGTGTATCTCATTCATTACGTTATGCAATACTTGCGCAACAATTTCTTCTCTACTAGGTTGGTCTGCGTATTTAAAACTGCGGTGAACGCCGGTGTGTACACCATCTTCAATGCAGCGCTCTAATAGCTTTAATATATTGGGTGTCATGCTGTGTCCTTTCTCAAACTATATAATATTATAGCACAAACACAAAGGGCATTCAACTGCAAAATATTGCCGCTGAATGCCCCCCAAGGTGTTTTAAGGCGTTAAACTAAAGTACAGTTTAGTATTAGCTTCTAAATCTTTAGAAGTAGTTATGCCACTTTCTCTAAAAACTTTTTGCTGTTCTAGTGTTTGAAGTACAGTTAATTCAATTAGTGTTTCAGCAAATATATTAAGCCACTGTGTTCTAGTAATAGGTGTTTCAACTATTTCTCTAGTTTTATCGGCAGCTACTAAGGCTTTTTGTGCTAATCTTTGATATACTTCATGCATTATACTCTCCTAGGACAAGTTTTAGTGTAGTCCATAGTGTTTAAGAATAGCTGTATCTACTCGTTCTTCATCTACTAGTGCTAATTTAGCCTGTGTTGCACACTGCCTAATAATATTTTCACCAAACTGCATTAACAGCAATTCAATCTTTTGCGCTTCATTAAATCTATTAAGATTAGGATTGTTTAGTTGCATATGTGCACTATATGCAGCTTCTTGCATAGGCTTAGACATTTGTGGTAATTGTTGTGCTTGTTGTGGCAATAGTTGCTTTAGTACTTGATCAATCATTTATGTTCCAAGAATTTTATTAATAGTAGCGTCTCTAATGCTTACTAAGTATTCGCTAGGATTTACTGCGCGATCTCGTTCAAAATCTGCTAGCGCATCTGCACCTGCAGTTCCAGAGTTTGTAGAATGCATTCCTGATTCAAACCTATCTCTGGCAAAGTGTTCTACATATGATGTTTTAGTTACCATACAAGAGGTGCTTAAAAGTTGTGGGTATAGATAGTCCCAACCAAATTGTTTGTCTAGGCCATCAACTGTATTTAGTGCAGAAACAAGTCTTTCTGCCAGAGGCCTTGTATAGCCTTGACTAACACCAGCTATTGTATTTTGAATGTTATAAGTATCCGTTTGACTAACAATATCAGTATGAAATACTGTATTGTATAGGCTAAATGGCATTTGTTGTTGATTATCCTCTTGATATTTAATTAGTGTTTTAATAATTTCAATAAACTGCGGGTCATGCATAGTATCATTATCAGTAAAGTATACTACATTAATTCCCAAGTATTTAAATACAAAATCTCTGATTGCAGTTGCCCTGCTGTATGAAATACCCATGTTTGTATCAAATCTAGTAACATCATCTGCATAGTTTGATAAATATTGATAGTCGTATTCAGTAGAAGCGTCGTCATATATAGCTAATTTAACATTTTCAGACCTAACCTGTTGTAGGTTTTCTAGGCACAACTGGGTAACATAAGGTCTATTATAGGTAGATAGTGCAATTAATATTTTCATAGTGTAGGTGGTTGATATGGTTGTCCAAAAAGATAGGGTTCCCCATCTTGATTATAGAATACATCTTCTGTGTTTATTTCTGGTAATGATTCATCAATAGTAACAGGAATATTTGTTGGTGTTTCACCAGTAGGTAATACAACATTTTCTTGAGTATTAGCTATTTTATAGTATATTTTTACATAGATATTACTTAAATCTGTTGCCTCTGGCGATACTGTTTCTTCAAGTTGATCTATATAAATACGGTACTTATTGCATGGATATACTATAGCTTCGCCTGGCAAAAAATTAAAATTTAAAGTTTGAGTGTCTAACCTATTGCCTAGTCCCATAACAATATTTATAGGCATTTCTAGTTGTTGTTTTAAACATACAATAAGACACACATTAGATTCAGTGCTCTCCGTATTAGTAATTAACAAAGAACTATTAGACTTATAAGCTACTATTTCAGATTTTACAAATAAAAGTTCGTCAGCAGTATGTGGGTATACTGTAGTTAATTGATCTATAGTTATATGCTCAAAAACTACCTTGTAGTAGTCAAGCAACGGCATATTTACAACAGTTTGTGTATTAAATACGTTTTTTAACAACCTGTCTTCATAATACGTTGCGTATAGTTTATGCTGTTCTATTAGTTTATTGCATTCTTGTTCTGATATAACTGGTTGTTGTATAAATTTAATTGTAGATAGTGTGTACATATTATGTAACTAGTGTACTAGTCCTCCTTTATTATTAATTCCTACTAGATCTGTTAAATTAAAAATAGGCATATAATTTGATTTATGCAATGGCACAATAGTTCTAGTTACACTACGACTAGCATGTTCACCACACGGCATACATAACTTTTTAGTGTGTTTAAGTGCCCAACGACGTGGGTCTACTGGCTCATCGCACCGCTTACATTTATATTGCGCTATTTCCATCTAAAAGTTCCTTTATCTTGCTAGTTAATTTATGTATATAAGCTTCGTATAAGTTAATGGCTGCACGCTGTCCAGGCAACCAATTAGGTTTAAGTGCTAATGCTACATCTTCTTCTAATGCTACATATATAGGTTTTATTGAGCCATCTAACCATGTTAGTTTTTTGCACATAATTGTACAAAAACTAAATGGCTTATCTGTTTTTTGATCTTTAAGCGGTATTACTAGTTTACAACCACCATTTGACTCAATTTGATCTATTAAGTTTAAATCTAAGTCTATAACGGTTATAGGCTCAAAATCTTTTGTATAAATCACTACATTCATATATTATAACACAACTTAGGTTTGTGTTCAAGTTTAAATTGAAAACTGTTCTTCTTGTTCCTGTTTATTAGGAAAAAAAGCATTAATAGTAATAGGCGCAACTAACCTAAGTTGTTGTAACACTAATTCAGCAATTTCACGATGTTCTTTTTGTGTAGTAATATCTAACCGTTGTTGTAGGTAAAAAATCCAACTACGTAAAGTGCCGTTCATGTACATTTTGCTAGGAGTCAGACCCTCAGGCAGAATAACTCGGGCCTGCTCTTTAGCTATACCATGCTCTAGTGCCCACTCATAAACTTCAGTAGTTTTTCTAATAAGTGTGTCTTGTAGCACTTCCCACTGGTATGCTGTTTGTCGTTGCTTATCATTGCTGTAGTCAGCATCAATTGATGCTTGACGATTTTTTTGATCTTGAAATCTACACTCACGTTGCTGTAATTTGCCTAAACTATTTACATCTGCATATCGCTGCGAAAACTCTTGAAAACTAAAACTACGATGACGTAAAATTTGACGTGCAATATCACGAGTAGTACTAATCTCCAAACACATATTAGCCATTTCAAATGGACTTACATGCCCGTGTTTGATCATGTACTGTAGTAATCCAGTAATATTTTTATTGTCTTGATTTTTAGGATTGCTTACACGGGCAATATAGGCAATTTGTTCGTCAATATCCGGTGTTGCCCATTTAATTTTAACTTCTTGCATTTGTGTCCTATGTATAAAATACGTGATTACCAATTTTATCTGTGCGTTCTAGCTGTTGCCATTTAGGCTTGACTTTTGTATTGTGATAGTACATAGCAGGCGTTGTTGACAGTTCTGGATTAAGCATTAATAGTTTAGCTAAATGTAGACTTTCTGTCCAAGCACTTTTATCTAAAATAGGTTTGTATTTACTTTTAGTCCAACTAAACTGCCCGCGTTGATAAACTACACCACAAATACTGTTGCGAAATTTACCGCTATTTACACGATTTAATGTAACTTTAGCTACTGCTAATTTTCCACGAATTGATTCACCTCTAGCCTCATGATAAATGTTTTTAGCCAAACAAACCGTCTCGTCATTATAAACCCAAGACTTAGGTATAGGTGCTGAATCAATTACTTGCGGAATTATTAACAAGCCAAATATTAGGAATTTTATCATTGTTATACCCTAAATTTTTGCCAAATTTTATATCATTAATTATAGCATAGGCAACAAACAAAATCAAGTTAATTTTGTTAAAGCCAGTGTTAAAGTTAAAAAAATTTACATATTGTTTTTTGTTTATTAGTTGTGTTATAATTTTACATAATTAGGAGAATTATAATGGACAATTATGTTCAACAACTAGAAAGATTAATTGTTAAAGAGCTGCTGCCAATATATGAAAAATATAATTGCGAACACGGATTAACTAATAGTAATAATATACCTGAAAATTTATTGCAAAACATAAAACGCAAACAACAAATACCTGCACTGCTAAAACCAAAACAAATTTAAAGTTGACAACAAAAACAAAGTGTTGTATAATATTAAAACTATCCACCCATTTATTTAAATTATGACTTCTACTTTTACACCATCTACATTTACATCGCCTACATTAAATAGTACTAGTGCTACTATTAATACAATGTATACTCTTAATTTTAGCGAATTAAAACCTATTACTATTCCTAGCCTTAAAGCAGAAGATTTAAAAACACTACAAACAACTACTTTTAAATCAATTACTGGTGCACTAAAATTTGATGAAGATAAGCCTAGTATGAACTTGCTAAGCCGTATTGCACTAGAAGAGACTGCTAAAGTCATGGACTTTGGCAAAGAAAAGTATAATGCACACAATTGGCGCAAAGGCTTTGCCTGGAGCCGACCCTTAAGCGCAGCAATGCGGCATATTATGGCATTCAATGATGGTGAAGACAAAGACCCTGAGTCGGGTCTAAGCCATCTAGCGCATGCTGCCTGCTGTATTATGTTTTTACTAGAATTTGAGAAAACTCACCAAGAACTAGATGATCGTTTCAAATCAATTAAATAATAAACTTATTCGTGAGCTAATTGGCACACGAAAAGACTTAACCGCTGTATGCGAAGACCTAGGTATTAGCTTTGAAGAAGTAACTAGGTTTGGCGGCCCTGGAATTTTACAGTGTACACATTGTGGTCGATGGGAATTTAAATTAATTCCAGACCTAGACAATAACCCTATCTGTAAGTATTGCAGAGACATTGAGGGTATGTAACTATTTTGCAGCAGCCTAATTAGGTGCTGTGTAACCCGGGCATATTGCCCACTATAATCTTGCTTTTAGGAGATTTTAATGACAAACTTTGATATTAAACTATTAAATCGTGCCCTTGTTGGGTTTGATCATTTCTTCAACAATTTTGAAACACGTCACGCAAATCAGGTAAATACTAATTACCCGCCATACAATGTAATTAAATTTGGTGAAAACGATTACATTATTGAAATGGCTGTGGCAGGGTTTAAGCGCGATGAAATTACTATTGAACTAGAAAATGATGTACTTAGCATTCGTGGTGTTAAACGCGATCAGAAAGAAGATACAACACAGTATCTTTATCACGGCTTAGGTGCTCGTGGATTTTGTCGACAGTTTACACTGCACAACGATTTAATTGTAAAAGATGCACAACTAGAAGATGGTATTCTTAAAGTATTAATCCTACACGTAGTTCCAGAAAACAAAAAACCAAAACAAATCAAGATTAATTAAATTTAATCTTGACAGCGCGGGTATAATTTGCTATAATATATCTTTATCGGAGAATATTATGGCAGGTTATACCCGCGATTTTTTGATTCAAGCATATGTTAGCCGCTATGAGCGGCTAGGCTTAGTGGCAGTAGAGTCACTGTACAAACTAGGGGCTGAATGCTATGATAAGTTTGGCAAAGATAAGTTTCGTGCCTATGCAAGCCTTGACGCGGAGGCAATTCGTGAATACAAGAGAAAACAAAATGATTTATCAACCTAGAAACTGGATTGTTGTTGAGATTACAAGTGTTTGCGGCGACAAGATTCGCAAAGTTTTAGCTACCTGGGGTATTAGTCAATGGAAGTTAAACAGCGGTAATGAGTCTCAAGAAGAGCTAGAAGATCGCTGGTTGTTTTTTGGCTATAGCGGTAGTACCTATGTATGCTATAAAGACCGTTATGGTATGAATAGCTATATGCAAGGTATTTACAACAACTTTGAGCATCAGCTAAAGTTGGATGGTGGTAGCATTAAAATTGTGGAAGGTTATAGTGTTTGATCAAACCGTACAGCGCATTGGTTTTGCTTGCAAGATTCAAGAATCGCAAGGCAAAGCTAATCCTAGTTTAAATACTAAAACTACCACACTTACTTGGCTTAACAAGCAAACTCGTGATGTAGCTGTAGCTAGACTTTATGAAATTGCTGAACAAAATATTCAAGCATTACAACGTCAGCTTGTGTGGGTTGCCGCTAGCCCCAAACACTTGCGTATGTTTAGATTGAGCAGCGACCTGTTGCCTGCGTATACTCACCCAGATTGGATGTGGGCCTACTTTGAACCTAGCATGGTTAAGTTACTAGAAACTGGATTTGCTAAAGTCGGCGACTTAGCGCGCAAGCATGATATTAAAATCTCGTTTCATCCAGGCCAATTTTGTGTGCTAGCTAGTGAAAATCCTAATGTTGTAGAAAATAGTATACAAGAATTTGAGTATCACTGTGACATAATTCGTTACATGGGATACGGTCAACAATTTCAAGACTTTAAATGCAATGTGCACATTGGCGGTAAACTAGGTCCTGAAGGTATTAAACAAGCTGTGCGCAAACTTAGTCGTGAAGCGCGCAATACACTAACTATTGAAAATGCAGAATTTACGTGGGGCCTTGATGCCAGTCTTGAACTTGTGGATACTTGTGCTCTTGTTGTGGACATTCATCACCACTGGATTAACACTGGTGAGTATTTGGATTGCAATGACCCTAAGCTAGAGCAAGTTTTAGAAAGCTGGCGCGGAGTCAGGCCTACACTACACTACAGCGTTAGTCGTGAAGACGTACTAGTAGACCACGACACAAATACCCTGCCTGACCTCAAAGAACTAAAGCTACAAGGATTTACTAGTGCTAAACTACGCGCACATAGTGACTACTATTGGAATCAAGCTGTTAATGCCTGGGCTATGAGCTTTTTACCACGTTTTGATATTATGTGCGAGTCTAAGGAAAAGAACTTAGCCAGTCATGAATTTGCAAAATTTGCACTTGATTTTGCATAGTTATTAGTGTATAATACTTATAAAGCCCACTGATCATGGGAAAATCTGGTCGAGCAATTAGTTCGTGGCATATCCAGACACGGCGGCTAAACCCTTAGGCCGCCACTAACAAAGCAGTTATATGGAACTAATTAACGACAGCGACGTTTGGACTAGTTGCCCCACAGAGCACTTATGGATATACGACAAATTAATCTTAGCAAAAAAGTTGGGATATAGCGCAGGTCCTGCAGGTGTTTGTGTGCTTGCAGCAAATTGGTACGTAGTAAGACCAATTACTAACTGCCGTATGATGGGTAGAGGAGCGTATAAAAGCTGGTTAGTGCCAGAGCTAGATAATATTCCTGATGGATATTTTTGGTGTGAGTGGTTTAATGGCAGGCATATTACCATAGACTATAATTTTGGTCAACAAAGTTTAACTGCAGAAGGTGTAAAATTTGCTGGTTCCTTAAACAAATTTTATAGTTGGCAAAAGACTGATTATCAATACAAATTACCTGAATGTTTACAGCAAATAGCTAATGTTAGCAAATGGTTAAATATTGAGTTAATTGGTGGCAATATTATTGAAGTGCACTTAAGATACAATGATGATTTTATAGGTCATAGTAGTAATACAATCTGGCCTGTGTGGAAAGATCAAAGCCAAGTACAACCCCCCAATACTAAATTTATAAAAAATGTTTGTGGAAGTAGACTAGGTTTTTGGTATAGATAGGAAACATAATATGAGTCGTACTTTAAAAGATAGAAAATGGAAACTTAAATTTCCTGAACTAGACTATAGATTTGATAGCATTAAAATTACTAGCGATAATAGTTATAGCATTCGTTATATTCAACTACCTGGTGTAAAGCCCAAAAAGAAACGAGAATTGGATACTGATTGGCATTGGCTTAATTCAACGCCTAGCTGGTGGACTCGCCTAACTATGAATCGTCCACAACGTCGTGCAGGTCATATGTGGGAACAAAAAGTTTTACTAGAAACCGATTTAGAATTAACTGATCCTCCTGGCGTAGGGCACAAACCACACGTATATTACTATTAACAATTGCGGGGTGTGGAAAAGGCATCCGACTAGTTTCATATGCTAGTGTTGCAGGTTCGAGTCCTGCCCCCGCTACCACATAGAGAGTTGGCTGAGTGGCCGAAGGCAGCGGTTTGCTAAACCGTCGTATGCAGCAATGTGTACCGTGGGTTCGAATCCCACACTCTCTGCCAAAAATTAATAATAAAAAACTATGCCTACATATAATTTTGTTTCAACGCCTACTGTTATGCCTGAAGGCGTTACTGAAACTATTTTAGTTACAGGTTTTCCAATTGCTACAAGTTTGGCTTGGGAAATTCAAAGCGCAAACAGTCCTACAATTGGTTTAGGTAGTAATTTTACTGCTATTAGCGGCACCTTTCTTACTGATAGTAATGGTGAAGGCAAATTCTCTATTACTTCCATAGCAGATAAAACAACAGAAAAAGTTGCGTATAGAGTATTTAATATTTTAATATACGATAAACTTACTGGATCTCGTACACTATATTTAAGCACTGCTCCTAACGTAATTCAGCTTAAAGATACTAGTAGAGGTGTTGGTGGTGCAGTAACATTTGCAAGTGTACCTACCAGTGTTACAGAAGACAATACATATACAATTAGTGTTAATGCACCTGGTTATCTTGATGACACTAAATTGTTAGCGGGAATATATATTAGTGGTCAAGTACAATATACATATGGCGCAACACTTACTAGTGGGGGTTTGTATAGCTATACTGCTCCTACCACAATGTCAGGTACAGGAATTACTGCTAAAGATTTTGACTTTGATAACCCTAGTAGTGTGTGGAATATTGTATATCCTATAACTACTGCTACTGGAACTACAAAAAGTCGTATTTATTATGCAACAGAGTTTACGGTGTTTGATGAAAAAGGTTCTTTTACATTAACTATTAATGCAGATGAGCTAAAAGAGGATGCAACAGCAGAAAACTTTAAAATAATTATTTTTGATCCAAGTACACCAAGAAGCGGCTCAGCAGAATACCAAATGCTAGCGCAAAGTAGCTCAATAAATATAATTGATAAACTTGGTGCAGCAGTACAATGGTTAGGTGGTACATTAAGTTGGAATATTCCTACAACAAAAATATTTAGTGCTAGTTATTTATTAACTAGCAGTTTAACCTTAAAAATCAGTCTTACGGGTGCTAGACTTCCAGCAACCAATTCCAAATTATATTGGGAAATTTGGCTTGAACCACGTTGGGATGATCCTAGGCCTTTTGATAACATGCTTATGCAGGAGTTTACTAGTGTTTCTGGCCTATTTACAATGAGTAATGGTGCCGCTACTACTAGTGGTTGTACAGGAAGTTTTCAAATAGTTATTAGAGCTTTGCCAACAAATAGTAGTACTGGCGTTAAGCTTACAGCATGGCCAGAGAGAACTTTTAATATTAGAGTAAGAGAAAGCCCTAATGGAAGAATACTATTAACTACTGTAGGTAGAAATTTTACAAAACAAACATTCTATAAATCACTAGTTAGTAACAATTTAAATCAAGATCCTAAGAATATTTACGTAGGTATTAGTAATCAATATTGGTCACGTGTAGACTATAATGATGCTGTTAAATTTAATCCTGACATTGTTTCTATACCTGTTTGGAAAAGTACAACAACATATACTAAAGATACTATTATTAGAGTAGAGCTAGGTACTCCTGTAAGTGTTAGCTATGCAAGAGTAGAGGCAAGTTTTTTTGATAGTACTAAAGGTACAGGCGTTTGGTCAGGCACTGATTTTACTTGGTTAAGTCTATTAACTAATGGGCAGTATGGATATACTGCTCCTACTGCATTTGGCAGTTTAGTAACTAGAACTTTTAACGGTAACTATTCAGCTACTGGTGGTATTTATAAATTAGATGAAGGCACGTCAGTTGATATAACGTATAGAGCTACAAATATTAGTCCAGGCAGCCTAGTAAAATGGAGTACCGGCACATATCCAGCCGGTTCAATACTAAATCAAACTGATTTTTTATCAGCTACTTCTGGATGGGCTATAGTTAGTGATGATTTAACTTGGAAAGCAACAATTCGGACATTAGTAAATTCTTCAACTGCTGTAGGTCAACAAGGATTTAGTTTACCACTTTTTAATGCATATGTAAATGATACTAGTATAGGCACTGGTTCTGTAGCAATAAATAGATATACTATATCAACTATTCCTAGTGTTGTATACCCAACTAAAACTTTTCCTATAAGAATATTAGTAGATAATAGCGTAAGTGTAGGACAACCAGTAAATGTATATATTTATACAAATAATACATTTGGTACTGTTACTACTGAACTAAATGGCTCTCCTATTAGTAATACTAATACTACTGTACCAGGTACTAGTTTTAGTGCAATAACATTTACTGCTATAGTTACTGAGTCAAGAGTTCTTATTATTTTAGTTAATTTTAATGTACTCAATCTTATTATTGCTACTACTTTCTTAGGAATTGCACTATACGAAGCTGGCGTGATTCAACTTAATTACTCACAAACAATAATTAAATCTCTTACTAGTTCTGCTTATAATACTAGCTATGACTTGCCGTTTTCATCATATGGCATACAAATATTTAGTCCTAAAACAACTGCTAGACAGATAATATATAATACTAATGCAGTTACTTGGAATCAAGTTGATATTTTTACTGTAGCAGGAGGAGATAGTGTTACAAAAGATTATTCTTTTTTAAGTGGTAGAGAAATTAAAGTTCAACAAATACTTTTAAATGCCCCGCCAGTTGATAGAAAAGCAGTTGCACATACTTGTGCTGTACTAGGAACACTGGTAAGAGTTAGTGGCGGCTCTGAAACAGCACAAATTTTGGTATTAATGCGATGAGTTATGGTTTTAAAACACTAACAAATAATAACGGCCAAGTACTAGTTTCTGAAGATACTAAAAACTTACATTTTACTAATCAAAAATTAAATCCTGTAGCTATTAAAAGAAAGTCTGGGCTAGGCAACCGCAGCACGCTTTATACTTATATATATAATGGCCCAGGAATACCTACTCCATTTTTTTCACTTCCTACAGCAGGTTCAATAGGCGGTATAACTAGAATTACTAATACTAGTACTAATGTCTGGGAAATAGAACTTATATTTGCTGGTAGTGAATATGCAGATTCACCGCAAGTTTATATATTTTGTGAACCACAATATATATCTACTACAGAAACCTATGGTCTTAAAGTATTAAACAAAGATAATGTAACGCCTTCATTTGATAGTAGATTATCGCCACTAGTAATTTCAGCTACAGCAACAATTACACATAGTACAAAACCTTGTAGTGCACCAAAATATAAATTAAGTGCATATAACTGTGAAAGTGGAATTAATGCAGCAGAAGGTAATTTAGAACCAAATTCTGCAATAAAGTACGCAATTACAGGTACTATGCCACTAAAACCACTATTTTTATACTATTCTGTTGCTCAAGCACAGCAACAAGAAACTTATACTGTTGTCGAAAGAAAATCAGACCTTATTCAAACAAGAACTCACACTTTTGTATCTACGTATTGGGCATTTTATAGGGGAGCAATTGGAGCAACTAGTCTAACTAATCCTCCACCAAGTATTATTGCTGATTGGGCAGTAGGCAGTTCAAATTGTTATTCAACAAAAGATAGTTCTTATTCAACTTTTGGTGGTTTAATTGATAGTGGCAACAAATTTAATGCCCAAGGAGCCTGGCCTTATAGTAATGAAACCATAAACCCTCAAAGTATTTTAGTTAGTATTGCTCCTGGTGAATTTTATGACTAATAAACCTTTTGAAATATTAAATATTGTAGAAGAATACGACGGAACTAAAACAGCTTACTTTAAAGTCAGTAGATCTTATACTACTGATACAAATCTAGAAAATACAACTACTATGGAAACTTTTTACAACTTTAATCCTAATGTAGTAGTGGATATAGAACTTAAAATATTTGAAATGCTACAACAAAATGGGTGGTTTTAAACAAAAATATTATGAGTAGTAAAAGACAACAAGTAACAGCAATTATATATGATAAACGTGGTCGTATACTTAGTATTGGTCAAAATAGTTATATAAAATCACATCCTATACAAGCCAAACACGCTAAACTTGTTGGATGTGAACACAATATTTATTTACATGCAGAAATTGCAGCTATTACTCGTTGTCAAGATTTAACACGTGCACATAAAATTTTTGTTAGCAGATATGATAGCCAAGGAAATCCTACACTAGCTAAACCTTGTAAAATATGTCAAAGTGCTATTAGTGCAACTAATATAAAAATAATAGAACATACTTAATAAAATGGAATATATAGATTTATATCACAAAAAATTAGGCCCGGTAAAAATTAATTATAGTTTTTACAAAGGTTTTTATGTAAGCGTAGAAGCACCTATATCTAATGCAACGTATACTATTGTTTTTAGTGACAAGGACACTGATACTGTATTATATCAAGTAAATATTGATGGTGAAAGCTGGGCACATTGTAAGCCTAGATATTATGTAAACTGGAATGTTAAAGTATACTATCAAGATGAAATTATTTGGGAACACACACTAGATCTACAAGGTAAAAAAGTTCAGATTAATATAGATACTGGGTCCCTTGGCGATAATCTAGGCTGGTTGCCATATCTAGAAGAATTTAGAAAAAAGCATGGGTGTATAGTATATGCTTCAACATATAATGCAATATATAATAATAGACTATTTAATAATAACTATTATCCTGAATTAATATTTATTAATCCAGGCGAAAGTTTACAAGATATTTATGCAGAATATACAATAGGTGTTTATTACAATAAAACTAATACTGGATTTAATCCAGAATATCATAAACGTGCTTTTGTAGGTATACCACATCAACAAATTTGTACAGATATTTTAGGATTACCGTACAAAGAAATAAAACCATTAGTAGATGAAACACCTAGGATTGTTAAAAAACAGGTATGTATTAGTATATTTAGTACAGCACAAGCAAAATTTTGGAATAATCCTACAGGTTGGCAAGAAGTAGTAGACTACTTAAATAAACAAGGTTATCAAGTCAAATTGTTAGGCAAAGAACCTGATGATTATATGGGTAATAAAATTCCTAATGGAGTTATTAGGCCCTACTCTGGTGCAGATTTTCAAATAGCTATTGATGAAATACGACAATCAGAGTTATTTATTGGCATTGGCAGCGGACTAAGTTGGTTAGCTTGGTCATTAAATGTACCACTAATTTTAATTAGTGGTTTTAGTGAACCATTAACAGAAATGCAATCAAATTGTATTAGAATAAAAGCTAGACACAATAGTTGTAGTGGTTGCTATAATAGACATATTTTTGATCGCGGTAACTGGAACTGGTGCCCAGATCAAGAAAACACTACTAGATGGTTTGAGTGTAGTAGAAAAATAACCGGCACAATGGTAATTAATAAAATTAAACTTCAACTAGGATTATAGTATGGATGCATATACACAAAAAATTAGTGAATATAGTACTGCACTAGATAAAATTATTGAAAAAGCTAACAAGCTAAAACGTGGAGACAGCGTAAGCTGGAACAGCAGTGCAGGTACTGCACGCGGAAAGATTACTAAAGTAATTACTAGTGGAAGTGAGCCGGTACCTAATAGTAGTTTTAAGATTACTGGTACTCCAGAAGATCCTGGCGCACTTATCAGAGTTTACGCTAAAGATGGCGATGGTTATAAGCCTACTGATACCATTGTAGGCCATAAATTAAGTACACTAACTAAAATTTCTAATTTAGATTAATAGGAGTTATAATGAAAAACCCTTTAGCACCTCAAAATGCACAACCTATGGGCACACCTTTTGAAGAAGGTCAAGCCGATCAAATTGACTCTAAAACAGGGCTAGATCCTAGCGACATTACGACAGGTGGTGCAGAAACTATGCAAGTTAACATTGTTGATCGTAACCAACACGTTCAACACGACGGCGACATGGGTCGCCTAGGCAAAAGCGAATAAGCCTTAATTATTTGCAACACACAACACACAAGGACTAATATGAATCCCTTTGAACTACGTACAAAATTACTAGAGATGGCCACAGACCATCTTAAACGTCAACATGAAATCAACTGCGACTTTGCCAAAGAAAGTTTTTCGCAAATGATTAAAACTGGTCAAGCTATTCAACAAGACTATCAAAAGTATATGCCTAAAATGTATACGTTTGAAGATGTAGTTAGTGAAGCGCAAAAGCTATACGGGTTTGTCAACAATGCTAAGTGAATTGTGGCGTAACCTACAACAAATGTTTAAGCCTTATAATCTAGAAGACTATATCCGTGATTGTGACCCTAAAGACATTATGGAGCTAGAAGCTCGTATGCGTAATTGGGAACGTTATCAGCGCGGTATGGATTTTGGCAACAGTTATTGAGACGACATAATGAACAAATACGAATGTAAAGTTTGCGGGCATATTCACGATGAAGAAGTAGACGGCAAGTGGGACGAGTTACCACAGTTCTACTTGTGCCCTGAATGTGGATGCCATAAAGACGAATACTTTTTAGTAGAGTAATAAGAAGCGGCAAGCTAACCCCTTGCCGCTTTTATTTTGTCCGTTCAAATTGCACACTAGTAATGTGACAAGTTTTGTAGCATAAAAATAAAATTGTAATTTTTGCTGCAAAAACTACTAGATTGACTTTTAGTGCCTAACACTGTATAATATTAAAAGTTATAAAAATAATAACTAACTAACATAGTTGGTTAAGCACTAGATAATACTTGTTAGTATTATCTATTATTATAAACCCTAAAAATAATAATAACAAAGGGGAATATTATGGCAGAAATTCTAAATCCAAGTGGCATGATGATGGCTGGTGGCGGTGATGGCGGACTAGGTTTTGGCGGCGGTGGCGGTTTAATTGGTGGTCTTATCCTAGGTACACTATTGCGCAATGGTCAAAACGGATTATTTGGTGGTGGCGGTGACGGTGGTGCAGCAGGCGCAGTTCTTCGTAGTCCTCCAGAACAAGTAGCAGCAAATATGTC